>Ga0214545_1001399_pt1 | contig 44879 bp, 18 predicted proteins | sample CNSS4metaG_FD_160064 | JGI IMG/M metagenome (GOLD analysis project Ga0214545, IMG submission 160064) | Root nodule microbial communities from cowpea collected in UCLA plant growth center, Los Angeles, California, USA - CNSS4 | ecosystem: Host-associated > Plants > Roots > Nodule | place: USA... | reverse complement strand
ATATATATATATATATATATATATATATATATATATATATATATATATATATATATATATATATATATATATATATATATATATATATATATATATATATATATATATATATATATATACTTCATTTAACACACAAGCGGAAATTAAATTAGAATGTTATTTTTTTTAACACACTACAAGAAGAAAAAGGCATTTACTTAGTGATAGCAAATGACAATCACCGATTTACGTTAATCATTTAGTATATTATTTTTCAAATGTTTATCATTATATGCGTTTTTTTATTATTGTGTAATTATGTTATCTTATAAGTGTTTTGTTGTGATGAAATGAATTATATTTATATTTTTTTCATATAAATATTGTTTATTTGTTTAATATTTATAAATTAAAATTTAATTCAAATACTTAATTAATTGGTTTTATAATATCATTTTTATTTAACTATGAAATTATTGTGTTATATATTTATGGAGATGACAAAATAGACTGGGACTGATGAATCAATATTACAATGCTTTAAAATTTTACATAAACACAAAATACTAACAAAATACATGAAGTACATACAATTTTTTTAAGAAAAAAGAATGGGTCAGATGAGTTAGCCCATCAATCCGATCGGGTTGTATTTCCTGTTTTATCACTCATATATTTAAAGTAATACAATAATTAAATACTTTTTTAAGTTCCAAGAACTAGAAATATAAATAAAAAACATTAAATAAAAATCTTATAAAATTCTTACAAGGGATTGCATTAAATAAATTCCTTTCTAGGCGTGTAAGATTGTTACATGATTTCTAACATGTTTTAGAAATGTTTTTAATTATTAAATGAAAATTTGTTAAAAATAAAATATATTTTTTTATTTACTGATTTTATTCATATAGTTCTTAATAAAATTTAATTTATAATAAAACGTCGAGTTAAGGAGAATATTACTAACTGTGAAGTTATAAATATATAATAAATTAAAAAAAAAGTTATGCAGAAATTTCATTCACTTATAAGCTCGGCTTGTTTCACTTTTAGCAGTGCAAAATTTTCAATTAGACAAAGAAATATAAATTCTAAAAAAAAAAAAAAAACCCAGGAATGCAATTTAGACATTTGAAAAATTAGAATGTCACACAATTATTGTTTTTAATCAATCAGATCAAGATTAATACTGTTGTTGTCAATAAATCTTAGCAATATCAATCACTCAGTTTTGTATTGTTAGGCACTAAGATATAAATGATAATAATTCATGTGATGTTACTTTGCAAAAATGATTGATCCACTAAATATGAGTTACAATATTAATAAAATAATATTTTTGGCCACTTAACAAGTATTTGTAATTACTGAAAGATGAAAAAGAACTATTACCAAGTGTTGTTAATTAATACAGTTGACATTAGTAAATCTTAGATTGTACGATGAATACAAAATTTTAGTATTTTCTTTAAATGAGAAAAATACACTTTAACAAACGAATACTGCAACATTAATTTCCATATTTTAATATATATATATTTTTGTTAAATTTTGTTTTAACCCGTTATGGGCTGAATTACCTGTTATTACAGTGTTTTTATTTTTCAATATAATTTGACAATTTTTCTTTTTGTTTCTGGCTGCGTTCCTTCCTCTTTCCTTTTTTCTGTGATGACAGCGACTCAGTCTCAGAGAAGAGATTCCGCCATAATAAGTGCATTCTTCCTCTGACTCCGACTTCTTCTCCCTTTCAACATCGCCGTTTCTCTCACACCAGGTCAGTTACCTTTTTATTTTTTCTACTTTTTCTGTTCTGTATTAATGGAACCACCTTTCCAATTTCTAATCTGTTAATTAGTTTCGAGTTGCTGCTTTTCGATGGAATTTTGATTTGAATATTGGTGGGAGATTGTTTTGGAGGTTGATGCTTTACTTGCTCTTGGTGGAACTTGAACTTCATCCACAGTTAACCCTACCGCGAATTTTGGTGAGGCGGAGGAGAAAATTTCGGAATCTTATTTTTTGTTGATAAGATAAGGACTCGGGAAAGAGATTTTTTTTTTTGCTAATTTTTTCGGTTATTTTTTTATTTATTTTTGGATGCTTTTAATCCAACTTCGAGTTATGAGCGTTGACGCCAATTCATCACCGGCGGCAAAATTTTGGTCGAGGGTTGCCGTCCATGCGCGATTCATAACCGAGTTTTTTTTCTTGATTTATTGTATTATGCGGGTTTTTTGAAGATGAGTTTGCAGTGAGGTGCAGGAAGATATGTCGAAGCACAGATAGAGACGTGGAAGGCTAACTATTGCCTCCATTTTTTAACAACAAAAGATAATAACTCTGCATCCGTTGAACTTGTACGACTGAGGATTTTTTTTTTTTTTTGCCTGAAACTCTCCTATGAATTCATATCTCGTTAATTTTAATTATGCACCGGTACAATTTGTGTGATTGGCTTAGCTTAGTGGCCGATTACCAACCAATAACCAGTATTATAATGTTGAAGGATGAACTGTCTTTATTTAAATCTCTTGAAATAGTTGTTTCAGAGTATCAATGCGACATTGATCTGCTTGTGAATCTTGAAATTAGAGGTGGGGGAATAGAGGTGGAGAGTTGTAAATGATTATTTCTGAATGGTGCAACATCTAAAGAATGATACTTCAGGGAACTTTATGCCAGCTTAAGAGTATGAGCCTTTGATTTTACCATGTTGAGATGGTATATATAAACTAGAGAGTAAACAGCAATTTGGTTTAGAGGATGAAAATTTTCGCAAGTATCATGCTAGAAGGAAGACGATACACAACAAGCAAGTGACAACCTTAGGTACATTTGGTTGGTGCAATCGATCTTCGCTAAAAAGTAGATCTACATTTATGGTTTATCTCCCAAAGAAAGTAAACATGAGCACAAGTTTCAAATCTTTGCAATTGCATTTCTTGAAACTATACATTTTCCGGATTTTAATCAGAAACCTTGAGCCTGAGCCTTGTAATGAACATTTGGAATCTAAACGTGAGGATGCCAATATTAATTTTATTATTCATTGTTTTGAATTTTGTTTTGTTTGTCTGCAGGTTATACATATGTGATCAACTGCTGAATGATGTTTGACTGTGGTCGCAAGTCAGAATACATGGGTGGCCAGCGGGAAAATTTTTTGAGGTATCACCATCCAATATATTTTCATTGTAGAGTTATTGTAGATATACGAAGCAGAAGATAGTGATGTTAATGGTATTTATTTACATGTTCTTAGCTTATGTAAGTTATAGCAATTTTATTGTTTTGATTCAAACTTTTGGCATCAGAGCATTTGGCATTCAAACTATGAATAAACTATGTTAATATGATTCAAACTTTTGGCATCAGTGCATTTTATTGTTTTTTTTGTCTATAGAGTGTGGAAGGACATATAAACACTGAACCATATGCTATGTCACTCATTCAGTCAGTTGTAAACTGTAACGGTTTTAGAAGTAGAAAATTTGCTATTGTGTAATTTTCCTAGATGGCTGTCCAGTTGAACCATAGAGAAACTAGTTTCTCACTTACAATGCTTTGCACTTTAAATTTTAAAATGCTTTACATGGATCTTAGCTTTCTTAAATAGAATTAATGTTTATCATGGTATTCAACTCATTGTGACCTTTCACCTTTCATGATATATGACAAAGCATTCTCTTATTTCTTAATTTCTCCCCTTTGTTTCTCTGGTCTGGAATTGATCTTGACATTCCTGGTTATGGACATGCAATTACTTAGTTATGGTTTCAGACAAAAGTGATCTGTTTCTGTGCATTTTGTTAATCTCTAGGTTGGAGGCCTTGGATTCTACACTATCTTCATCTTCTGATGCTGGAGTTATAAAATCTGGATTTAGTATTGATAAATTAGGCCATGGTGGTCATGGAAGCAGCACGACTTCTAGGTCTTTTAAAAGGGGTATGAGAAGGGGATCTGAAGGGCTGAAATCAATTGGGCGATCGCTTGGGTTGGGAGTATCTAGGGCAGTGTTCCCAGAAGATCTTAAAGTGTCAGAAAAGAAGATATTTGACCCTCAAGACAAATTCCTGCTATTATGGAATAAACTCTTTGTTACCTCGTGCATTTTGGCTGTGTCTATAGATCCACTGTTTTTTTATCTCCCAGTCATTAATAATTCGTTTCGCTGTCTTGGCATAGACCGAAAGTTGGCAACAATAGTTACAACATTAAGGACGGTGATTGATGCTTTCTATCTTATGCACATGGCTCTCCAATTTCGTACTGCTTATATTGCTCCATCTTCTCGTGTCTTTGGGCGGGGTGAGCTTGTGATAGATTCGGCACAGATAGCCAAACGATACTTGCAGCGGTATTTCATCATTGATTTCCTATCAGTGTTGCCTATACCACAGGTCAGAAAAAAACTGTTTTTATCTTGAGTCAGACTTTTTTGTTTAGCTGCTTGAATATTCTGACGTAAGACCCTCTTGTATTCAACGTGTTTGTAGCTTGTTATCATTCACTTTGGATTGCTATAAAGTATAAAATAATATCTTGGTTGGCATCCGTTCCTTTTTTATTTGTGTTTGGATCTAGAGTTGGTATTATTAGTATGTTAAAGCTCCCCCAATCTTGTATTTTTGTTTTCCTGGTTTGAAACTACTAAAAATAGGGATTCTCTTTTAAATTTATTTGATCTGTTTTGGCTTATTATTATAGATAATTATTTCTACTTTTGGTGTCCACTGAAATTTGCAACTGCTTACTAGACATTGATTTATATATTCAAAACACTTCGTAGATAGCTCTAATGCTTGTCTTTATTGTCTACAATTTTAAGTAGTATAACAAAACTCAACACCTACTTTTGTTTTCTCTGGTCTGTTCTTGATTTCAGATTGTGGTTTGGAGATTTCTTCTGAGGTCAAAAGGTTCAGATGTGCTAGCAACAAAACAGGCCTTGCTATTCATTATCCTGTTTCAGTATGTTCCTAGATTTCTCCGTATGGTACCATTGACTTCCGAGCTTAAGAGAACAGCTGGTGTCTTTGCTGAAACTGCATGGGCAGGTGCTGCATGTTATTTGCTGCTGTACATGCTTGCCAGTCATGTAAGCTTTGCTTTATTTTTTCAAAATGCTTAATTCACTAAAATTCTTGCATTGTTCTATTTGAGCTATAATCTCACTAGTCATGCTATTACGGGTTTTTTTCCACCAATGATCATTTGCAGATAGTTGGTGCATTTTGGTACTTGTTAGCTATTGAACGCAATGACTCGTGCTGGCAGAAAGCTTGCAGTGACAATGGCAGTTTGTGCGATAAAAATTTCCTTTATTGTGGGAACCAGCTCATGAAAGGTTATAGTGCTTGGAACAATAGAAGTCAAGATATTCTAAATTCAGCGTGCTCTGCAGAAGGTGATCCTGCACCTTTTGATTATGGAATTTTCGCCCAAGTCTTGACATCTGGCATAATTTCATCTAAGAAATTCATTTCCAAATACTGTTACTGTTTATGGTGGGGGCTCCAGAATTTGAGGTAATTAATTTTGTTTTCTTTGGTGTTTGGACATCTGTGTCGGGCATCCCATAACGGGCTAATAGAGATTTGAAAGACTGAAACAAGTATAATTTATGTGGAGGCTGACCTGAATACACTGATATAACAATAGCAAGCGATCCTCCAGTAGTATGTATTTCTGAATGGAATGATTATATGACGTCTACTTTATCTTCGAACAAGGTACCTAGTTTAAACAAATTAGAAGGAAAAGCTGTTGGTTATAGTTGTATCAATAATGGAATGGGTATTGGATAAATTAAACTCTATATGGGTTGTACCTCTTGAATATTCCTTGTGTTTCTGCTGTTTGAATGAAGAAGGAATTGGGCAACAAAGAAATAAAAGGGAAAGAAGTATAGAAATTTCTTTCTGCTTGTTTGGATAACTAGAAAAGGAAAAAATTGTGAAAAATTAACCAAAAAAATTGTACTTTCTACACCTATTTTTGACGAAAGATAATTTTTTGTTTTCAAAATTTATTTATCTTTTAATATTTGAAACAGAAAAGAACAATCCCCCGGCCCCTTGAGGTGGCTAATTCTTGTGGTGGGATTTATCAATCCCTTTTTCTCTCCCTCCCACTTCTATTTTTTCTCCACGTCTTTCATCTCTAATTCCTTCATCCTTATTTCTTATCATCGAAATGCAGTTTGAGTGCATGAAAAGTTTAATGCAAAGAAAATTTAAATATGTGCTAAACCACTGGATGAATTGTATGTTCTAGTAATTAGTTGTTCATTATGAAATATTATCTTTGTTCACTGCTACTGTTGACCTTTCTTTCTTATAATCAGGGTTCAACAGTCTCTCAGACTATGTTGATTTTGTTCTTCAAGGCAAACTCTAAAATTAATTTCTCAAAGTAGGTTACTAGCCTTGTCATTAAGTGCAGTTAATGGCATTACCATACCATTTGAAGAATATCTATTAATTTTTATCATTTTAGGTAGTTTGACACCTAGTTCAGTGGTTTCTTACTTTGAATCTAGAAAAGTGATATGTCCTACAGTTTTGTCCTCTTTTACGATTTGTTCTGAAAATTTGACCTTTTTAACTTGTCTTTAAATTTACCATTGTTCTAGATTCAGGAAATGTATCCTCCTTTTAATAAGATTCTAGGACATATAAGGTTATTAATTCCATGTTCGAAGATTCTTGGACTGAAGTGTTTTATGGAAAGAGGCTTATGCCAATCTGCCCATAGTTCAAGGGACATGGGGAGTTCCAGGAGTCGGTTAATAAAGAAAAGATGATAAGAGCATGGTTCAGGTAGAAGTTGAGTGCAAAAAGGATGGGAGGTTTCCATGTCATTCAAAGAAACTGTTGCATTACCTTTTATCTTCCATTTTCCAATATTACGGAAAGTGACAATGACTGATACAATCTGTAACCTTTCTTTTTGATAGTGATAGTGATTCTATATCAGTTCAGAAAGGGAAAGATTTGTTTTTATGAATATTAACACTTATCTGATTAGTTGCTATCAAATACTGAGAAATTTTGGATGTACTTTACATTTTGAATTTAGTTTTGTTGAAGAAATTATTTGTTCCCATGTCTTTTCCTTCCCCTACCCACCTCCCTTTCTTTTCTGTCCCTTCATTAGATTTGCCAAAACCAACTTTTCATTGACTTCACTGCAGTACACTTGGCCAGGGGCTTCAAACTAGCACCTATCCTGGGGAGGTTATCTTTTCAATAGCACTAGCTATTTTTGGTCTCATCCTCTTTGCACTTCTGATTGGCAACATGCAGGTATACTTCAAATCACTGAGCTTAACATATCATGAAAGTAAAATTTCCGGAAGTCTTATCATTCAGTTTGTTCAGAACTTGCAAGAGTTTCCATGGGCTTGTATTTGATTGGGTCAAATATACTGGATATATAGTTGAATAATCACCCAATGCTAATTTTCATACTTATCAACAATATTTTGATATCCAAGTGATTAAATTTTGCAATTATATGTATGGTGTGGGCGGGATCAAAAGCTATTAAGTAGTGCCAAAATGTAGCAGCTAGCCCCTGATAGTAATTTAGTCACTCTTTTGTAAGAGACTGGAGATTGTATATGATCTTCATTTATTTGACTTAGAGAAAGTATTTACTTGCCACTTGACTTTTTTCTCTGGCTAAATCATGTATTGTTGAAGATGAATGCATTATTGGTAAATTTTCTGTCTTAACTTATGAACTACGTAGTATTCATGTCGCGAACCTACAAATCATGAATTCACTATTTTGGTCTGAACACACGGAGCCAGTGTGTTTGACATGATGCATTGATGACATTTGTCTGACATGTATTTGTTCATGTACTTCTGTTTTTTTCTTTTTTTTTTTTTTTGGGGGTAACATGGTGTGAATAGTTAATGAAAAAACAGAAGTTGGTTTGTTTTAAGATTCTAAGCAAATTTTTATAATAATTAAAAAGGCACCAGTGCTTTTCGTCAGGTAACAATTTTTTTTCACCCATTTTTTTCATTTCATGTTGGCTCTTGTGGCACCCATCAAGATGTTGTAAACTGAAGCAAGCTCACACACACACACATGATATTACAAATAATAAGTATCAAACGAAAGTGTGAGAACTGATCTTGACTTTTCCATGCAAATTTATATTGTTAGCATTGACTAGCCTAATATGCTCCTTACATGAAATAAACAAAGTATGTTCTTCAGAGTTTAGAACAATCCTTTTAATGTCAAGAGAGATCTAAGAACTAATATGGTTGTGCAATAAGAAACTAAATCAAATGGACATTCTCATGGACACAGATAATGTGCGGTGATCATTTGGTACTACTGAGTTTGTTCTAAATTTTGTTTCTTGTTATCACTGAATAGCCATGCAAATAAATGGCGTTGAAGTTTGTCCATAAAAGTATGAAAAAGAAGATTGTTTGAAATTGATACTGAGGTTTGTGTCTTTCCCATGATTACAGACATATCTTCAGTCTCTCACAATTAGGCTCGAGGAAATGAGAGTCAAAAGGCGTGATTCAGAACAGTGGATGCATCATCGGTTACTCCCACAAGAGCTTAGAGAGCGTGTGAGACGGTATGATCAATATAAGTGGCTGGCAACGCGTGGTGTAGATGAAGAAAATCTAGTTCAGAGTCTACCAAAGGATCTTCGAAGAGATATTAAGCGTCATCTCTGTTTGGCCTTAGTGAGGAGGGTATGCTTTCAAAACATGAAAATAAACTAACACCAAGAATGCCCTCTATCTGAAACATGTGACTAAATAGGACCCTCTTTTCTGTGACAAACTAAGGACCAACTTGTAGTAATCTGTTCAATATTTATGGTTAGTGGTTATATTACAGCTGAACCATCACACCAGGTTATGTGTGTTTGGTTGTTTTGCATGAGCATAACTTTCTTTATTTCACTGTCTATCTAGATTTGGTTTTCAAATTCTCTTTAGACATTAAATGATGCAGTTCCTCTCAGATATTTTTGGCCCTGATCTGAGTTTGTGAATTCATTGATTGGTTTTCATGGATTTGTAGGTTCCACTATTTGAGAGTATGGATGAGAGATTGCTTGATGCGATCTGTGAGAGACTGAAACCATGTTTATTTACAGAGCATACTTACATCGTTCGGGAAGGAGATCCAGTTGATGAGATGCTTTTCATCATACGTGGTCGCCTTGAGAGTGTTACCACAGATGGTGGGAGGAGTGGATTTTTCAACCGCAGTTTTCTAAAGGAAGCGGACTTCTGTGGGGAGGAGCTATTAACCTGGGCCCTGGATCCCAAATCTGGTTCTAATCTCCCATCTTCCACTAGAACAGTTAAAGCATTAATGGAGGTTGAGGCTTTTGCCTTAACAGCTGATGAGTTAAAATTTGTTGCCAGTCAATTTAGACGCCTTCACAGCAGACAGGTTCAACACACTTTCCGATTTTACTCCCAGCAATGGAGGACTTGGGCTGCATGCTTTATTCAAGCAGCATGGCGTCGGTATTCTAAGAAGAAACTCATGAAGCTTCGTCAAAAGGAAGAAGATGCTGATGAATCAGAGGGAAGTCACGAAACTGGTGGTGGGAGTTCCTACAGCTTTGGTGCTGCCCTGTTAGCCTCTAAGTTTGCTGCGCACACTCTTCGTGGCGTTCATCGTAATCGACTTGCTAAGACTGCTAGGGAGTTGGTGAAACTACAGAAACCCCCAGAACCTGATTTCTCTGCAGATGACGCTGACTAAAATTTTCAAGTATGACTACTCTCTTAAAATGCTTGTTTTCCATGACTGTGATTGAATTTGTGAAAGAAGGTTGAAAGCAGTGTATTATACAATTATGCTTGTAATGACTCTTCCTCTGTTACCATGTAAATTATAATATTACATTAAAGCCAACTGTCATATTAGGCCTGCCACCTGGCATGTAAACTCATATATATTGTTCTCAACTTTATTGTTGAAGTTATTGGTTTGCACTTGCACACTCAACCTCTCTTATTTGGTTATCTTTTGCTTCACCATAGCAGGTAAGAATCTCACTCTTCACCATGAATAAAAATTTACGTTCAAATTTAGAAAATGTTTTTCAGGAAGAAGCTTTCTAAGATGTTCTGAAAAACTTCCCACAATAAAATATTTTAGAAGGCTATAAATTTTACATTTTTCAAAATGAAATTCATGAATATATTATAAATTGTTCTTTCAATGCTATTTTGTGATTAAAACTTTTATGAGAATCATCCATTCAAAATAATTAGAAATTATTATGGATTATACATTTTAGATCCTATTTATCTGGAATCTTTATTCTGAAGTATATTTTTTCATGATATTTATCTGACATGTAATACAAAAACTTTTTAACATATTTCGCTTTGCATTTATTAGAAAGGATTAAGATTTTGTCATTATAGTGTCACGGTGTAATAGGAAGGGGTAAGAAGAGAACACGGAATTCCAAAACACAATTGTCTTAAAATTGAACTAAGTAACGAGTTCATGAACTTTAAATACCTCGAATTCGATCCAATCCCACTATTTATTACATAATAAAAATGTATTTGTTTAATGAATTAATTACGAAATGTAATTTTATACTTTATAATATAAGCATTTTTATACATATTATAATCTATAATTATTAAGAAACATTAAAAGTATTTATTCTAAATTGTTCTTTTAAAAAAAAAAATCAAGATACTCAACCCAATTTAATTATAACTAAATTGTATCGAGTTACTAAATAAAATAAATAAATTCAGTTCAACCCAGTCGAAATAAATTTAATTTAAGTTGGATAAAAAAACTTGTGTTAAATTCAATCCAACCTGAAAAGTTATCCCTCATTGGCAAAACTTGGTCTTAAGTTGTATAATGATGGGTCAATCAGACAGGTAATAAGCCATTACATTCCCACCCTTATTTCCTTCTCTTATAATCTCTAGGCAATCAAGGTAACAATCAAGTAGAACTACTTATTACATACATATACCAATATTTATTAAAAAAATATTTTTGACAAAAAGGAAGGGTGGGGAATATTTTTATTCCCTAACAATAAACTCACATTTAGAATGTAGTACTTACAAAAATAATTCTTTTTCTAGATATGCATTGAGGACCAATAATTGGTCAATAGTTGAATGTGTTATACAAATTACAAAACCAAGTACAGTGAGAAGAGAGGGAGAATAGTATCATGCAATAATACAAAATATGGATACTAGAGATACATTTGATGACTTAAAACAAAAACAAAAATCAGAACTACAACATATCCGATACTACAATTTGTGTGCTTCAACTTAGAACTATGACCATTGCACTAAAAGTGGCAAGGTTCAGTCAATTTTGACTGATGCATAGATGAGCCTGGTGAACCAGAAGCATGCAGAGAAACCAATTGTACCAGTCAACACAAAGAAAGCATACGAAAGCAGCATCATGTAGCCGAAGTACAAGATTCCAGATATTGGTTTTGTGATCTCGAGTTTAGTGAAGAAGTAGAATACAGTATATAGAAAAAGGTAGAATGCAGAGGAACCTGAAGTGAGATATGACCTCCACCACCAATTGTAGTCTTCACTACACAGCTGAAAGTAGCATAGCACAACTGTGATCTCAGCACAGGTGATGATGAGGATGACAAAAACTATGAACAAGAAACCAAAAATGTAATAAAATTGGTGTAACCAGATTGATGTGAGGATGAAGAAAAGCTCAATGAAAACTGCACCAAATGGGAGAATGCCTCCTATCAGAATAGAGCACAATGAATTCATGTACCAAGGCTGCACTGGAATCTGCCTAGCTATCTTGTTTGTCTTCACAGGATCTTCAATTGGTGGCTTTTTGTTAAACCCCACAAATCCACCAACAAACACAAGTGGAAATGAGATGCCAAACCACAACAAAAGAAGAGCAAACATTGTCTGAAATGGCACTGCCCCAGAAGATCTCTGCCCCCAAATCAGAGCATTTAGCACAAAGAATGCTGTGAAAGCTGTGGCTGGGAATACAAAAGCTGTTCCAAAAGCTATTTTCTTCCAATCTGTTCCCTTGAACAACTTATAAAGACGTCCTGAAGTATATCCAGCAAACAATCCCATTAACACCCAAAGCAAGAGCATTGCTGTCATCAAACCACCTCTGTTTGAAGGAGACAGAAATCCAAGGGCTGCAAACATCATTGTCACAAGAATCATTCCGAAAAACTGAACTCCTGTTCCGACATATATACACAGTAAATCAGAGTTCAGTGGAGGCCTGAACACATCCCCATGTACCAGTTTCCACCCTGTCTCTTCTTGTGCTTCTTCTTGTGTCTCTAACTGGTTGTACTTTGAGATATCACGATACAGTGTCCGCAGCATTATCATAGCCACCATGCCCGAGAGGAAAAGAACAATCATCAGAGAGTTCACAATTGAAAACCAGTGAATCTGGTCATCCGCCATTAGAAGATAGGTATCCCACCGATATGCCCACTTCACATCACTTGCCTAGAAGGTAAAAATTTCACCAAGATGAAATCAACATCCGAATCCAATTCTCAGTGGCACTTCAAGAAGGGTAAAATTGTTGTGGTAACTATTAACTAACCTCGAACTCAACATCATAGGAGAAAATGATTTCCTTCTTGCTTTTAATCTCTTGGGGAGATTCGGAGCTGGTGACCAGCTTTTTGGCATGGGGATCACAGGTGGTTAAGCGGGTTTTGTTCTCATTCCATTCTCCTTCGTAGTCATGCTTTACGCTGAATTCATAGGAATAATTTCAGTGAGCAAGGTGAAATTAACAGATTATTATCACAAAACTAGGTGGAAAAGAATCACAACACTACCTGAATGGTTTAACCTCAAATCCTACAATCCTTGATAATCCTAGCTGTTGATCAGTGTGATACTTAACCACAAATGCTAAGTGGTTGTGGATGAAATACTTCTCCTCTTTGATCTGTCAACAGTTTAGTACAAGAGGTCAAGAGTAAATAAAAATAATGGTTACAAAGTTACTCGGTTAGCTTTTACATACTCCAGAATATTGTCCCTTAAGACCAACAAGGAAGCCATGGAGATACACCATGGGAGATTCCTGATCAAGCCTTCTGATAGGAACAACCAAAGGAAGATTGTCTAGAATCCTGCAACAATGCAAGAATAATAAAATACCCTTTTGTCACAAAGACATTATTTCCATAACAACGTTTTTTTCATGAGATATAAGCTTCAGGATCATTAGTGCCTCACATGTTCACCCGATACTCATCATCTATCATTTCCCTGAACTCTTGTGCAGTTTTGTCATCGAGAATTATACGACACACAGCATTGCACAGCTGCGGTTCTCTCATTTTGAACTGCGAGAATTAAAATGCTTCAATATTTCAGTTGTGAAACGTAATAAACAAAAGGTAGAAAGCTAGAACCTGCCCAAAATATTTAAACCAACCACATAGGGTGAGTTTTCAATGCGGTCACCCCGAAGAACTTCCCCCAGATTTTCTGCGCTGTCAACAATGCGTTTGGGACGACAATAAGGCAGTGAATAGTATGAATAAGGAAGCTGTGTTTTTGTGGAAGACAGTTTGTTCACTTTCACCCTCAATGGATCTCCCTGTCACCATAGAACACAACATGATATCAATAAATGTCACAAACTACGACAAATCATGTCATGTTACTCTAATGCGGCGTTGATTGGATTAGAAGAATAATCTGTCAAAGAATGCATGATGGAATGATGATTGGTATATACTAGCCATCAAAACAAAACATGGTGATTCTCTCACTATTTCTGACCACTAATCCAAATCATTTCTCATCACACATTCTAAATTGTTCATCACCTCGGCAAATGAAAATGAATGAAGCAAGAATCTACAACCAGCAAGGTAAAAAATATAGGACAGAGAAAGCATGAAACCAACATCATCCATAACCATAACTGATCTAACGAGAAATTAAACGAGGAAAGGAATAATAATGCACAGACTAAAGTGGTTAAAAAGATTAGATTTTGAAGGGACAGAAAAAGAAAAATGGAATAACCTTCCAGAAATCCTCAGGCGCAACACCAGGGAGGTAAAAACAGGAACTTTGGTGGGCAATGAGTAGAATGCAGATGCAGACATAGATGCATAGGTCACGAGCCAGAGGCTCCCTCGCCATTGTTTCCGAGCAACACACGGTCTATTTCTCTTCCCGTGTTCTGTTCTGTGATGATTTTTTTGTTGTTGTTTTGTTGGTTAGAATACAAATATGGTTTTTTTTAAGAAGTAGTTGAGACACAAAAAGTGAGACATTCCCAACCCATGACCATGAATGAGATCATGACGTGCGGCACTGAATGGATTACGATGTTTTAATGGTGATTAGCCAACCCTCCTCCATGTTTGGAACAAAACAATTGGTTCGGTCATCTTCATACTTTCAATTAACTTCTCACTCCCACTTAATAATAAATCTAATTACACTGCATCGTCCATATATAACTTTTTTACACTCTCGCATTGTCTAATAATTTATTTATTTTTTTTTTGTAATTATTGTTTCAATAAATAATTGTATCAAAGTTATACATGGCAAATTACCAAAATTTATTAGCTGATTGGATTCAACTTCGAAACCAAATTTAAAAATTCATTCAAGTCAATACAAAATCAGTAACTTATCACCCATATTATTTAATGGATTAGATTATATTTCTTTTTTCACTAAACTATTGTAACAAAATATGTTTTATCTTTAAACTAAATTATAAAGTATTAAGTCTCTATTATTTTTTTATGAAAATAATGAAAATTACGTTTCACAACAAATGATATATAGAATATTTTTCATATGATAAATGAAGTTCTAATGTCTTTTGCTAGAAATACCTGTGGATCTTCACCAATAATTTTTGTGAAGTCGAAATAATACACTTAAAATTTATAAATTTCTATTTGATAAGATATAAGAGAGAAGAGAGAAGAGAAAAGATAAGTGATAAAAGATAAAAGATAAGAGATAATAAGTGATAAGTCATAATAAGACATAAATGATAGGAGATATGAGATAAGAGAGAGAAGAGACAAGAGATAAGATATAAGTCATAAGAGATAAGAGATAAGAAGAGATAAGAGACAACATATAAGAGATAAGAGATGAGAGATAAGAGATAAGAGATAAGAGATAAGAGATGAGAGATGAGAGATGAGAGATGAGAGATGAGAGATGAGAGATGAGAGATGAGAGATGAGAGATGAGAGATGAGAGATGAGAGATGAGAGATAAGAGATAAGAGATAAGAGATAAGAGATAAGAGATAAGAGATAAGAGATAAGAGATAAGAGATAAGAGATAAGAGATAAGAGATAAAAGATAAGAGATAAGAGATAAGAGATAAGAGATAAGAGATAAGAGATAAGAGATAAGAGATAAGAGATAAGAGATAAGAGATAAGAGATGAGAGATGAGAGATGAGAGATAAGAGATGAGAGATGAGAGATGAGAGATGAGAGATGAGAGATGAGAGATGAGAGATAAAAGAAAGATAAAATATAAGAGGTAAGAGTTCTTAACTTGGTAAAAGTGTATTTCAAGATATGGTTAACATAACACATAAGTACTCCAAAATAGGAACTAAAAGCTTAATAGAGTCATTGAAAAAGCTAATACATTCTCTAACTCATTCCTATACTACTTCTTCCGTGAATAACTCCAGCTTCATTGCTACTTTAAAATTTGAAAGGAATTTAGCTCTCATTACCTTATTGAATGCACTTCATCATTGTTCTATCCCTACACAGCTCTACCACTTAAGATTGTTATAGCCACACAACAAAAAGTCCGACCAATGATCAAGGCACGATTTTAGAATCACAGCGATATGAAGTTTCATTTAGGAAATAGAGAAATTACATGCAGTGAAAACTGCATGTATAAAGGGTTACTATAGAGATGACAGAAACTTAACTTACCTTAAGATGAAGTTGAATTATACGGTAAAACCCTCCAATCTAACCAGTTCTATGACATTGGATCTTCAGGAAATAAGGGAGAAAGTCAATTTTTTTAGGAAGAATGAAGAAGGATCGAAGAATCTATTTCTGGGAATTGAAATTGGAAGAGGTTTTAAAAAATTTGGAAGTAACACTCTCATAAACATTTAACTTTATATATAAAAAAATGTAAAAAATGTAAAAAATTTAATTTTTTTTTTCACATTCTCATCAAAACTTATCATTTATAATTCTTTAAACATTAAGAAAAAGCTTCTCGAATTAAATAATTTAATTATTTGTATGATAGTTTCAAATTATGTAAAGTAGTTGAATTTATTTTAATTTTCATATTCAGGAGTAGTTTCTCTTTTATTACTTCAAAAAATCTATTTATTCTTTGTCAATTTACCTTTTTTTTAAATTTAAAATTAAAAAATAATTTATTATAATTTAAATAAAAATTCAAAGACATAATTACCATAAATTTTTTTATGATAATCAAGTTACATATAAAAACTAAATATTGGTTATAAAAAGACATACAATATATTTGTTTTTCTTCTATATTTATACAAAATGAACATCAGAGGCTCATAAGATAAAAAAAAAGAATATTAACTATTAAACTAATATTTAACTAATAAGTGAGATAAAAAATATTTTTTATTCTTCTAATTTTTTTGAAAAAACTCAAAAAACAATGTAAAATAAAATAAAAATATATCTTAATGGATATTTTTATTGTATGTTATATTTAATTATCTATTACCGTTAAATATTGCCTTTCATAATAAAAATAAGTACCTAACTTAATTTTCATCGGTTTCAATATATATTACATATGATTTAAAAATCTCAAAAAATATAAAAAAAAATTCAATATAAAAATTTTAAAAATCTTTAAAAAATTTTGGGACTATGCCCCCTCCCGGTCCCATAAAGGTACCTTATTGTCCAAAAAAAAACGTTTTACATAAAATATTAATTTTAATATATATATATATATATATATATTAAATTTGTTGTGCATAATTTGAAGTTGTTTTCTTTTAGAGGTAAAAGCTTGCGCTTGTCAACCTCGACCAAATATATGATTAGGATTTTACTTTTTAAACTCAGGCAAACTGAAATTTGGCCGAATTGAGTTGAGTCAACTCGTCCAAAACCTGACAGAATTCAGCTGAGTCGATCCAGCCAAAATTTGTATGACTTAGCCTCGACTGAAATTTAGTCTAAATCTTCGAGTCGGCCAAGTCAAAATTCGGCCGAGTTTGTCCCGACCAAAATTTGGTTGAGTCATCCCTATCGAAACTCAGTCAAATTCAACCGAGTTTGTTCTTTCCGAAATTCAGTCGAATTTGGCTGATTTTGTCCCGACAAAATTTGGCTGAATTTGACTGAGTTCATCCCGATTGAACTCAGATTAGTAAGCGCTTTTGAAATTCGGTCAAATTCGGTTGAGTCGACTCTAACCGAAATTTGGTCGAATTCGGTCAAGTCAATCCTAACCAAAATGCAGCTGAATTCGGTCGAGTCGATCCCGACCAAATTTGGCGAAGTTGGTCTAGACTGAATCTTAATCAAATTCGAACAAGTCAACTTTCACCGAAATTCGATCGAGTTGGCTCCCGCTGGAATTCAGTCAAGTCGACTCATGTCGAAAGATCGACTAGCTGACATGGGTTTGAGATCAAGATGGGTTGGATTTGGTCAAAAATTGAGACGAGACTGACCTAGTCGAGGGTCGAGACTAGTTGGACTGTGATGAGGATCGAGATGGATTTTGTCAGACCACTGACATAAATTATAGAAAATTCAATTTTAATTTTCTTTTATAAAAAAGTAATTTTTAGATTTTAAACTTGATTCAAATAGTTGGAACTGATCTTAAAAAAAAATTCAAAAATTCAAACTAGTCATGTAACAAAATTAAATTCGGATATAAGATCTTATTCAATTATTTAAATCTAAAATGAATATGGATTATATCTAAAGTATTCGATCCATACTCACCCTCAAGGTTATTTGTTAATATATAAATAAGTTTTAAGTGCAATCAATGTAAATATTTTGCACTATTAATCGATTAGTAATTCACTTCTATTAAATATGATTTCTAATATAACTGTTTAGAGTAGATAAATAGTCATGGCATCATTTTAATATTTTTTGTAAGGATATGTATATGAAAATAATTCATAAAGTAAAACTAATTTATACATAAATTAAAACCAACAAGTTAAGTAAAGAACATTGTAACAGTCGATCTATAAGTTGTATATAGCAGCTTATTTCTTTATTTTTCATAACCTTTTGTGGAGAAATGTATGTATATAATCGGATAATCACATCAGAAACCATTACCGTACCAGATTTAGGTTTTATTTAAATAAATTTGTCTATACGTTTTTACATGAGAATAAAATAAAAATAGATAAAATAAATTAAAAAAAAAATAATTTGTGTATAAAATTAAACCAATCTTTAAAACTTAAATGAGTAAATCTTTATAAATTAGTCCTCCATGACTTATTTTTATTTTACAAAAGAAAATTATTCTTTTAATTCTTTTTCTAAGCGTTGTGATGGAATAACAATGTCAAAAAGCATTAAAATACATTTTTACTAAGGTGTTAAGAAAAGCTTAGTAAAGAAAACATAGAAGGATGAATGGTAAAAAAGAAGAGACAAAAAGGTATTAAGACTGTTTGAAAGATAGTGTGCAAAAGGATGGAAAAGGAGTGAGAATAAGAGAAAAAAAGAAAAAGAAAACAAATGTAAAGAGAGGTGCAGAAATAAAAGAATGAACACCAAAACTTCAACTTCAACATGACCGCTAAAATTTTCAACTTTTACTTTTTTATTTCGGTGCCACTTAAAATTTATTTGTTTTACGGTTAAGTTGATCTCTAATATTTTTTAATCTCGATCTAATCCTATTTCTTTAAAAAATAATACAATTTAATTCTTTTTCGTTAAATTTCTAAAATAATGAAAATTTTTCATCAAAATTTACATTAACATTATATCAATTATATCAACAACAAAAATCATCTTTATTCACAACTTTAATTTTAATAAAACCTTCATATTATTCAAAAAAATTAACAAAAAAATACTAAATTGCATCAATTTTATTAAAATCATAACCAAATTAAAATTAATAAAACTGAAAATTAAAATTAATAAAACTAAATGACCAACTTAATATTATTAAAAATAAATAAGAACCAAAATAATAATTCCAAAACTTTTATATGAACTAGTATAAAAATTATATTTACTATTTTTATGGTAATAAAAAAAATAAAATTATTATTATAATTATAAAATTAAGTATAAATAATATTTTTACTTATTAATTTTTATTTATTGTGATTAAGTTTAAAAAAACAATCAAATAAAAAAAATGATTAAATTATACAAATGATCAATTAAAAGATAATATTAACAAAAATATGACTTTTTCTTTTATATCTACTATTAACAAAAATATGACTTTTTCTTTTATATATAAATATAGATGTATACAATTTTTGAGAATATCAAATATATAAAATATATTAAAAATATTAAATTTTAAAAAGATTATATAAATATAAAAAAAAATTGGAAAAACCATAGTCCCTGCCACGATAAAAATCCATCAGTAAAAAATCAGAAAAAATCTATCAGTAGAATCAAAGTCATATGAAGTTCTAACGAAATTTATTGGTTGTAAAACTTATTGTATCATGTATTATCAGATGAACCATCATTAATATATATATATATATATATATATATATATATATATATATATATATATATATATATATATGTGTGTGTGTGTGTGTGGGTGTGGGTGAAAAGGTGAAGGAGATGAATACAAGTCATCTTAGTATATTACATTGAGTTCAAAAGTTTTCATGCAAACACAACATAAAGAGGTCAGGACATACTCCCCAAAAACTTTTAACTAGTACAGATGCAGCATGCAACACATTATTTAATTTTATTTAGCATAACCGTAAACAAGTAATTATTATGGAATCCTTAGTATTTAATGACATGAGTAAAAATTAAAAGGAATCTGATACATTAACCAGAAACACTTTCAAACTTTGAAGACAAAGTTGTATGAATTACTTGAATAGATAATACAAGAGGCTGGTTGGGTAGGAAAAAATGAAAAAATGCAACACTCTATCAATGTATAAAGAAACTCAGTTTCTGATATCATTTAATCCATCCATATTTTGGAGTGGTCACAGACTCACATCACACCTCATAAATATCACATTCTAAAATCAAAGTTGCAATGAGAAGCAAATGAAAAATATGTGGCCAGTATTCAGCAAACAAATTTTGCTGATAATGGTGTGTCCACATTTTCATACTTGAATATTCTTCTCCTCAATAACACTACACTATAGAAGACATGATGGAGGGAAAAATATTAGGTATCTTCTTGTACAGGTGATTCTAGCATTCTTACAGTGCGAGGAAGCATAAACTCAGTAAATATAGGAAAATGTGATGATGGATAATACCCATCAATGTTATCATTTACCACTTCACAAGAAACAGGAATCAGAGATCTACCTCTGAAAAGGATCCAATCAATGTGAAGATCCTGTGTTTGCCTATCCCAGCAGAGGCAAAGAGCTCTAAAAATCAGCTTCAAGAATTCAAGGGTTCCTTGTTTGTCACCTGATAACAACACCAGATATTGCTGAATAAGTGATTGTTCATGTCAAAAACAAATTGGCAGTATAAAAAATCACAGAAAAAAAGTACCCTTGAATCCATGATAAGTGCGGATTAGGTCAACATTTTTTCTCCTACGAGCACTAGGCCATGCATCCCTCATATCCCCAACAACACCATGTTCTCTGCAATCAGTTACATGAACACACAAATTACAAACAACTCTACAATAGTCACAAATCCAGTGTAAATGATAAGAAAGTACCTTGATCTTCCAAGAAGGAAGCGTCCAGTAGTTGATTCCTTTTGTGTATTAAATCCTCCACAGTACACAACTGGAAGGGTAGGGGGTAAGGATGCAATGTGCTGCCATGTAAGCAAAGCACTTCGCCGGCGAGCGCGAGGGCTGAACTCGTCCATGTTTGTATTTACTATCTGGAATGAGAATCCAGGAGGCTCAACTCCTTTCAGTTGAAATGTGTGGACATCATGATGTCAAGGAACCAAGTGATCCAAAGTACAACAAAGTTTGAATACAATTGATTGAAGCTGCAATTTCATTTCTAAATCATAAGGATATAGCCCATGTTGCAATGCAAGGAACTTCAGAACCCCATGATATGCTTCCAGGAACAGAGGGAGACTCGGATAACCAAAAGGTTCCACCTTCAAGAAGTTCCACCTGGGAAAAAAAATAGGCAAAACCAGTTAGTTCTTCAGCCGGTTAAACAAAAAATAATACAATAATACTGAAAAAAATCTTGTACCTTTTCCTTATCATAGAAGATAGTGCAATGTTCGTCAGTAGTATCTTGGGGCCCTTTTCTTGATATCCCAAACTGATCATAACCTGAGTATTTTTATCAAAGAAATATTAAGTACAGAAAATACTTAAATGGAATTGCTTATTTGAAAAACAAGTGAATTTATAATGTCTAAGGGTGACATTAGTCAGTGCTGAATACAAGTAAATGAAAATGAACAACATGCACTGCCACTAATATTCAAAAAGAAGCCCTTTTATATAAACTAGATTTTCAGAAGTGATTGAAAGACACGATCCTAGGTATCATTCTTGTGAAGAGCATTATTTTTCCTTAAGATAGCTAGTTTCCAGTTATCACCAGGTTTCACTGAGTTTATAAATATGCTTGATAACCACAGTTTTGTGATAATTTTAACTGAGTTTATAAATATGCTTGATCCCAGGTTTCCTAGGATTTAATTCACCATTTGCTTTTCTTGCAGAATAATTTTATTGCAGTTCACAAGCTAGTCAACTTCAGCTGAAAACATTCCTCGTCTTCAAAATAAAGTACCAAATGATAAAAGAAAAATAAAGAAGTCAGGAGAAAGATGGCCATACTAATACATAGCAGTGCTTATACTTATCTATGAGATTTTTCACCTAAATTTCAGATATTTTGATCATTTCGGCATTTTATAACAAGTGAAATCTTAATAAATTTCTACAACACTTACTCTTCCACTTCCCCTTGAATTTAAACAAAACAACCTTTGAGTGTATCTGCCTATTTACAGATGTAGATTCTTATTCTAGTTAGAATATTAATTTATGTAACCTATTGTCACTTTTGAATAAATATTCAGTCATTTTAACAAAACCAAATAATCTATTTGGGAGACATCACATTAGAACATCTGCGTAGCAAACAGTAGTTTACTTAAAATTTATGCAGATTTTAAGCAACATGATGCCCTTATTGAGATATTTCTCTTCATAACCAGCAGCTATATCATATAATCCTTCAACAAGGGCGTGGCTATGGCCTATGCAACGTGCATTATGTCTAAAGATACAAAACATGCTAGTATCACAACATGCTGCAATAAATTTGAGTACATAAATTAATTTTTCAGAAGCTTAAGAACAACTTGTTGAAAAGTTTCTTCACCTGGCAAACCCTGCTGGAGAAAATCCAATTGTGTTTTCACTCCTGAACCCAGATGAACATCAATACAAATAAGAGGATGAGTAAATTGAATCACAGTTATAAAAGGAGAAACAGAAAACATAACATCGACTAAACAATTCCAGATCAATCAATCAGAGGAGAAAGGGAATACACGAAATACAAAGAAAGCATAAATCTTGAAATCAAACAATGAATATCACCCCACCCTTAAAAAAAACTGCATTTCTGCCGACAAAGAACTTGTATATTCAAAGCAAGCTTCATCCAGAAGGATCAAGAATAATCTAGCAAAACCTTAACCCGAATCGCAGAAAAAAGCAGGAAAGCAAGCATTTTGAGCAACCCCAAGTGGAAATCAATAAGAGAAACCTTGTTGGGTACAAAGGATGATGGGTGAGTAATTGGTAATGACGCTTATGCACAAATCCCTTCTCTTCTCCCACGAATTAGGACTGTCATGTGGCTCATCATCATGGAGATTGAAGGTCATCACAGTCAATGATACACTCATTTTTTTCTTCTCTCTCTGTTCTTCTCTCTACTTCATAACTTCATAGCTAATCGATTTAAAAGAATAATGAATGCTTCAAGAAAGAACAAATGCTAAACAGGATGTCATGGTCTTATATAGATATAATATATAATCTTTGTCACAGAAGCACCCTTTTTGAAAAAAAAAAAAAAAAACCAGAAAGGAAAAAAGGGTGATCTTTTTTATTTTTCTTTTTCAAATTTTATTTATTTATTTTGGTAGGTGTGAAGTAAACAAGAACTTGAACTTGGATTGCATGTGTGAAATGAAGTTAGGGTGGTGATGTTCTCTGCCATGAATTCTTCCATTTTCCAAGTTCTACTCTTCCTACCCAACAAAAATAATAAAGAGACAAGCTTGAATTTTTTTTCTTGGTTTTTGAAAAAATGGAAAGTTTCTTACTTCATTTTCTGTAAAGTTTTGAACATTTATATGAAATTTTTTATTGTTAAGGTTTGTAATTATGTTGGATAGGTCATGTTTCAGAACAAGAAGAATCCAAGTAAAAGAAAGAAAAAATTAAGACCAAAACAATAGCAACTTAGTGCTAATAAAAGAACTAAAATGTTGTCTATTGAAAAAAGTATAAAAATATGATAAATATTATATTTTTATAAAATTAATAAAATATGACTTCGGTATTGATATTGTAAAAAGATATAGTTAATATAAAAATAACACAGTTAATGTAAAATACCAAATCATTATTTATAATGACAATGTTCTTTACTCATCATTTCATATTAATTATAAAACTTTACATTTTTAACAGGTGAAAAGTATAGCAGATTAAATAAAATAATTAAACAAAAAATTTCAAATAAACGAGTATAACAATTCTAAATACTTGATAAAAAAATAATAACTAAATTAAAAATACTTAAATATATTTTAAAATTGATTAAGTATAAAATGTTTTCGTATTCAATATGTCCAGGATTAAACTCACCGTCTCCGAGTTTAATAAACCAAACCTAAGACCTAATTGTATTATGTGAAATCCAAATACTTAATGAAGGGTTCATAAACTAGGTACATACACATGTACTGACCAATCATACCACACAAGTTAACTTGCATAGGATGTGTCCTATCTGTTGGACACAGATAATTAAATAATGTTACCAGATCATGGAGACTACAATATTTTTTTTTTAAAATTACCAAAATTAAAGTTTTTATTTTAAAATACAAAAGATATATTTAGTTCTTTACATATATTATTAAATTATCATATAATATTTTTATGCTATGATATTATCTTAGTGTGAAATCCCATTTTTGTGTAAAATTTCTTTTAGATCAAATTATTTTATCATAAACTCAACTGTCTTTGATGTTAATTGTGTCACAACGAAAACTACGGATATTCCTTAAATAACATCCGAATTTATAAAGTAGATTAGTTGAATTGAGATATAGAAGTATTAATTTCTAGTCTTTTCAGACTCAAACTAATACATCACTCATTTTCAACATACTAACATCTTTATTTCAGACTCAAATTAAATACAACTATGATTTGATCGTGCACAGCATAATCTATGCTCCTTCTCATCAATCCCTGTTAATTTACTTTTTTGTAATCCAGTAGTACCTTAACATTATCATGTTTATTTTATAAATTAAAATGCTTTATTCATTGATTAAAATATGCATTAAATAAGATATACAATTCATAATTTTTTTATAGCCAAGATTCATGGGGCAGAGAAACCAAATTATGAGGCAATCTGAATTATTGACGAATTGTTAAAAACCAAAACAGTTTCTTGTATTAACAAAAAAAAGTTTGAATACACTGAAACATGGCTCACCGCATCACATTTTTTCCCTTCAAATAACTTATTCATATCATTATAACCAAACCAAACCGAAGAACCCCATTGAAGCATAAACATTACAAGATGAGTTTTTCTCATCTGTGAGCTTCACACGCCTTGAACAGGATTTGAAAGATTTCATTTGGCATTTGAACCGTTTTTCAAAACCCATTCCACTAAAGTAGCAATGCCAAATCCTGTTGCTGAGCGTTTCTTGTCATTCCACACAGGACCAGCCATGTCAATATGCATCCATTGAACCTTTTCATCAACAAACTGCAAAGGGAAATTGCTTCAGAAACCCCTCACATAAATGAGCAAAAAGACTACATAACAAAGCCAGACAATAAGAAAAACACGCTAATGCAGCTATATTTTTTCCTCCAATAATTCCCTTTGAGTAAATGGTTTGTATGAATTTATTAAGAGTTTGCATGGCCCTTGGAGAACCAGAGTGAGAAAATGGCCCTTGGACTAATTATTTCATTCAGATATAATGATATAATTAGTCCTCCTTAGTCATGACTTCCCAACAAGTTTGAAGAGGAAAAAAAAAATTAAGAATGACAGGATTTATACATAAGCTAAATGCAAACCTGTTTTAAGAAGAGAGCGGCAATAATAGCACCACCTTGTCGACCACCAGTGTTCACCATATCAGCCACTCCAGATTTCATTGTTTCCCAGTAACTTTCCTCCATTGGCAGCCTCCATAGTTTCTCCCCACTCACATCAGAAGCTTCAAAAATTTCCTTTGCTAGGTCATCACTGGGTGTAAACACGCCTTCAAAAACAATAGTTTTCATAGTAATCAATCAGAAGTATTTTCACAGATATATCTTTCAGGCCCAGCCTCTCCTAGAGCTTACTTCTTCTATTTTCACAGAAGTATTTTAAGTGCTTCCATTGCTGACTAAAATATTGGGCCTCTTGTGACTCTCAGAATAAAATATTTGTATGCAGTCCATTAAAAGCTCAACTCCATGAACGACATATTAGTTTCTACTTTATAGTTTACCTGCAATTGAGGGTCCAAGAGCAACTACGCAGGCCCCAGTCAAGGTTGCCAAGTCAATAATCTGAAGAACAGTACCAATCTATTAGCATCATTCTAAAAACAAACAATTTTCAAGCTTCAGTGAATTGAAACCAAAATCAAAATAAGCCAACATGGTATGAGTTTCTAAATACAAAATGCCAAGTCAGCACTTTTCTCCAATTCTTGTATACAGGATTGAACTCACCCAGATAATTTTAAAGAATATGCATATTCATCAACTATTTGATTTCTTATTTCAGCCAGACAAATTATAATGTTTATAAAAATTTCTCTATAATGTTTATAACAATATCTCTATCTCTTGTTAAAAAAATAATTAACCACCATCCATCAAGCATACAAAAACTATTAAATGCTAAGCACTTTTTTTGGGGAGAGATACCTGGAGCTTTTATGATTTATGGGGACATTACCGGCATAAAAAAGCAAATGCGTAGCTGTATAAGGTTATACCTTTTCAACACCTTGGTTACAAGCATATACCAAAGCATCTGCCAGAGTAAGTCTACCTTCAGCATCAGTGTTGTTAACCTACAGAAGATGTTAAGCCCATCAAATCCTTAATAACAAAATGAGGTACAGCTATTACACATGGAAATAGCTTATGCCTTTCATTCAAATGTTCAAATAAAACGACCAAATAACATGACTCAGTATGACACAAAAGGTAAACTTAGTGTACTAAATCTAGAAATCAAAAAGAAAAATACTAAATTATCACCTCTATAGTCTTTCCATTTGAAGCTGTGACAACATCTCCAGGCCTCATTCCTGTTCCACTTATCATATTCTCACAAGCAGCAACAATAAAATGAACCTGCACATGCAGGATCTTTAAATATGGGCAAGCATGCAATATTATTATTATTACACCACAAAAGACACTACACAGTATTCATCAGAACTATATATAAATATAAATCAAACCACAGGAAATTAGCCACCAGAATGAAAACTCATTCCATAGGTTCATTATGGAAAACATTAGCTGAGCCTACGACAGAAATTGCACTCGGTTTTATGTATATGAGCCATGATTTGACACATTCAACCCATCACCGATAACCTTAAGTATAAAGCCTTGATGAAACATTGGAAGATTGAAAGACACAGGAAGAGGCTTATATGTTAATCAATTAAGTCAAATGTTATTCTATGGAAAGAAAAAGTCATGACAGATGATATAAATGACTGACCTCCACACCAGGAGGTTTGATTAGACCAAGTGCTTTAGCTGTGCCTAAAACTGCAGCTGAACCACCCATATCAAATTTCATGAGTTCAATTGAACAACCAGGTCCAGTCTTGATGTTGTAGCCACCACTGATAATATGCACACATCACAAGAATACAAATTAAGGAAAATAATGTTTTCATCATAATAACGAATAAAACAAATAAATTAAGAAGACAAGACTTTTAACATTATGGAAGAAATTATGAAAATATATTATTAACATTGAGACATGCTATTTTGCAGTGTCATATAAAAAAATTGAAAATAAATTCAAATAAAGATTGATCAAGATTACAATAATCTTAATTTTAGTTTGTCTGACACAGTATTGCAATGCATCAAAGATTTAATGATGAAATCCCATCAAAATTGAAATTAATTTACAGAAAGAGAATTTAAAAGGAATAACAAATTAATAAAAAAAATATACTAAATGTTCAACGCAGGAGAAGTCGTGCCTAATGTGGCTTAATGAGGATAAAAATAACTTTAAAAAACACTCTTAGTCAATAACGAGGACTCAGAATTTATAATGAATATGTTTGACAAAAGCACCTAATAAGCTAGCCAAAAGCTAAAAAGTTAATTATTAATTGAAAGTTAAAAATGATTAGGACAATGATACTATGACTCCCATTTTTTAACTCTCATCCTTTACTCCCTGACGTGACTTAATGTGGGTCATTGATTAATGTACCACTATCTTTTTCTTTGAAAGAATCAATGGTCCACACTAATCCACGTTAGGGAGTAAAGGATGAGAGTCAAAAAATAGGAGTCAAAGTATAATTTTCCAAATGATTAAGCTAACTTAAGCATTCGGTAAATAAATAGTTTAACTAGTTGATAGACGTATAATAACATAAAAAATGTGCTTACATAATTTTTTTACTTTGTAAATATATATACTTTAAAGTAATTATAGTTTTTTAGTTATTTTTGAACTATTCTTGCATTTTGTTTACAGAACAGATATTTATTGAAAAAAAAAAGGATAAATCATGTAATCATCAAAACAAACAATGAAATATTGAAGGGAATAATAAATGAAAATTTTGATTAAAGTATTGAAGATAAAAATGGAAAAGAAAGAAATGTTACATACTCAAAAGCTGCTTCAAGTAGTATCTTAAAAAATACTGCTGATGACATAAATATGTTCAAGTTAACTAAAATGTCTTGCCAAACACACTCAATATAGAGGTGGAAACAATGAAGCAATCTAATTAATATCTCATATCCAAGATATATCTACCATGAGAACATCAGCATAAACTTTACAACTATTTGAAATTATAAGACCAGAATCAAAAACATGCAAGATATGCAAGGGAAAAGAAGTTTCAATTGACCAGTCTAGTATTGAAGTTATAATACTGGAACCAAACCAAATGATCACAAGGGAAAACCCCAGTTATGAAGTTACAACATCATAACCACTTGAAATTTTGTCATGCCAGATTGAAGTTATAATACCAAAATCAGAACCACTGGGAAAATCCATTTCCAGTTTGTCCGTAATTGAGTTACTGGTAAAATAAAAGAATAAATAGGTCAAATAATTACCTGTCAAAAGTCAAACCTTTTCCAACTAAAGCCAACTTGACATTGACAGGTCCACTCGGTGGTTTGTAACATAGATGGATAAAATGAGGAGGATTTGCCGAGGCTGCAGCAACACCTAGATAGGACCCCATTTTCAGTTCCGCACATTGTTCAGCATTTAATATTTTTGCAGTGAAAACATCACTGTAGGTAGAAGCAATATTAGCTGCCTCTTCTGCCAACACCCCTGAGATAAACAAATTACCAAGCACAGATCAATTTTAGAAAACCATAATTCCCTCACAGATATGAAACTGGCCAATTGCCTGCCCAACAAGGACTAGAAACAATATATCATATATCATATCATGTACATTCAAAATGCCATATGAACCTGGTGTGAGCACATTAGCAGGAGAATTTACAAGCTCCCTTCCAAAGATAATTCCAGAAGAAACATCTCCTGCATACTTGAGTTTCTTCTCCAATTCAGGTCCTGTCCCTAGACCAATAATGTCAACGGACTGAAGCGTTGGTTTTTTTGCTTCTGACTTGTATCTATTATCTTCAAATAATCCCAGCACAGCCCCTGACACATTTCAAGCCCACACATCGTCAAGCGCAACTACATAATCACAGGCTTCAATACATTTCAAACAAACACAAACCGCAAATTCAATACCAGAAGCAATTGCATAAGCAGTGCTAAGCTTTGATGGTGCAGAGAGCCCTTCAGAAGAGGCAAGAACAACGGCAACACTGCTTGCTTGATAAGACTTGGCCGCTGCCACTACGGCCTCGCCAAGACCCTTAAAAGGTGCAGGAGTGGAAGGTGACTGACCAAGACCAATCAAGCTAACCCTCTTTGATCCATGTCCTGTAATTCTAACAACAGTTGATTGACCAACTTTGCCAGAGAAATCCTCTTCAGAAGACACTTCAGCTAAGATACCACCCAACTTTGAGTCGATCTTGCTCAAGATCACATTCTCAAACCTCGACTTTGCATCTCTAGCCAAATCTTTCTCCGTAACACCCACTGCCAGAATGTCCCCTTTCCATTCCGTCACATCAACATCCTTAGCAGTGAAAGAGATCTACCACGAATTTCCACAAACACAAAACACGCATTTTCAGCATAACGCCAATTAACACAGAAATACCAAAAAAACATATTAAAAATACATATGAAATCCAAATTCAATTTGGCAGAACCAAAAAAGTAAAATCGAAAGTGAATCCCCACAACAAAAATAATCCACAAGTTACCAGCTTTTGAATCGTTAAAGCAAATGCAAAGTTAAACAAAATATGGGGACGGAAGATTGAGGGAGAAAAAATGTGTTAACGAGTTTTGACCTTGGGGGTTTCGATATTAGAAGGATGTGTGAGACCGAGAGTGGCACGTGCGAGAGTTTGCGACATGAGTTTCCTCGCCGGAGAACGCAGAGGGAATGTGGCGAAGTGGAAACGCGAGGGGAATCTAGTGAGAAAGGGAGAAGACGAAGATGTTTTGAAACAAACGAAGATGGTAGCAATGGCTGCCATTCCACTGTGAAAACTCTTCCTTATTTATAATCTTCCATCTTTATTTTTCCTCAATTTCTACTCCCAACAATTTTGCATCTTCCTACAAAATTAAATACTTTTTTTTCAGACTTTTTCTCTTTGATATTTTCAATATTAATATTCCTCTCTCTGGTATATATAATCTTTTAAAATATGTTTTTAATCCATTATTTGCACATATAAGTTGATAATTAATTGATAGGTTTATAAATCCTACATTAATATAATCTCATGTTTCAAAACGAAATGGATTCCAAGTCTTGCGATTTATGATTGTTCCATGTGATATTTTGAAATAATTTTTGCTCCTCTCACATCATCCAAATTTACTTTTAGTTCTTATAAAAATATATGTATATTTAGTCATTGTTTCAATAAAGTTAAAATTATATCAAATTGGTTTAAGTTAGCAATTATGTTAAACTCCATTACACAAATGGCCTATTACACCTCTGAAAAAATTTCACCTTTACTTCGTCAAAGAGCATTTTGTTTGTTTCTTATTCTTACAAAATTAAATATGTCAAATTTGATTTTGATTAGACAAATTGAATTAGTATTTCGCTTTATTTATTGTTTTACATTGTTTTTATCGTTGATTTAGATTTCTTTTTATTTTTTGTTTCTTTTGGAAGGGTGATTAGTGACTAATGAAACAAGATATTTTCATGCTTATTGTAACTTTTGGCTTTGATAGATGCTTCTTTTTTTCATTGGATGCTTTGTCATCACTCTTTCATGATTTCGTAAATGCATGTGTATTTTTTTTTTCCATATAAGGAATAAAGTTAATTTTAAAAAAAAAAAACAAGTTTACAAGAAACTTAAAAACTATTTTTCTTTAATATATCATAGAGCGAGAACTATGCTATATGTTTTTCTTTAATATGTTCTTTAATATATCTTAAAAGAAAAATGTTGGTTTATTTTATTTTTTAAATATTCAATATCCTTATTTTTTTTTCATGAATTTGAGTTAAAAAATGTTACTCGACTCATTTTTTATGAGTCGACCCGACCCACAATGATCAGTAGATTAATGGGTTAATAAATTAACTTATTAACGAATAATTTTTTTTAATTTATTTTATATATTTATTTTATTACAATAAAAATAAATTGACTTAATTTATATTTTATAATAATAAACTAATTATTGAAAAATTATTATAAAGATAATAATTAAATATTAAAATATCAATGAAAATCTAAATCTATATAATTAAAATATTAAATAATTACAACCATAAAAGTTATAAAAAACAATGTAAATTAAATGGATAAACCATTTTTGATTTAATTCAACTCAAATTCATTTAAATTTAAAAGTTAAATAAACCTAGTGAGTTGTACTACTCACTTTTAAAAATACTATATTTTTTGAACCCAACTTATCTCAAATTTATAATAAGTCAAATCCACTCAGGAATTAAAATACATTTTAATATCTATGTTCGTTGATGTTTGTTGAGATAATAGGTGGAAAGATATGACATCATCTTTTCGAAATTTATGTACACATCACGTGTATTATGTAATCGTTCCTTTGAAAACAATTATTTTATGTTAGTTTGAGACTGTGTTTTGGAATAATGTAATTATTAAAATATTTAATTACGGTTGTGAACCACAAAGGAAAGAACAAATCTACGTTCATTAAATATGGCGTAGTTATGAGGAAAATTTTAAAATTAGCATGCATTTCTTGAAGTTATGATGTCAGTGATTGACTTTTTGAGAACATTATAAATGAGATGTTATTTTTAAACATGTCTAGAAACTTATTTGCTTAATTTTGATATTAGTAATAATAGTTTATTATTTTTGAAATAATTAAAATTAAATTATGTTAAAAATTATAAAGGGTTAAAATAATTTTTCACATTTTTATAATAATATAATTTTCCTACCATAGAGGAATAAAATTTGTATACCCACTAAAATAAATTGGAATTATTTTTGGAATAAAAGATATCCAAAAATATTTTTTGATAAATTTCTCAAGAATACGAAAAGAAATATTTTTATTTTTGTATACTCAAGAATTTAACCCTAGTATTTTAGTAATCCCATTAGAATAAATATTTATTTATATAATTTAAATTTAAGCTTAAATAATTTGTTGTCTGCATAAATTTGTGAATTTTATATACAGTACCAAATCATACGTTTTTTTCTATTATTTGTCCTCTCCAAATTTGATCATTAAATAGTAAATATTAAAAGAAATAAAATATGCAAATCTTATTTAATGTAACAAACACTTGCATCACATTGATTTTTCTTCTCTCCTTAAAATAGAGTAATTAAAAAATAAATAAACAACAATTATTGAATGGACAACCAATTGCTTAAAGATGTCAACAAACAACAAAAATAAAAAACAAAAGTTAAAAATTCATGGAAGACCCAAATGGAAATACACTATTAAGGATAAAAAGACAAAATGTGAATATTTATTGGGAAAATAACAAATTAAATATGTTAGTCTTACTCAGAGCTTACATGTCACTTAATGGATAAGGAATCACTTACACTTGTCAACAATTATTTTATTGCTACCAATAAATAATTCTAAATGGTAAGGATAGACATGGATTAAAAATAATCTTAAATGGTATCATCTAACAACAATAATTATCAGCATTAGTCGAAAAATAATATTTAAAATTAATTAAAAAAATCTTAATGTTAAAGAAAATAATACAAATTGAAAAATAACAATAATCTACATATTAACGAAAATAAAATATCAAAGACTCAGAAATACTCCCAACTCCATCAAAATTATTCAAGAAAATGACACATTAACCTTAATTAAACTAACATTAATATTCAACTGAAATTAAATTGACAATATCTCGACTAATTTGAAGTAAATATATATATATATATATATATATATATATATATATAAAAAAAATAATTTAATTTGAGAAAAAATGTACTAGAAATATTTCCAAAAAAATCTTGTTTTTTATATTAAATTTAAAAATACCTAATTTTAATTGATTATATTATTGTCATAAAATCTTGAAGATTTTATTTTTTAAATTTCTACCCAAACAGCGTCGTATTAATAAAGTATTCGTTGGAAAGAACACTTTTAGTGCTTTAAAAATTTCAAGTTGTTATGTTGAATTTTATATTTTAAAAATAACATTTCCGTGAAATAATGTTTTAAAACTATTTTTACGAGTTTTTCCATGAAACATTTTCTAGGTGAAAATATAACTTTTTGAATTAAAATAAAAAAATCGAAATATTTGAAAAGGAAAACCCATTTTTGCATTGAAACTGCCTAATATTTTAATAATTCTCTAATTTATTTTTAAGTACTAAAAGAAGTTAAATTTGCAAACTGATAGAAGAAATAACAATATTATAGCCATCCAACTTTAAAATAAAACAACAACATACAGACTTTTTTCCCCTAAATACTTAATCAATATTTATAACTTCTTTAATTTTGTTTTAATATTATATCATGTCACTTTATAATACGTATATCTTTTTATTTGGTGTCATTTAAAATTTGTGAATGTATAAATATTAAGTTAAAAAAATGAGGACGAAAGAAAAGACATTACCAAAACTAAGTGTAGAGAAAAAAAAAATCATTTCTATTTGATTTAATTTATATATAGAATAACTTTCATTTTTATTATATAATATCTTTATCTATTATAATTTAACTTTAGTGGTAATAAGTTCGCTTTTATTTACAATATTTACGTTTTAATTATTATGTTTAAGTTTACATTTTAAAAGTTCTGCATATAATAGAAATTTAGAATAAAATCTCTAGTGAAAACAAATTTATTAATCCATAAGAAGTAATATAATGTAGTTTTTCTGGTTAAAGAAATAGTAAGATTATGTCTAGAATTTTATTTGAAACTATTGATATAAGTTTGAAAAATATTATGAGAGTTCATTTATCAAAATGAAGATAATTGCCAAAAACTCTTTGGTGGAAAAGTTATTATCGTGGAAGATAATTTTAGATCAATTTTGTTTATAGTAAAAAATATCAAATGATATTGTAAACTAAGCAGTAAATTATTCCAAATTATGGAAATACTATAAAGTTATAAAACTTACACAAAATATAAGATTAAAGACTACAAAATCAAATAAGAGTGCAATAACTATAAAAGATTTGATGATTGAATAGTTAATATTGAAGATGGATACATAGATTTCAATGAAAATAGTGAAGAAAATATTAAAATACCACAAGATTTTTTAATTGAAGACAATGATTCATCCTTACATCTTTCAATAGAGTTTGTTTATCCTGATTTTTTTCATAATAGGATGAAGCTTGGAATTTTTAATGATGGTAGAATGCTTTGTCCATTTTATCTTTGGTTTTAATTTATGATTGATTTCTAGTGAAGAAGATTTTTTTTTTAAACTCAGACACAATTTGTCAATATGACAAAGACTAAGAAATTAAAATTAAATTCATATTGAATGATATTAAATGTTCATAAATTTCCAATCAAAATATAAAATTGAAAGTTGCTATATTTTAAGAAATATTGATCAAACAAACAAACTTTTGTTTTTTGTTGTAATGGTACAAGGTTATTTTAAAAAAAATATTATTTTTGTAATAGTAATTACAGAAAAAAAACATGAGTAATAAAATATTCATACCAAAAATAGTTCAAAAATTTTAAAAAATTATATGTGTGGGTTATTGACTAAAGAGTAAGGGTGAGAAAACGGGTTGGGCCCAACGGGCCAGTCCATGAGTCTATATTAAAAGAATCGGGTTGGGTTGAAGATTTCAACCCATCAGCCTTGACGGGTCAAAGTACGGACCAGTCCGTCCTGGTCCGTTGGTCCGTTTTTAAAAAAATAAAATAAAATAAAAGTATTTAAAAAGATTAATTTTTTATATTATATATTTTAAATGTATAAATAATATTTTAATTTAAATCATTAGCACCTACAAATTAAGTTTGAATTATTAGTTATAATTGAATAATTTAATAATTATTTTAACTTATTTAATTAAAAACATTAACTAATCAATTAAAATTTTAAAAAATACTTTATTTGATTAAATATGACTTTAATAATAATTTATATGTATATATAAACAAATTTAAAAAATAAAAAAATTTGAAAACAAATTAAAAAACTTAAAAAAAAAACAAAAATTGGACAGGCTAACCCGGCCCGATCCATTTTTCACGGACCTCATACGAGTCGGGCCAAAACGAGTCGGACTAGCCCGTTTTGTCACCTCTAATAAACAGTGATGTACCGATAATTCAATTTGGATTATAGTTATATATTTGAGTCTGACACATATTCGTATATGATATTTTAGGATATTTTACCGATACTTATTAATGAAATATCTTATTTATTAAACAACAATACTCTTATATGATAATAATTTATAATTTTTCATGTTGACAACTTTAATAAATATGACCTTAGTTTGGATTCATACTCTAACAATCATAAATTTATCATGTTTTTAAAGAATTATTGTACACTTTTCAATATTCATATATCACATATTGTATCATATTATTTTCAAAATAAAGATATCAGCATATTGGATACGTGTCGTATCTGATACCAGTAAGGTATTCTGGTATTCGTGCATCATATATCATAGGTGAACATTAATGTCTCTCAAAAATTTGCAAAGAGACAAATATATGATTTTAAAAAGATAATAGTTAAAGACTAAAGGATCGATCTATATAACTTGACAAACAAATTAGTTAAACATTCAAACTATTCAAATATTATTGAGTAACATTCTAGCATTTAAAAATATGAAATTGTAAACCTATATAATTAGAGGTAATAAATAATTATACAAAATTAAAAAAAATCATAAAAGTGGGTCAAATGAGTCAACTCACCTTCAACCTGGCTCGAACCCATGGTTAGTCAAATTGACTCACACAGATTGAAATTCATTCTAACATCTCAAATAGATTTCATTAACATACATATAAAATATCTAGTAATAAACTAATAATTTAGGCCTTTAGTGACCTTCCCAAGCTCATGTGCTACTAACACACCTTCGTTCACATATTAATATACAATCATCACAAAAAAAATAAAACCAACCAACACAAGGAAAAAAAATAAGGGTAAGGTAATGCATTTTAAATGAAGAGAATTAATATATAAGATATGACAACATGGAAAACAATGTTATTAACTTATATTTTAGAGGAGAAGATCCAATTGCTAGATTTACGTGTCTCAATTCTAGGTCCTACTCAATTACTCACTCATCAAAGAACATTTTATTTAAGAGCCAACCTAAAAACTCACATATTCCTCATTCAACAAAATCAACTATCCACATCAATCTCCATGACTCTATATAATCATCTCATTCAAATCTCAACCTAAATGGCTCAAATAACAAACTATTCATTTTATAATCTAGTCCAAAAACATAAACAATTCACATTCATCAAAACAAAACCTAGATTCCAGCCCTCATGGCTCAAACAAATATCAACTCAGAGTTTTTCAAACAACACAAAGAATTTAGACTCTCTTGGAAGACTAGTGTATTGAATAGACTCGTGAGACTTTGCACGTATCACACTTACTTCCAAATTACTCATATTATAATCACATCCTGAATATTTTCTTTACCAAGTCATGACAAGATTAACTTCACTGGTTCCTTAAGTACGATAATCTTTCATATCATATTGTTTGCTTTGTGAAGCCACCACCTAGATATCCTTCTATACATGAGTTAGATACTAGTAGAGTCAAAACAGTCTCACTCACGGAATTACCTTTCAAAATAAACTTTGACATACATACAATAGTCGTTATTTTCCATTGAAAATACTACCTGAACTCAAACCTCACAATATCAATCTAAACAAAGTTCACAAAATCCTATATTTTCTAACAATCATCAATTTAAATGCATTCTCACACATTAAAATAGTGTATAGGAATTACATATATCATTAATGGCATATAAAATTCATTCTCAAACTGCTCAAAAGATCAAAACACATTAAATTATTCTTATTCTAATGTAGGTTTAACTTAGAGATTTCATTTCATCATATATATTCAGTTATAATCTATTTAGAGGTAAAAGTCCAGTCATAACCCACATTCTCAGTACCACTATACATTGTTACATGATTCAACAATCCAAAACACATTTTTTTTCTTTCCTCTCTCACCATTCAACAAGTCTAACATTTAAACTTTTCTTGAGCAAATTATCCTCCAAACAGTTCTACATATCTTCAATTAGTAGATCACAAACACAATTAAGTATACTATTCCACACAAATATTTCCGCAATTAGAATACATGTATCCCATATCTGTATTCATATAATTATAAACACAAATCACATATAGGTAAAATTATTAGTTTCTCTTACCTTAAGTATATTTCCAATACTACTCTTCTCCTACACAACTTCAATGCTTAAAAAAAATATCCATATCTACAGAAAGAAGAGTCCAATTAATGATCAAAGTATATGATTTTATGATCACTAACAAACAAATATTTACCTAGAGTGTAGAAAAATCACATTCAACTGAAAAATGCTACATGAAAAAAGGAAAACAAATTATTTAAAAAAATAAATGTTAGAAATTGAACTTCCTCTATTTTAAAATCCAATCTATTCAAAATTATTCTACTCAACGGTGCTATCAAATTTTGAATTGGATCAGCATGGAGAGAAAAATTGAGAAAAAAAATTGAGAGATGAGAGTTTACGTGAGAATATGACTTAAAAAGAAAAAAAAAAATAACAAAGAAGGTGCAACCTTTTTTTCACTATTTCTTTTCCTCATCTCTCTCCTTTTAAAAAAATTATAAAATTAGTTTATTTACTTTTTTATTATAATTTTTTCTCTGTTTTCATGTTACATCTATACCCTTTCTCATTATTTTGTTGCTACTCAATTAAAGTATTATTCTATATTTAAATATCACCATTTAAAACTCATTCTCAAATATATTTCATACTTTAATAATTGAAAATCACCTTTATTAACATCTACAACAATTCACATCCAGGTAAAATCAGCACGCATGCAAAGCATTGGCATGTTTAGTTTCGAATCTTAGAAAGCCAATATTTATAACTTCTACTTCACAAAAATTATTCTTTTATCCTAGTAAGTTTCCAAACATGCATTATATGATATCTTCATTATTTTACATTTTGTTGTTGTACCCAATGCCAATACATAATTTCGTTAATATCGAGATAGCATCTAAATCCATCAAAATATTAAAACATTCTGAAACTAAATCAGTATAATAGTATTCAAGGATATTTTTTATTTATTAAACTATTTGTCTTCTTTTTGAATTTATTATCTTTTACTTGTAATTTCCATTTTATTTTTCTTTTATGAAAAAGATCAAAAGTATTTCTTCTGACTCCTTTTATTTTAATATCTTTTCGTTCCTCTTTAAAAAAAATTATAATTTTTTTATTGTGATAATTGTATTATTAGTATTATTTTTACTATTATTTTTAATCATATGTATTTATTATTTTTACTATTTCCCTTTCTATTACTATTAATTTTTATTTCATTATTAATAAATTTATTATTACAATTCATAATAATTATTATTAGTTTGTTATATAATATAATATACTTAATTATATTATATAAAATACTATAACTGATTATCCAATTATATTATTTATATAATAGAAAATAATTAATATATAGTACATAATTATTACCCTATGTTATCTAATTTTTAAATTATCTAATAAATTAAAAATGGAGAGATATTATTCATTTTTTTCCATTAAAAATTTTGAATATTATCCATAATTATATCGATAGATCTTTCCTCATGATGGATTGAGATAATATTCACCATATTCATTTATCGTCTTCATTCACGTAGAAGAAAGAAAATTTAAAAAGAGGATAACATATAAATTATGTTTTTCCAAGGATAGATCTACGATATATTATTACAGACTCATTTAGTTATACAAAGAGAATATATGAAAATATTGGTTTACCAGCATTGTTAATTAATTGAGTCTAGTGTTCTATTGCTAATAAGCTTGCATTGGGTTGAATGGTAACCGCGTCAATTTCGAATCTTACAAAGGATAGGCGCATCTCATAAATTTATCACGGTATTAATGGTTTCTTAGTTTGTAGATTTTGTTTGTGGTAAATGGTTAAATATACAGATCACACATTCCCTTAGATTTTGGTGGTCTTCTTCTCAGTGATTCAATAAATATACTAACCATTTTCTGGCAATATTGTTTTTTAATGAAAAAGTGGCTTAGCTGTCATCATGGAAAATGTAAATCAAGATTCCTCGTGCCTTAACACGCAGAAAATTATTGAGTTCATGAACACAAGACAAAAAGCTCATCATTCTCAAGGGTTGTGAAAGACTAGAAGAGACATAGTAATAGTGTTTTGTTGTTCGTCCGTTTGTATAAATTACTCCAGCAAGGACGCATGAAAAAATTAATTTTGTATTTTTGGAGGTATACATAGGGTGACGAAAAACGAACCTCAGACTAACGTTTGTGATGATGATGATGTGTGAAATTGTGATGTTCATGAATCTCTCCCCATCAACTTCTTGGTTACTAGAAAAAAGGAACCAAAAAGATTTTGCGTAAGATTGAAATAAAAATGGAGCAGAAAGAGACATGAAACATTGGTTGTGACAAAGCAGCATCCATCACAATTATCAGTTTGAGAGAGCGAGTAATGCCCCACCACTGCTGGTGGAATCAAAACGAAGCACACATATCTATCAGAATGAGTAGTCCTGTTCCCACGGTGACAAGAAAAAGCACGCCACTGTTCTATCATTGTCATCCATCACAAGTAGGACTCATCATTCAGTTCAAACTCTAGCTAAACAACACAATGCGTGCATGGAAGTATGTAACTGTAATCAGAATGAGACGGTGTCAAAGATATTTCTAATCACCAATCTTTTTGACTGTACAAAAAATTGTACTCCAATTTGTTACGGCCTCCCTGGAGAAGCCACATACAAGATGATGAGTAGTTAGGTACTAAGTTGATTTAATTCTTCAACTAGCTATGGTTCCCGTTTCAGGGTTTGATGAGATGGGTACGTACACAATTTCTATTCCATCACGACTCAATCTAAGGCCTAAGTAGTATGAATTTGGTGCAGTAGATGAAGAGTATGAGCCAAGACAGTTGTTTGTTGAGTCGTCATGAATCACTCTGACGATAAACTCAAATTATCGATGGCAATGGAGAGATCAGATTCCATCACATGATCACACTGCTTTTGTTGGGAATCGTCTTTGGTGACATTCTCTTCCTTCCCTTCTGCAGCAGCCATACAATCTTGGAATCTAAAGCAACTGATGAGGTGGTCATTTGTTAACCCCACAACCTGCATGAAGGAGTATATGACCGTGGGACCCACACCTCGGAAACCTCTTCTCACAAGGTCTTTGCTGATAACATCGGCTTTTGGTGTTTTTACAGGAACCTGTCGAGGATATCGGAATCTGCTAATTATAGGTTTGTGGTTCACAAAACTCCAAATATACTTGTCAAATGACCCGAACTCTTCTATTACCTGGCATCAGTAAAACCTGCAAAAAGTTAGTTGCAATGATAATCATAACCATGGTGCAAATTGTGCAAAATGTAATTATGACAGTTTAGTCAAAAATAAAGCATTGTAGCGTTTCATGTTTACAAAAGTATCAAGACTGATAGGTGACTAGGGACATACCAGCTAAGCATGCTGGCTGGTTAAAGAATAAAAATAATTAGGTTGCATATCATTGTTGTAAATTAGAATAAAAGCAGCTCAGGCTGTACACCGGATTAATATCATGGTTTGTCCCATATGGGTCATAGAAATTGAATAAGGGTCAGGACCACACAACCTTTATTACCTAACCTACCTGATCAACTCACCATTAAACACCAATTTAAGTCATTCAGTGTTTCAATGCATGGGGAAATGGGATGAAAAAAATAAAGTCTTCCCATTAATTTTGCAGAAAAATTTTAAGACATCTCATGGGTAATTACATGAGTTAGGATAACTATGCTGAATCACAGAAAGGAAAATTGTTTAAAAATAAAAAAGTATTTTAATTATTAATACTCTCGAAAAATAAATCAGCAAAGATGATCACTTTTATACTTTACCAATTAAATACCTTCTGTTTTCTTTTTTAAAAAAATTATTAAACTTGATTTACTTTTCAGGAATTTCTCCCAAAGATCAATTGCAGAAAATACCGAAAGATGTAAATTAAAAAAAAAAAAAAGCTTTCATGCTTGAGAAATATGAAGTAGCTGATTATATTCCTAACTAGAATGCCTAATAAGGATAAACATGCAGACCCCAATACTCCTCTATTTCGTTGATCATAAATAAGGAAGTACGAAGTATCACCTAGATCACTTGTTCCCTGGACATGTTATTAAATCCAGAGACACCTAATATAGAATGATTTTAGGGTATGACGGTGCAATAAACACCAAGGGTGTAATCTTGTCTTTGAATGGTCCAGCAATCAACAAGTAATCATGATCCAACCCAAGAGTTTGCATATTCCATAACGAAGGGTTCAAAAGTCATGAGAAGGCTAATATACCTTTGATATTTGACGTGCATTCTCAATTATAGCACGCAGTTTAAGGTCGGAAAGTAAAGAGCTTGCGGCGGTTCCTGGTGCCATTATCTTCTTATCATTAAATTTTGAGACAGCAACTGGATCAAAATCCGCAAAAACTTCCCTGCAAAGAACTTTGTTAACAAAAATAATGTAAACAGTCAAAGAGAAAATAACGGGCTACAACTGATGTAGCCGCTAACCAGTATAGGTTTGAGGCCAAGAATGAATAATAATTTTAAAAATTAAATAAATTAAGAACATCTACAAAGGTAATACCTAAAGATGTGCCTTTGGCTTAGAATAGCTGGCCAAGTGAGTTCTGACAGAGCACTCGAGAGAACAAGAAGCTCAAATAGTTTCCTGCACAAGATAATGAGCGTCAAGAAAAAACATAATACAAGAAGGCGTATTCCTTTTCCGGCCAATATAACAAGATTACTTTCTGAGGATCACATCACATACTTGTCATCATGTACTGGAACTCCCCATTCTTCATCGTGGAAGGTAGCGTAACATGGTTCTAATATAAATGAGTAAACTTGGTCAGGAAACAACTTTGAAAAAGGCTATGTAGTTCAGAACTTAAAACTTAAAACAATAATTATAAAGGAATTTACAAGAAAGATAGAGCTTCTGTACATTAGACTCTGCTCCTATCAAGCTAAATCAGGCTCATATAATGCATTCACTCAAGATTCCCAATTTTCTCTTTAATGGCTGAAAAATATCAAACCAAAATCTAAAAAAAAAATAAACATATATCCGTTGCATGCTGTATTACGCCTTCAGCTACAAACGCATGCATGTTGTATTATATTTCAAGAAAATGAAGACAGCTCGAATATCTGTGTCGATAAACTCTACTTCACTCTCATTTCAAAATAATTCATATCCTAAAGAATACAATGACATACAAATGGAATTAAACACTCAATTATCAAGAACTGAAATTCATCCTGTAACCGAGTGAGAATCACACAATTCACGCTCACATGAGCTCCAATAAGACCAGACAACAGAAACTATCTGTCGAAAGGCCTATGGTACAATGAATTTTTCATCACAACATAACAAGACTTCATACTGTAAATTTGGAGGGAGTGAAAGAAGATGGAGAGGAATACGAACCAGTATTAGGAGTGATCCAAGCACACCTCTTCTTGGACTGTGACCCATGAGGAGGAGACTCCAACACACCATCAGAAGCAACACTCCTAGGCTTCGAAACAGAGCGCTTCCTTGTGCACCCCAAGCTAGTAGACCGAGTCAGTCTTCCAGTAGAAGCACGGCTACGAAACGAGTCAGTAGATGCATCAGACGAACATGAAGCATTGAGAGACAAATTACTGTACAGTAACTGCTCGTGCCGGCGCAGAACACTCGCAGAATGTGACTGTGGAGAAGTAAGAATCGCAGACACTTCCTGGGATTTCTTCTCTTTGGCCTCATTGTGCAATTTCTCAGCTTTCCTCAGTGGCTTAGAAGCGGGCTTCCGGGAACTCCATGACCCTGTTTTGTTCCCACCCGGTCCAAACACAGGCCTTGCAGCCTCTGAGTCACCAACATTCACAGACCTCAATCTGGGACCAGACATTCACACAATTTTTTTTCTTCTTCAATTCACCACTCACCCCTTCAGATGACTCTTTAAACTCTAACTATCCACTTTTGGAAGCTTAAGACGCAATAGAAAAAGCATGAACATGTGAAACTTTCAGCGAACACCTGGCGTACAGTAACGAGGGTTTCTAAACAGATCTCAGAATTTCACCCGAAATATGCACTGAACAGGGTATCACTTAAATCACATCCAAAACCTGCAAATTGACAGACATTGAAACACGAAACCCGTTTTCCTCTCTGACCAGATTCCGAAATCAGCTCAAAACCCAGAAAGGTTGAAGCCGGTGACGGAAGCTGCTGACACAACGGGATCAAGGTGTTGACCCTTTTGAGCAGAGCTAGGGTTTAAGCTGAGTTGCACCGTGCAGTGGTGCTGGTTTTGGAAATGAGGCTAAGAGAGTCTTCAAAGGTTGAAATTCCATTCTGCATTGTAGAGAAGGAGGCTGCTCCCAGCACTACAACCTCGCTTACACGCATTCCTCGGCAAAGTTTATGTTTTTTCAATTTTCTTTTGTTTCCCAGAGAAAAAGCAAAGAAATTTTCCGGGAAAAGAGGCGAGGTTTGGGAGTAAGAATAACAGAAATGATAAAGATTGGAGAGAGAGAAAGAGGGTCGATGAAGACAAAGGAAGATACAAAAAAGAATATGGGAGATGAGATGAGATGAGAGGAAGGGAGAGAGAATGGGAGAGTGAGGAAGAACAAGGCCTCTTGAGTTGAGTGAATGAGTGACGCAACGTCAGTAACCATCCTTTTCCTTTAATATAATACACTTTTATCATAATCATCACAATCAAAATAACTTAATTCAATTTTTTGTATGGAAAATGATAAAGTGACTCCTAAAAGTTACTACTTTTTTTACTCCCTTACGTGTTATTGGCAGGTGGAATTTTGAAAAGAATTTTGATTTATTATTTTAATTGTTGATGTGGCATTGAATACGCGTTGAAACTTAAATCGGGAGAAAAAAAGGACTAGGTTTTGAGTTTGTTTCGTGTGTCTTGCTCAGAGAAAATTGTTCCTGCCTCTCACCATCATCTTTTGATACACACAATTGGAACCGAGACTCAGAGAAAAAGAAGTGACTAGGGTTTCATTAGAAAGAAAATGGCTTTTGGGTTTGCTTCGTCTCTCTTACTCGGAGTAAATTGCTCCCCCCTTTCGCTCATCGTCGTAGATCGTCGGACTGTCGTCGCT
>Ga0214545_1001397_pt1 | contig 44903 bp, 17 predicted proteins | sample CNSS4metaG_FD_160064 | JGI IMG/M metagenome (GOLD analysis project Ga0214545, IMG submission 160064) | Root nodule microbial communities from cowpea collected in UCLA plant growth center, Los Angeles, California, USA - CNSS4 | ecosystem: Host-associated > Plants > Roots > Nodule | place: USA... | reverse complement strand
GGCTTTCAGTGTATTCTGACTCTATTGTTCTGCCTTTGTCTTTATTTTATAGCCTCCTCTCCACTAGGTTTAAGTGAGACATGGGCTTCTCAAATTTTGGGCCTTTTCTCCACATAGGAAGGGAGCCCAATACCCAACAATAACTACTAAGCCTAGTGCAACAGAAGTGAATAAACATGATAAAGGTATATGAGATCCTCAAACTTTTTTTTTTTTCAAAAACATATGACGTGGTTAAATCGGTATAATGTTTTAATTAAATTAATGCAGTTGCTAGTTAAAGTTCATATAAATATAAATGAGTATATAATTAGTGACTAACTATTTTTATTTCTAAAATAAGTTTATAATTTAGAATTTTCTTGTAGTATAATAAATATATTAATATATGAACTTAAACATTATAAGAAGTTATTCATACCGTCGCTCTAATAAAAAAGAAGAATTTATCTATACCACAATTTAATATAACAGAAAAAATAAGAATGAGTCTAATTGAGAGTCTTTTCATTAATTATTGAAAAGAAATAAAGATATATACTTTATATATGTTCTAGTTCAGAATCTCTATACCTCGTAGCTATAACAATTGACGTTTAGTATTTTAGAATAATTCCACTTACATGGTAAAGTAGTGCAAGGAAATTTTGTATTTTAGTAATTAGCATAAGAGTGGTTTGACAAAGACAGAGAATAAGTTCGTCGCAGAAGATTCAGTGCAGTTCCTTGAGCCTCAGATTAACATTTTGGATCCATGCTGGCACTTACTCGAATATAGTCAAACGTACAGAATAGAATGTTGGGCAAGTGTTGTTTTCTTCATGGTATCAGTCATGGTTGTTTTTACATGCAATAAAGGTTTATAATGTGAATTATTTAAACCATATATTTGGTTCTTATAACGAGTACGACGATCACTTAGGTTAAATCACTATAAAGAATTAATTATGATTAGGAAGAATTCATGAGAAACGTGTTTGATTTTTATAAAAGTAATTTATGGATTTCACAATTTTGAACTTGTTTTCATAATTTGTTTGTATAAATTAATAAACATTCATTTTAAATAAGTGTTGTCATCAAATTTTAAATTGCTGTAGAGTCTGAGTTTTAAGGTGAATTTTCTGAATTGCGATATTACGAGGACACCTTTTTCATATATGGAAATGGTGGAGATCCTAGAAGGTATGCAATAACGGTAGAGAACAAGATTAGAGAAACACGACAGAAAGATGGGAAATTGTAGGGGATGAAATGGAATAATATTTGCAAACCAAAATAGGAGGGGTAGTTTAGATATTAAAAACTTAATGTATATATATTCTTAATGTATAATATTACTTTGTTGTTTTCTTAAACTTACATATCATAATTTTTGTTAAAAATTAATTATTTTTTATCATGAAATTTTCAAGTAAAATTGGATTTCGTTTTTATCATAAATTTTGTATTAATTTCATCTTTATTGTTTTCGAATTAATGTTTGACATCCTCAACAATCAACAACGTTATATTGTTCATTATGTGACAAACAACATTTTTTTTTTCTTTCCAACTTTTACATCTCAAAACATTATTCCATTTTATTCTATTGTACAACCACATCTACTACATTAACCTAACAACACTAGTTATCCATTCATTAATAAAAGTGTGAAGATAAAATCAATACAAATTTTATGACAAAAATGAAATATAATTTGATTTAAAGATTTAAAAACTAGCACTACAAAAAAACACTGATTACTGACGATCATATTCCATCCGTAAAGCACAATATCTGTTAGTAATGTAGTTTTACCAACAATTTCGACGGGCAAGATTCTATTGGTAAAAAGTCAATCTATAATATTTATGGCGAATATATGTTTGTCGGTAATTACCGACGGTAATCATCCATCGGTAAAGGTTATCGAAGGAAAATTCCATCAATAAATCCTTCGAAAATGATCTTATCAAAATATTGTCTTGCGTACATTACCTACGGATATATCCGTCGGTAACTTCTCCAAACATTACCGACGGATATATCCATCGGTAAATCCTTCGATAACTAACACGAGACTGCAGAATCATTTGTAACATCTAATTTACCACACGAATTCAACACGATTAGACCTGCCAATTCAACACAATCAGACATGTCAATTTAGTACAAACCTGCATATTTAAAAACCACACATATAGACTACATAAAAAATGATCCGTCAGTAAAGTTCACAATAAATATTCGTCGATAAATTCATAAAAAGCAAAATTTATCACGGATTTATATCCATCGAAAATTATCCGTCAGTAATAATCAATTTTTTTTAGTGTAGAAACATAATTAATTACTTTTTAATGTATTATTTCCTCAAACAAACAATATAAATATTTTGAATTGTTATTTACTTTTTGATGACTTAGACACCATATTGAAATTAAAGAATATATCCATAAATAGTAAATGAGAAAAATAAATGGGAAGAAGAACATCAATATCCTTCTTTACTTTTCTCCTTTTTCTCCTATCCTTTTCTTTTAAATTTCTCTTCTTTTTACAAATTTGTAAAATATTTGAATACTTCTAGTTCATTTTCAAATGTAGTTTCTAAATATGCTTTTTACATCTTAAAATTATTTTTTTGAAATAAATTAAAAATGCCCAAATTGATTATGAAAGGCAATAGAAAAACACCTCTTTTTTCTTTTTTTTGGAGTTTAGGAATTTCTTTCCTATATCTAGTAAGAATACACGTGAGAGAGCACGACCGACCAAATCTGAAGAATCTGAAACTACATAGTAACTTCTTGTAAAGTGGTTTAGTAGTTCAATCCTTGCGGTAGACATTTTACAGTGTTCCAAAATCAGTAGTTGTTCTGCTGCAAAAGATGATTCATGATAGGGAAAACCATACAAAAAGATCAGTTTTGTTTTTCTTAAACCAAGAACATTGATCAATATTCGATACCTAGTTTCTTGTTATACTGAATTATATTTCAAAAGTTTGACTCTTTTCAAATTAGTTTTATCCCAGTTATATACTGCATAAACCAAGTTAATAAAGCTGAAAATAGTGGTTGTAACTTGAAAAAAAAATTAGAAGATGTTTGTGGTGTGGGACAGATAGACAAAGGTCGAACACAAACATGATACTTTTATATTTAAATTTAAAAATACGTGTTTGGTAGAGATTAATTGTGCAGTCGCACATTTTTATTAAATATATTTAAAAAATTATTATTATTATTTGATATTATAAAAGTTTCTAAACAATTTTATTTTATTTCTTCAAAATTATTATTAAAATAAGATGTATAATAATATTAGTGAAAATACATGTGTCATACACATATATGTTAACTTTTCTTTGTAATAACAATAAAAAATAATAAAATAATAAAATTACTATTATTATTATTATTATTATTATTATTATTATTATTATTATTGAAAATATATAAGTTAGTGTTCACTTCTTTATATAATTATTTTATTTTTATTTAAAAGATAAATTTGATCACAAAAAAAATAAATCCATTTATATACAGTAATCCATTTATATACAGTATGTGCGCTAGATGAATTTGTGTTAGCTTTTTCTTTATGATAATAAACATTAAATATAAATAATTTATGTACTTTTATTATAATTTTATTTATTTCATAGCAAATTTTTAATTAAAAAATGGTTAATAAAAAAATAATAAATTAAAAAAAATCACTTAAAGGATAAAATTGATATAATAATTATTTTAATTTAAAATAATACAAAAGGAATTCATAAATAGGTATTCATGACATGTGTGTTAACTTGTCTTTATGATAATAAAACATAGTAAAATATTATCGTTGGTATGATTATAATTATAAACTTACATATAAATAACTTTTATAACTCTGTTGTAAATAATTTGAATTTATTTTGCTGTTAATTTTTTAATTAAAAATAACCAAATTTAAAAAAATATCAAAATAAAAAAAATTCACTTAAAGACAAAATTAATAAATAATTATTTTAATTTAAAATAAATTTTATTTAAAGGATAAGATTCGAAAATAAATATGGACAAAAAAAAATTCCTTTTTTATATACAGTTGTAGATATATTTTATGACTTTCTAATTATTATTTAAAAATAATCACCAAAACTAAATTTTATTGAATGGTGTATATTTTTCAGGGAATTTATTTATTTTTTATTAAAACGGTCTATGTAAATTTGGATTCATGTTCATTAGACGAAATCATTAATTTTTTTTTTAAATGCACCAAACAACTTTTAGTTTGAAATTAGTTTTTAGGTTAAAAAAAATAACAAATAGTTTCTCCTTTTTTTAAAGTTCTTATTTTTCAATTTTTTTTAAAAATTAATCTTAAATAATTAAATAACATTTTCAAACACATCCTTAACTTAAGAACTTACATTGAAGCCGCCGTAATTAATTTATTTAAGAAAGTGGTTTTATTGGTGAATAAGAACAATTGTAAGATCCACTTTAATTTTGTCCTAAAATTTAAGGGTCTCTCTTAGTCACTTGGGTCTAAGGCTGGCCCATTGGGCATCCCAAAACCCCTAAACCAGCCTTACCCTCTCATGTTCTGCCCATTTTGTAAAATCAGCCATCTTACTCCTCTTTTCCCCTCAAAAACAGTGCTCTACTAGGGCTCGAAGTTCATTCAGATTCAAGTCAGCTCAACCTCATTCTCTACTCCACCTCTTGAGTATGCTCTTGAAGTTGTTGGGTTCATTACCGTAGGTGCCTATGCTTTCCACTAGCATCTGTCCAGGTGAGGGAAGTTAGGATTTTTCATGCTTTTATAAATAATGTGTCTTTTTTTTGTTTCTATTGGGTGCTCTTGATAATTTGATGTGCTTTTGATGGTGTGAAAATAATCGGTGTATTGTTTCTGGATGGATTTTTGGCTTTGCATGCGTGAGAGCAGGTGAGATCTGCTATGCTCACCTAAGCGAGCTGTTTCTCACCCAAACGGGAAGCTTTCGCCTAAGCGAGGAGTTCTCGCCTAAGCTAGGAGTTCTCGCCTAAGCGAGAATGGCAGTAACTCGCCCCCTTTTAGTTTCGAGTGCTCGCCTGAGCGAAGGCCTCTCGCTTGAGCGAGATGGGCTAGCTTGAGCGAGAACTCGAAGTACTCTTTGTTTTCAATCTCGCTTAAGCGAAAGTTTTTCGCTTGAGCGAGAGACCCTGTTGCCTGAGCGAGAACTCCTTAGCTTGAGCGAGATTGACAGTTGTTAAATGCTTGTATGCTCCCATGATTGATTTGTTTATTCTTTTAAAGCATGAAATATGATGCCAACGTTTTATACAACGTGCTTGTGTTTTCTTAAATTGTTGTTGTTTGGGATTTTGTGTTTTTACGCGTTGAAACCATTAAAAAGCTGTCAGTTTAGCTTAAGCGAGGGATTTTAGCTCAAGCGAGATCAGTCTCGCTTAAGCGAGAATTTCTAGCTTAAGCGAGACCAGTCTAGCTTAAGCGAGATCAGTCTAGCTTAAGCGAGAATTGCTGCAGAATTTTAATTCCTTACTTTAACTTGAACTTGTGGATTGATTCAATTACTTTTAAAAGCATGAATTGGGCGAATGGGTATGAGTAGAATGGTTTATGGTCTGTGATTGATAAGTTTAACATGACCTTGGCATGTGACTTGTATGAGATGGTTGGTAATTAAAGTGGCATGGTGTCGGTATGAATTACACTTCTATATTCATGAATTGGGAAGGATGATTTGGAATGGATTCAACATGGAACATGTACGAGGATGAATTATAAAGGTTGGCATGAGATTTATAAGCATGATAAATATTATTGTTTGTTTGAATATGTATAGTATGTGGTCAGTACGTAATTCCTTGGAATCTCTAGGTGAGATTTCAGGGTCGTGCTTCAGTGGTCGGGACGTAATTCCATGGCCCCTGTTAGTGGGTGTCCATGGTGGTGCCCCATCTATATAATTTGGTAAGGATTCAAGGTAAGGATTGAATCCTGAGACTCTAAGGAGTTAGTTAGTCTCACTTAGAGTGGACTGACTCTTGTGGTGAGAGTAGCAGGAGGTCTGAAACTCATTAAGGGCTAACCTTGTGTGTGGGGAATTGATTCATTGTAACACTTGTAACACATAGCTCGGGGGTGAGCAGCTCCGGGGTGAGAAGAGGTATCCACCACAAGTGCAAGCATCCGTTGAATCCGACCAGGTTATATGTATCCGGATGAGTCGAGTCGAGTCTTAGTGTATTGATTGGAAGGTCATAACATGCTTGGATGATGTATGCATATTGGACTGCGAAAGTATATCTTATTGCATGATAAAATCTTTTTGGCTCTAGCTTACCCTTGCTTGTTTGATTGCCTTGTATGTTGTTCTTCTACCTTTGCGATGATCATCAATTTATTGATGGGAGCAGATGCGAGAGGTACTCGAGGTCAACAGGGAAGAGATGATTCCGCTGCATAGTCTACCTGGGCTGGACTTCATGTTTTATTTGGGCTTTTCTTTAGGGCTAAGGCCCGTGTATTGTATTACTCTTAAGGCTTTATTTCGAATACCGGCTATCTCTTACTCCTTTTGGGTTGTAGGCTTTGTAGTGAGCTTTAGTATTTTCTTTTAAGTACCTTGGATAATTGTAAGGAGTGACTTTATACTCCGCAACTTGACTCTTTATATTATCTAGTGTAAGATTTCATTTAATTATGTTATTATTTAAATGGGATGTTACAACAATGAACAACTAAAACTTAAACTTGTAGGTAATTTTTGTACCACCTCAAACAATCCATGGAAGTACAATTTATACAAATAAGAAAGGTGGAGCAACACCAAAGAGACAGATGAACCAACTAATGTACCAGAAATCTGCTTAATATTGTTAAATTAAACCCTTTAATTAGAAATATGAGAAAGTCAATGAGACATTTACAAAAAAGGAAAAAAAAAGATTTCCAAATACCTAAATATACAAAACTTATATCTTCATCCACCATGGCTGCTTATTTATGCCAGAGGAAAGACAACATTACTGCCCTGTCAGAATAAAAAATTAAATTACAACTATCACACCTAATAAATAAAAGTATATTAAAAATGTTTAAATTGTAAATATTAAACACTTTTGTCTTATTGGCTGAACCTTTTCCACTGAAAAATTGTCTCCTGGTCTTTATTGAATTTCAACATGAATTCTGTTGTTGAAAGTTTGGTAGTGTACAATGGGTCCCCTCTACAAAATATTATACAAACTTAATATCAACTGTCATATATATACACTCAACGTCAACATTTATTATATTAATACAACCAAGAGTGTTAACAGCTTATTTCTTTTCTTTTGATATATTCTTTTTATTAAATTTCTTACAAATTATGAATAGACACAAAAAAAAAAGTGATAACTGTCATTGACTCCAGACAAAATCATTTTTCCCTTCTTCTTGTGTACATCTTAAAAAACTCCATCTTTAACAAAAGTGCAAAATGGCAAAGACAAGAACGAAGAAGAAAACTTTTTCCACCACCTTATATAACTTTTATTTCCGATATCTATGTTTTCTTTTTTTTTTTTTGGTTTCATCTCTTTCTTTCACGGCTTTCCCATCCTTGGTTCCGTCTTTTCTCTGCCTCGCGTGACTTGGTGCAGTCCCCCAATCCTATTTCACCTTCTCCACCCAACCATCGATATTCACACTTCAATCATGACAACCATAAACACCAATTCACCCATGTTCGCCCTTATCATTTAAGTCTCATCATGCATGCCCACATAACTTCTCAACAAACCCCATTCAATTATTAATTACACGCCCAAATTAACAACAAAGGTTTTTTTGTTTGAAAAAAAAAAAACAATTTTGATTACAGCCTTGCTTTTCTCACGAGAAAGCAAAAACTTTTGATTACAACGCCTGCACCACAATATTATAATTTCATTAATTCAAATTAAAGGAAGTAATAAAGAGAGGCGGTGCAATATAATTAACCTAATCTAATCTTAGAAGTAAAATCCAAGCATCATGCGTTTGATAACAAAGCCTCTTCTTCGTCATCATCATCACCAGGGTGACTTGCATGAAGCTCCTTTATCCATTCAAACGTTCGACGACGTGACGTAACCTTCTTTCCCTGCTTTTGCCTCTGCTTCTTCAACTCTACCACTTTTTCTTTCGCGGCGTGCCCTGTACTTTCTGTCTTGTTGCTACTTTTACCACCACCGTTACCACCTTTTATCATGACCATGTTGTTCGGTTGCACTGTTTGGAATGAACAATCACAACCACTCAATAGACCACCGCCTTTGCCCACTAACTGTTTCAAAACACCATCATTGCCCTTCTTCCTGTTACTCCTCTTCACACTTTTCGCACTGTTGTTGCTGCTGCTGTTGCTACTACTGTTGCGACTGACACAGTTTGATCTGTTGCGAACCTTCAGGTCTTGCAATTCTATCTCGGGAGCAGGGACCACACCCAGACGGAAAATTCCCCATGCTGACGTTGATTTTCTACCTGGGTTACCCAGGCTTGACAATTGTGTTGGGGTGGGTGCCCTTAACTGAGGCTTTGGACTTGGGTGCATGTGAAACTGGTTTCGAATTCTGGGCTTTGTTCTCAGAGGTACTGTAGTAACAGTTTTTGTGGTGGTGATGGTACTGGAGCTAGTGGTGCTGGTTGATGAGTTTTGACTTCTAAGACTACTGCTTCTGCTGCTGCTACTGCTACTGTTACTCGGAAAATCCAAGGATTCGTTGATAAAGTGCTTACCATAATGTGGTTGAGATTGTGATAGTGTGGCTAATAACCCAGCCTCGGAGCTGAACGAGACACGCAATGGGAGGATTTGGCCTTTGAAGAAAACTTCATCCGCCACACACATTTCGGGTTGTTTGGAGAAGGGAGCACCGCAGGAGCGGAAATTGAATTCCTCTTGCGTTGCTTGGTTGACAGCAGAGCCTTGTTCTTGGTGTCTCGGTTGGTCGTTGAGGTTGATTGGAAGATCGGAAAGTGACAATGCTTCTTCTTCTTCTTGATCTTGATCTTCCTCTTCCTCTTCTTGGATAGGGTTCCATTTTCCTTGGACGATGTCTGAGGTGGCCATTTAGGAAGGAACAGGCTTGGTTGGAAAGGTGGAAGGTGTCGGGGAAGTTGAGGAAGGACGAATTAATGGGGTTAAGGTTTTTGATAGGGTAAAGGTATTTGAACAGAGTGAGGAGGGTGTGGGTGTGGGTGACAGAGTGACACGGACATTTAGAATATAAAAAGAGGTAAAGGAGAGTGTGGTGCCCAGCATTAAAGTAAGAAATGAAATGGGGCATTGTAGCCATCACGTAAGCGACCCGAGCAAATAGGAGAAACACACTTGTTTGGTTTGGACACATATACCACAAAAGACACAGCCAATAAGCTCCTCAGACATCATTAAAAAACAATATTATGTTAAATTAAACCAGTTTGTTGCTGCTTTTGAAGAGCTTGATTGTGTTAATTTAGCTGGGGTGAGGAAAGGAAGTGTGAGTTTTTGGGCCTGAGAATTGGCAGTGGTAGAGAGAGGACCTCTCTATGTATGGGTCTAGTGTATAGCGGGGCTTTAAAGGGTATATATTGTTGTGGAAATGAAGGTCTAGTAATATTGTTTTAGTCGAAGTGAAGTGCGGGTGAGGACCACTGCGCAGTCTGGCATATAATTTGAAATTGAATTATACAAAGAGTTCAAACATGAAGCCACTACGTACAGTTCTACATTGTCTTAAAAACAAAAACATGAGGGTAGGTATTCCTTTAAGGTACAAACTCATCCAAGAAAAATACAGATCCAGAGAAAAATAAAGGGCAAAAAAGATTTCACAAGTTGTGACCACAGATTGTAACAAAAATGAAGTCCTATTATTCAAATTTCAAATAGCAGATAAGAATTGACTTATCGTACTCAATTCATATTTCAAGAAAATTAAATACATAATCCAAAATTCAATTTAATAAAATCAATTAAATATATTAAAACATATATGAAGGTTTATAATCATAGAAACTCAATTTCCAACCAATGAACTAATAACAAAATTAGAACATTTTTTAAAATATACTAATTAATCTTTTGTTTGTTATCCAATTACATAAATTTCTTATGTACCAAGAGTTTGCTTACAAGTCACAAAAATCATGGGGATTTGCGTATCATTTTTCGTACAAATTTTTAAAATTTACTACATAATATTTTTTTAACATCCTATGGGATGTAAATATTATATACCAAGACTTTGATTATAAGTTACAAAAAATCTACTCTTATTTTTTGCATAAGGTGGTTGGCTTGAAGAAAAAAAAACAAGTCAAATCATATCTCAATCTAAGTGGAGAATAATGAACAAATGAGTACGGAAATGTAATTTTTGTATAAATTTGTTAAAATTATCCGCTATGTACCACAAATTTGATTATAAGTTAAAAAAATGTACCCTTACTGTTTGCACTAGGTGGCTGACTTGAGGAAAAAAAACAAGTCAAATCAGATCTCAATCTAATTGGAAAACAATGAACAAATAAGTGTGGAACTGTATATTACTTTTTGTACAATTTTTTTAAATATACTAATCAATCTTTTGTTTGTTATCCAGTAGCTTATATTTCTTATGTACCACGAATTTGCTTACAAGTCACAAAAATCATTCAGAGTTGCGTATCATTTTTTGTACAAATTTTCTAAAATTACTTTTTAGTCTTTTTTTTTATCATTCTATGGGATATACCTGTTATGTACCACAAATTTGATTATAAGTCACAAAAATGTACCCTTATTGTTTGCACCAGGTGGTTAGCTTGAGGAAAAAAACAGGTCAAATCATATCTCAATTTTTTAAGTGGGGAACAATAAACAATTGAGTGGGGAACTGCATATTACTTTTCTACATTTTTTAAAATATATTAATCAATCTTTTGTTTGTTATCCAATTAGATAAATTTCTTATTACCAAGAATTTTCTTACAAGTCACAAAAACCATGTGGATTTGCGTATCATTTTTCATACAAATTTTTAAAATTTACTACTTAATAATTTTTTTATCATCCTATGGGATGTAAATATTATATACCAAGAATTTGATTATAAGTTACAAAAAATCTACTCTTATTATTTGCACAAGGTGGCTCTTGAAGAAAAAAAACAAGTCAAATCAAATCTTAATCTAAGTGGGGAATAATAAACAAATGAGTGGGGAACTGTAATTTTTGTACAAATTTGTTAAAATTACCCGCTATTTACCACAAATTTGACTATAAGTTAAAAAAATATACCCTTACTGTTTGCACTAGGTGGCTGACTTGAGGAAAAAACAGGTCAAATCAGATCTCAATCTAATTGGAAAACAATGAACAAATGAGTGTGGAACTGTATATTACTTTTTGTACAATTTTTTTAAATATACTAATCAATCTTTTGTTTGTTATTCAGTGGCTTATATTTCTTATGTACCACGAATTTGCTTACAAGTCACAAAAATCATGGGGAGTTGCGTACTATTTTTCGTAAAAAATTTTAAATTTAACTTTTTAATCTTTTTTTTTATCATCCTATGAGATGTACCTATTATGTACCAAAAATTTGATTAGAAGTTACAAAAACTACCACTATTGTTTGTACTAGGTTGCTGGCTTAAGGAAAAAAAAAAAAACAGGTCAAATGAGATCTCAATCTAAGTGGAAACAATGTACAAATGACTGGGAACTGCATATTACTTTTTGTACATTTATTTAAATATACAAATCAATCTTTTATTTGTATATTTATTATTTAATCTTTTTTATCATCCTATGGGATGTATTGTTATGTACTACGAATTTGATTATAAGTTACAAAAATCTACCCTTATTGTTTGTATTAGATGGTTGGCTTGGAAAAAAAGTCAAATTAGATCTCAATCTAAGTGGGAAACAATGAACAAATAAGTTGGAAACTGCATATTACATTCTGTACAGTTTTTTTATATATACAAATCAATATTTTGTTTGTTATCTAATGACATATATATCTTATGTACCATGAATTTGCTTACAAGTCACAAAAACCATGAGAAGCTGCATATTATTTTTTGTACAAATTTTTAATATTTAATGTTTAATCTTTTTTGTATCATCCTATGGGATATAAATATTATGTACCACGAATTTAATTATAAGTTACAAAAATATATCCTTATTGTTTGCACTAGGTGGCTGGCTTGAAGAAAAAAATATGTCAAATCATATCTTAATCTAAGTGGGCATTAATGAACAAATGAGTAGGGAACTGCATATTAATCTTTGTATAATTTTTTAAATATATTAATCAATCTTTTGTTTGTTATCCAATGACAAATATGCCTTATGTACAACGAATTTGCTTACAAATCACAAAAAGCATGCAGAGCTGCGTATTATTTTTCGTACAAATTTTTAAAATTTACTATTTAATCTTTTTTTATCATCCTATGGGATGTATCTGTGATATACCTCGAATTTGAATATAAGTTAGAAAAATATACTCTTATTGTTTATACTAGGTGGCTGACTTGAAGAAAAAAAACAGGTCAAATCATATCTCAATCTAAGTGGGGAACGATGAACAAAAATAAGTGAGGAACTGCATATTACTTTTTGTACAATTTTTTTAAATATACAAATAAATATTTTGTTTGTCATCCAATGGCATATATTTCTTATGTACCACGAATTTGCTTACAAGTCACAAAAACCATAGGAAGCTACATTTTTTTTGCACAATTTTTTAAAATTTACTATTTAATTTTTTTTTCATCCTATGGGATGTAATGTTATGTAGCACGAATTTGATTATATGTTACAAAAATCTACCCTTATTGTTTGTACTAGATGACTGGCTTGAAAAAAAAAATGAGTTAAATCAGATCTCAATCTAAGTGGGAAACAATGAACAAATGAGTAGGAAACTGCATATTACTTTTTGCACAATTTTTTTAAATATACTAATCAATATTTTGTTTGTTATCCAATGACATATATTATGTACCATCAATTTTCTTACAAGTCTAAAAATCATGGGAAGTTGCATATTATTTTTTGTGCAAATTTTAAAATTTACTATTTAATCTTTTTTTATCATCCTATGGGATGGGATGTACATGTTATGTACCACGAATTTGATTATAAGTTACTAAAATATACCCTTATTGTTTGCACTACATGGCTGACTTGGAGAAAAAAACAGGCCAAATCGAATCTTAATTTAAGTGGGGAACAATGAACAAATGAGTGGGGAACTGCATGTTACTTTTTGTACAATCTTTTTAAATATATTAATCAACCTTTTGTTTGTTATACAATGACATATATTTCTTATGTACCATGAATTTGCTTATCAGTCATGAAAACCATGGTGAGTTACGTATTATTTTTCGTACAAATTTTTAAAATTTACTATTTAATATTTTTTTATCATCCTATGTGATGCACCTATTATGTATATGGATGTCAAAAAAATTTGTACTCGCGAGTATCCGCGGATAAAACCCCGCAACGGGTAGGAAACAGATATTAAAAATGGACACCCGTTACCCCGTGTGTACAGGTATTTTTGATACCCGCATGTTAACAGGTCAGTACAGGTATTATATAGTATCTGTACCCGTGGATACCCGCACTCGTTAAACTTTAATTTACAAAAATATCCTCATATATATTGTCAGGTTTTACAGAGGGGGTTTCACTGGGGAGAATAACACCAATAAGATCTGAGCCTAACCACATAAGATACTGACACCACTCTCAACCCAAAACCTTAAGGCAATGAGTTTATGGGTCTTTATTCTTATATAGTGCTCCACTTTCTCATTTCTAGCCAATGTGGGACTTAGAATCACACTTGGATTCCTAACATATATATATATATATATATATATATATATATATATATATATATATATATATATATATTAGTAAAAAACATTTTAAGTCGTTATTCAATAGTGGTGGTCTGCTTCTTAACCCACATCGAAGTAGATTACTTCTAGATACTGTGGAGGCAATTATATGTCTCCAAGACTGGTTATGAACCAACATGAAAGATAATGAAATTAACACTTTTTATTTAGATATTTTAATTAAGTGATTGTTAGAAATTTTTAATAAACTTCTTATGTTTTCAGGCTCTTCTAGATTAAAATTGGACAACATGAAACTTTATACAATGTTGCAAGATGTGGACATTGATGAAGTTAGTAATTTCTTTAATATTTCATTCAAAAATAAATTATAATATAAATTGTTAGTGCTTTTTTATTTATTTGTTTTTCAGGAATCAATCGGAGAAAGTGAGCTTGTTGATCCAAACATTAATTATGGTTAAATATTTGTTTTTTTAAATATTTTTCTAAATAACCGTGGGTACCCGTGGATACCCACGGATATGAAAAAAATAGGCGGGTACCCGCATAACAGATACTCGACAGATATGGGTACGGGTAAGAGACGAATATTTATCCAGCGGGTAGGGTACGGAAGAGCTACTACCCGTACCATACCCGCCCCGTTGACATCCCTATTCAGAAAAAAAAAAGACTTACTATCGAGTTTATAAGACCAATATTTTTTTAATTATTTTTATTAATGATTAATCTTAAAATAAACAATTTTGAAAGTTTGTAAAAATAGTTGAGACTTAAGAACGAAGAAGAGACTTGAGACTTCAAGATATTTTTTATTCTTTTATTTCTTTTTTTTTATTTTAAATTTTTTAGGTTTCCCTTTATTCTCTAAAAAATAGTAAGCAAAAATACCAATAATTCCAATCAAATCCAATATTTGAGAAAGAGATTGCCAAAACGTGAATAGACGCATTTTTGCTCTCGCTCGGATACACGACAAATCCTCTAAATTTTGTATCACAATTGCGTGTCCAAAAAGATGGAGGTGTCCTCTCGCACATGTTGCAGAGTTGGCCGCGTCTGATCCGTGGAAAAGCTCCCGATACCGCGTCGTGCAAGTGTCCGCCGCCTCCGTGTCTGTGTCCGCTTCGGGAGTGGGAAGCTTCATCCAAGCACCGTGTCGGAGCATCACAGGTGTGTGTATATATATATATATATATACATGTATGTGTATATATATGTACATATATATATATATATACACATACATGTACATATATATATATATATACATATACATATATATACATATATATATATATATATTAACTTTGAAGTTGTATAGAAAAATAGCAGTATTAGGAATCTACCTTAAGGTAAGGAAAACTAATCTTCTTATAAATTTAACGTATTCTGATTGAAGATGAAAACTGTGATTGAAATTTTAGTTGGATGTTTGAAGAGATATGAGAGTTTCTTACGAGATGTGTGAATTGATGTTGATAGTTGTATTATTTTTAGTACAAAGGAAGTTAAGAAATTTTGTGGGAAAGTAAATTTTGGTATGGGCGATGAAGCTTTGAACTGTGGTTGAAATTGTTTGAATAGATAACTTAAATTGTGATTGATGCTGATAATTTTCTGAAGTTAGTGTGAATGTGATTACCTTGTATTTGGTTAAATTGGTGCCTTTGTACTTATGATTATAACCATTTTATTTCTTGAAGGTTATAGTTTAAAGAGGTTATGAACATAGAAGAAAATTCAAGTATAGTTTGGCTAGTTTATTGAATTTATTTGATTGATGAAAAATGTTGTATTATGAATTATGTAGAACTTTTGTAAGGGTTAGGAGAAGGTGAGAAATATCAAAAATTAGTTAAAAACACTTAAAGTACAATAAATTCATTTCTTGTTGCATTACCTATGAGTGTCCTATAAGCATCGTCAGACATTGCAATATGGCATTGGGTGGTGGGTAAGCGGCATTGAACGATAGTTTTGTGAAATAATTTATTTCTAGATATGATTTATAAATTATTATATAGTTCTTCTTTTTATATCACCAAGTGAAATGATGTTTATATTGAGTGATGTTGGTTAATGTATGAATGTTTGTGAAAATTAGTGTTATAATGTAGTCAAATTAGTTATTTCCAAGAAAAAATGTTAATCTAAGATGATTAAAAGTGTATTGAATAAGATTTTTTACATGAGACTATCCTAATTCTACTAGTGTCCAACTCACACAGAAGAAAACTAGGTGGTGAGAGTCGAAAGAGACTTCACGAGTCTATTCAATACACCAGTTTTCTGAGAGATTGAGTTTAGATTTTACTCTTTAGCTTAATGGTTTGACCTAGCTAACTGATTTTTATTTAATACATCTCAAGGAGTTGTTTTGACAACTTTTGTGAAAATTATAGAATCTTCAAATTGTAGTTTATGTTATGATAATTAGCTTACCCATGTAATTTTTGTGTGTCTTTTATTTCTTTCTTTTGTTGCGATGCTCATATTTTAAATACGGTAGAGGAGATAGGAGATGATGATGATAATAGTAGCATTGGAGTTGAAATTGATCATTAAAGGAGTAGTATAAGAATATGTTTTGTGATATGTTTTAGCCTTAATATTAAGATCTTAGCTCATATTTTGGAGTATTATGAGTTATGTTGATCATATTTTAAGATAAAATGTTCCCTAGTTTAAGAACTGTAATAAAATTCAGTTTAATTATTATTAATGATGTTAGTAAGACGTTATAATATTATTTAAAATTATTATTAGTAGTGACAGATCTTGACCAATTTTTTTGGAAAGTCAGAATAAGAAAGTAAAAATTTATATATTTAATTATTGTCACTAATTCAATAAAAATAAATACATAATTTAGTATAACTAGAAGTATAAAAAAAATTACACATATATAAGGGATTGTTCATCATTTTTTTCATATTTTTGAAGTCATCAATAATTGAATCATAACTAAATTTTTGAATTTTTTTTTCAATGTAAATAACCATATTATCTATAAAATATCCGTCTTTCATTTTATTAATGTGCATAAATTGATTCAAAAGTCTTCACAAGCTTTCATTTCATTGTTATAGAATGAGAAACCATATTGTATTATTTTTATTTTCACTAATAGTTTCTCTTTTATTACTTTAAAAAAATTAATTTATTCTTTCGTTTTTCATTAATATACGTATTTAAAAAAGAAGATTTAGATTAAAAAATAATTTATCATGATCAAAACTCGAGAGACATAATACTAAGACAAAACTATGATAATCAAGTCGCAATTAAAAGTTAGATATGAAAAATCATATAATGCATTACTTTTTATTCTATATTTATAAAAAAATGAATATACAAAAGGGTCGTGAGATAAAAAATAGTGCTAAATATTAAATAAATATTTTCTTATTAATGGAAATAAGAGAAGTTACTTTTTTTTTTCCTTTAAGAATGAAAAGAAGATATGAAAAATGAGAGCATAAATAATGCGTGTGTCTAACTTTTTTTTTTTCTTCAATAATAAAAGAAAACAAGTAAGCATGAAAGAATAGTACAATATGTGAGAAACTAAAAAAGACAATGGAAGAGAAAATAAAAAAATCTTAATAATTTTTTTTATTATAGTTGATTTTATATTCTATTATTTATTAACATTAAATATTGTACTTTATAAAAGAAATAAAAAATACTTAATTTAATTTTCATTAATTTTCAATATACTATACCTAATTTAAAAAGATACATATAATTGTAAATTTTCAAAATACATATAATTTAAAAAAAAAATGTTTGAGGGGTCGTGGCTATAGAATATTTAAAAACATGGGTTGTTAGATAGTGAATATAGATTTAATATCCGGATTTATAGATTAGCTTAGATATAAGAAAATATACATTAGATTTGAGTTATTTATATTGTTTAACACGTTCTTTCTTTAATATCAGTTGGAAAACGTGTTTGACACCTAAAAAAAATTTAACGTAATTGAGTTAAAAAATTATATTTATTTATTTTTAAAATTTGGGACTAAAATATATCAAGATAAAAATAAATTTTAATTTTACAATAAAATTGAAAAATTAAAATCATATTTAACCTTTTATATATTATTATTTAACTCCAAGGATGGACTAATACGAGTAGTTGTAGGTAGCATATAATGAATATATGTTTTGCAGAGGTTAGCTTTTAACAGTCATTAATGTAGAACGAAAGTATTTGGTTTTGATTGGGTTTTCATCAATTGAACACTTGAACTTGTAATACAAAGTTTCTCTTTGGAAATATTTATGTAACCTTTTAGACATTAAACAACATGCATAATTTGAAAGTTCATTGACTTCTGATTTCATTTTTGTAAATTAATTGAAGTGGGGACTTTTATCAAATGATAAATTTGTCTTATAATAAGTTTGTCTTTTCAATTTGACTTTACCTTTTTCATTAATTACCGCATTTGATTTTATCTTTGTCAAAAGCATAATTTTTATTTGTTATAATGAACCGAAAATTAAAATTTAAAATTTAATTTATTGAGCATATAATCTTCCGGGAAGATATACAGATTAGAAAAACAAAATAATGCCGTTCTTCAAAATGTTAACATTTACTGTTTAAAAATAAAAAGTTAGTCGGAAAGAAAATACTTTTCCTGATGTTAATGTTTCTTAATAAAGATCAAATTATAATATAAAATAGTTCAAATTGTGAAAAAAAAAATCACATATTGTAATATTTCTCGTGATAAGAAAATATTTATAAAACAACTCCTTAGTAAATACCTATTTTCCACAAGTGGTATTATTGGTGTGGGCATAAGTACTAATTGTAGAAAATGAATGTAATAATGAGTAATTATTTCCCTATTAACATTCATGCCTAACTTACAAATTTAACGTAATATTCTAATATAATTTCTTTTGTTATGATGTGTTGTTAACCTTCTTGATAGCACATTATAACCAATGTCTCACTGTCATTTTTTTTAATCTACAATCTTCATCATTAAATTCGCTAAAGCTAAAGTGATAGTAGTAAGATTTGAATATCTTATCGTATATTATAATTTAAGTGGTGCTAAAATATTCCATACTATTTAAATAATTTATATATAATTTCTTTTCAATAGTAAACAAACGAAGCAATTCAACTTTTTAAAATCTGATTATCTGCACTTAATTGTTCTCCAAATTAAAATATTATTTATAAACAACTGTATTTTATAAAAAGTACAAAAAAAATATTTTTGAGAAATTCTTCACTAATGTACACTTGCTTGAATAGAAAAAAAAAAAAAATACCGCACCTTGAAACAAAATACATACCAAAGATCCATTTCTTAACCATACTAAGTAATTGCCAAAATGATCATTGCTGTTCGTTCAAGATATATCATAATTGATTAAGTATTTTCAAATTTGATTTGTGAACTTCCATAGATTCTTTCAATTTTCCTAACTCATTTCTTTTCAATATTTTCTCACACTTTTCAACAAATTTAAAGGTAATTATATATAAAATCTTAGTATGAGAACTAGAATTCTCAAAGTGGATCAAAACTTACATGATGATTTGGTTCCTTATGGTTTATGTGGAGTCTGGTTAAGAAAAAAAAAAGATGTTTTTTTAGTAGACTCTTTCACATATTTATTATTACTACTAGATTCATGCATTTTATTTTCTTAAGTAGACTTTTTTTTTATTGTTGACACAATTTTTTGTATTTTTTTAATTCTAAAAAATATTAAAATGAATATTAAAAAGTTAAAATTATAGAAATTTTGTTTAGAAGAAAATTTAATTAGAAAAAAATAGAAATTTAAAAATATAACAAAATATCAATTTTTATTAAAATTTATTAAAAAAATTTTATTTAAAAAAAAAATTAAAAATAGAAGTTGGAGCTTTTGTATGTAATTCTTATTTTTTTTTTAATTTTAAGAAGTTTGAATATTGTAAAATTTGTTTTACCTTTTTTTTATAAATAATTTGAATAACAAAAAAATATTTAAAAATTCAATTCAGAATTTAGTTCCATGAAAATCAAATTTTGAATAGTTTTTTTTTCTTTTTTTTCTTTTTAAAATGAATGACCATATTAAAGGTAAGAATTTTGCTTCAAAGAAAAATTCTGACATAGAAACAAAGTAATGTTATCCCTTGAAAAAAAAAAATACTTTGCATAATGTTGTACGTTAGGAAAAAACTCCGGTTAAAAAAAAATTCAAAGAAAAAACATCTTCACATTTAAATAATTAAATATAAAACACTAATTCCTTAAAATACTTCTTTACATTTACATATTTAAATATAATAAAAATAATCAAATTTATTTTAAATATCTTAAATTGCAATATCTTTAAATTTCTATTTTATATTTCTTCTAAAATAAAATTTCTTTAATAAATTTCGATACTTTTTCTATTTTCAAAATTTAATGAATTTCAATTAAAAGTTCTATGTTTTCTATATTTTTAAATTTTTTTCTAAGTATTTAATAAATATTAATACTTTTTCTATTTAAATTTTAAAAATTTCAATTAAAAAATTTGATAATTTTTATATTTTATATTTTTTTTCTAAAAAAAATCTATATTTCTATAATTTTAAATATTATTTTATATTTTTTTCAAATATAATTTTTTTTTCATAAATCAGAAAACTAAAATGTATCAATATATAAAAGGTCTAGTTGAGGAAATGAAATGCATATAAGTCTAGTTGAGGAAATAAAATGTATATGAGTTTAACCATGATAATAAAGAGATGTGATGGAGTTTACTGAAAAAAAAAAAGTTCTTATTATACTAAAATCTTAAATTTTAGTATATATTAAAGATAATTATATATAAAATCTTAGTATGAGAACCAGAATTCTCAAAGTGGATCAAAACTTACAAGTTGATTTGGTTCCTATGCAGAGTCCAGTTTTTTATGAGCTTTTGTCTTTTGTTACATTTTTTCTTCAAATATTGTAGTGGTCACAACACAATTGAGCATTTAGTCCTTACCATAAACAATTAAACAATTAGTTTTAAATTTTTGTTGTTAGTTAACTGTTTTATAATTCATTCTATTACATAGGAAGATAAAGTAGATACTAAGAAGTGATGAAGTAGTACTTGATTATTTAGTGGCGGCTTTGAGTTGTGTAGTTTATTTTGCTGGATTAAAGTTGAAGATTTGACAGTGTGGATAGCTGGTTTGAGGGATGACTGTCTCTCGACGAGGTATAGGTATGACTTATTCTTTAAGATTTCATATTTTGTTGGATTGTTTAAAGGATCTAGATCTGAAAATCATTTTTTTTTAATTTTTTTCAAATTTGTGAGCACCAAAATATACAATTGTCTAAATCCTTAATTATGTGTGTGATAATATTGTGTCCTAATTACTTTCTTCTTATATAAAAGGAGATATGATTTTTGTGTGGATTTCTAAGAAAGTTTATCTTGTTGGTCTTGAGGAGTGTAAAAATCATTTGCATGGACGTATTTTGTAACAAAAGGAATAATTTGCTTACACATTTAGACCTTTGTAAGAACTTTGATGTGGCTTGGAAACATTTGGGTCGATGGAAGACAATTTCACTTTGACAAAAAGTTTTATGAATTTGTTTCTTCTTCTTTAGAAGAATGCTAAGGGTTGTGACTATTGGAACTTGGATTTTATCTCCTAATATTATTCGTGTTTATTCTTCGATAAAATATTATTTTTGGGCTTCCATGAAAATTATGAAAACTCAATGTTGAGTTTGCAATCATGGTCTTCCTTTGGAGTATTGACAGTTGAAAGAAATTTTCTCTATAAGGTGTGGAATTAACACACCTTTATGATTAGATGATTATACCAAGAGTAAGTCTTGAGGTTTCTTTGAACGTGTCTTGGTTGATGTTGATTTTTTATTTGATTTGCCTAATCAAAGTTTGGTGGAAAGACTCAAATTTGTGTTTATTGCTAATGTGAAGTATGATAAATTGCCTCTATTTTGTTCAAATTGTAAAATGATCGGTTATGATTTATCTAATTGTAGGCGGTTACAACAAGATGCCAATGTTATTTCTGGTGGAGAGAAAACAATTGGTGCAAAGATACATCAACATTATTGTCCTAAGGTGGTTGGTGCACAGGATGGGACTAAGGCCTCTTTAACTCAAATGGTAGTGCTTCTAAAGGTGTTTATGATGGAGCCTATGGTGGAGCCTGTGGTGGAATTTGTAGTGGAATCTGTGGTGGAGTTTGTGGTTCATTCTTTTATGGTGCAACCTATTGTGGTACGACCTATTGCTGAGTCACAACCCAAGCCAATGATGACTAATCATGATAATATTTGTGTTGTCAATTGATCTTTTCTCTTCAAGAATCTAGATGGTGGTATGTTAGTGGAATCTGGTTCCTTGACTAGTATGCCTTCTTTGAAGAATGTCACTCTCATTGTTAATATATTCTAGGGTTTACAACAATTAGATTCAACTCAGTAATTCAGAGGCAGATCATATTCTTTGATGTCTAAGAAAACTCATTTTGCGAAAGAATTAAAAATAGCTTCTAAGTTCTTTAATATGCTTGATGGGAGGGAATATTCTAATACTAAAGAGGATGATGAGTCGGTTCAAACTACAAGGAAACTTGATAGGGTGTATGCCAAAAAAAGTTAATATTAAATCCTCCAAAGCAAAGATGTTTAAGAATTAAAGTTTTTTTTTTCTTTGAAATGTGAAAGGATTGACTAATAATAAAATTTTTAATATGTTGAGAAATGTCTTTTCTTGGTATATGGAGTTTAAAGTATATAATGATTTTTTGATGGAGGCATGGTTTGGGACCGTCAAGGGATTAGAAAACAGATGATGGAATCATGACCAGGATCTTCAAAGAGATCTCAAATTAGCTTCAGATCATAGAATAGGAACTCTTTTATATTTCTTTTTTTTGTAATGTTTTTGTTTGGGCTTTTTTCAGACCTTAAGTTATATTGGGCCTTTTTGTGTTTCGGCCCATAGTATATAAGCCCTTGTGAGATACATTTGTAGACAGATTTGAGTTATATGAAAATTTGAGTTTTCTCTCAAGTCTCGAGGTTCTCCTCAGAACCACCGATCCTTATCTTTGAATCTTCGATTCAGAGTGGCGGATCTTCCTCACTTATCTTGGAACCTCCTCTAAGTGACGTGAATTCCTCTCGTTTCGAAAACCCCCAAATCGACGTCTTCCATTTTCCCCCATTCGCTCTAGGGTTCATACCCATTTTCGTTCTAGATGAATTTCACCTCAAATTCGAGACGATCCTTTATCATCTGGTAATCAGAGCTCGGTTGATTTGCGTCGTTTCAGATTTTCGTTATTCCATTTGTTGCGCGTCTTGGGGTGTGCTGTATTGTTCTCTTTCTTATAATCGGTGCTCTTCAAAGTGAACTTAATGGAATCTAATCTGTGACTTGTTAGTGTGTTGATTCATCGATGAATTTTTTGATTGCAAATGCAACCCACTATAGTAGGTTGATTCAAGTGGTTCGGTCTCTCCATAAGCAGGAATGTTAGTAGCTCATCTAAAGTTGGTTTGCGATCAATTTGGTCTAGTTAGTTCGTGTTTGAACCAATGCATACCAGGTGTTTGTGATATTGTTCGACTAAAGTTTGTTTAAGAAAAAAAAAGAGTCTTGTTGTGGCAGCATGGCATCGACACTCTAGCAGCATCTACCTAATGCTTTGTGTGGCAACAACGTGGTGCTGCAATTGGCATTGTGACAAACTTTCTTTGAACCAGCAATTGTCCCTTCCAACGTTGTCCCACTCCTACAATTTTTGTTTGAAGAGGTGCCTAATGGTGTGCAGGAAAAACGTGATCAGGAAATTTTTGTGCAATCAAAACTATAAAATTCAAGCAGTGCACTATTGATGCAGTATTAACAGCCTCTTTGAAGTGAGATCAACAACTCTCCTAGACTAAGCGGTGCAGAGTTGACATCCTTATCTAGTTCACAATTCTGCTGCACATGCCTTAATCGTTGGCCAAACAAGTAAAAAAACTTCAAGATTAGAAATGCTGTGTGAAGCGGAATTGAAACCAATTTTTAGTATTGCAGCCAGGTGGTTATGCCACTTTGTGGAAGGTTACAGAACATGGAATTAAGAAGTTGGTTCACTCAATACAAAGCGGTGCATATTCAAGGTGGATGTGGCAATTGAGAACATGTTGCAAGCATGTGTTGCGGCTAGAACTAGTTCATCTAAGCGGTGCAATGGTCTTGTTGTCTCGTGAGTGGCCCCATCATCTAAATAGCAGCAACGAGAACCACTTTGTGGCAGCAAAGTCAGCAAGGCTTTATTGGTTGCAACCTTTTATTTCTTGATTCTTGGAGCGGTTTGGATTATTACAGCTACACTTCATACCAGATTGGTGAGTAATGTTAAAGGAGGGACCACTTAAGATAGCCAAACGACGGTGCAGCTGGAACAACAAGAATTTTTTTTCTCAAGCGGTGCTAACTATCACATAAAATATGGAATAACATGTGGTGTGAAATTTCTTTTTGGTGCAAGCAGAGACAATCCAACAGTCTCCATCCCTCGCTTAAGCGGCATAGCATTTTAATGTGGTGGGAAGATTGACCCGTTTTGGAGCAATTGAATGTGTTTTAAGCAAATGGCAGCCAATCAATTGTGAACCTTGCAGTCCATTAACTATCTCTAGCAGAGGCCCCCTACATAGAACCTGATGGAGTGCGTATTGAGTGGAACTTACTGCAACCATCTTTCCATCGGTTGTTTTTGATGTAATTGGTGAAACAACAAGTCCAGCCGTGAGTGTGCAACAAAGTTTTGTGATTTATGCTAGACAATAGCTTGCTTAGTCCATTCAGTGCAGTTAAAATTTTGCTACAGGATTTTTTGGCAGCAACACCTATTTATTCCAAGCGGTGCATTAATCAGTTGTGGAACAAGGGGAGTTAGGAAATTGTGAGCTGCAACTTTCATGATTAGTTTTGATGCGACTAGTGTTGAAGCGGTGCAATGAATTTGTTTCAGTAGATGATCAATTGGAAAACTCATGATATACCAAAATATAGAAGAAAATTCCAATCTTTAAGTTGTTTGAAGTTTTCCCTAGGTGGTGCAAAGTTCTAGACTAGTGCTTGGAAGCAACAGATCTCGGTTTTAATTGGTCCAGTGGGGACAGTAGCAATTTGCTCTTCCCTCCTTTTGGAGTGGTGCCTTTAATTATCACAACAACCCACCCTTTGACTTATGGACTTGGCTGCAAATGTTTTGGCCTATACCGAGCAACAACCACTCTCATCTATCCATTTGGCAACAACTTCCTCGGTGCATATTGTAGTGCTTTGTCACTTTTTCTGGTTCAATTTCTAGTGCCTTCTTGCATTCTACTTTGCTTAGTTCTTACCATTTAGAGTCATTATTTGTTCACCTTTGCTTTGCTTGAGTCTTTTGTCTATCATATTCCTTTGAGTTTGCTTTTCCTTTGTTTCTTGTGTTGTGGGACAGTGTACCTTAAGCTAAATTGTTGAAAATATTGTTTGTGGGAGTTTGAATGGATCATCACATTTTAGCTTGAGCACTTTGTTTCACATTTCCACGAGTAATTCTAAATACATTGTTTATATTACTCTTGTCTTTTAAAGTGTTTTTCTCGTTGTCACAGTCCTAGTTTTGTCACATATTTTCCTCCCTTTGGCTTAGCCATTTCTTGATTTTGGTGCTTTTTAGTTTGTCTTTAAATTTCCTTAGTTTTGTCTTGGAGTTTTCCTTTTCTTGGCCTCTTGAGTTGAGCTTAGATTCGTTACATCTTTCACTTTGATGTTGAATTCTTGATGGGTTGATTGGAGGTTCTTTGAAGAACTGAACAAGAACTTGAGAGCGAGTGAATACACTTTGAGAGTGAAACACGAGTGGAATTGAGTGTAAACACGTAAGGAGTGGTGAGACCCATTTGATAATTTTATCCACATTACTTTTGCTAACCACTTACTGTGTTTTGTGTTAGTTCTTGTTTTCTCTCTTTCCCTGCAAGAATTAGGAATTCTGAGCACTCTAGAATGTTCCATACATGTTCGACCTTGATAGAAGATATCAACTTCATTGTGTCTAGAATTATCAGGTTGAATAGCAAACTTGGGAATCTTAGAAGGGAGAACTATGAAGATAGACGATCATTGCCAACAGACAAAACAAGTGCTATTAGGTGCACCAAGTGTGAAGGTTATGGACACGAAAATTATCAATGTCCTAATTGGAACGCCAAGTACATGACTCTTCAGGAATTCCAAGATTACATTGTATACTTAAAAGAGGTGAAAAGGAGTGTTAGGAAAAAGCTCGAAGTCAAACAAGGACAACAAGCACAAAGGGAGAGAGAAAATGCAAAAAGAGTACTAAAGGAAATGTGGGAAAAAGCCAAACAAGAGAAAGAGCTAAAGAAGCGAGAAGAGAAAGAGCGAAGAGAAAAGGAAGAAGACGAACAAAGAGAAAAACACGAGAAGGAGTCTCTCCTCACACCCCTGACATGCATGGTTGAGATGAGATCCTTAAAGGGGATGATAATGCGTTAAATTGTTGTTCCCATTCACATCATGATATTGCATTTTCATTGGGAACACTTACTAACCCATCTCTTTTTGTCTTAATGCCTAGGGAAGACTTATACATTAAGGAACAATGGCATAAGCAATGGGGTGAGGAAAAGATGATAGAAAAGGCAGCAACAACATGGACCAAACATGAACCTGCCTTTAATCATCTAATTGTGTGTTTGGCCTATCATGAAAATCCTGAAGGATTTCAGGGACACTCGTTTTCAATTCTGATTATTATGGGTTGTTCTCCTTTTTGTTTCACAGTGAATAATATACTTGTGGTTAAACTCTTTGACCTGTTCTGCAGGTTTATCTTTGATCCTGGAGGACAATCTCTTAGCACATTGATAATAACAGTAATGAAGCGCTAAAATTCGAGGTCGAATTTTCTCTAACCCGGAGGCAATGATGGAGGCGTGGTTTGGGACCGTTAAGGGATTAGAAAACAGATGATGGAATCATGTCCAGGATCTTCAAAGAGATCTCAAATTAGCTTCAGATCGTAGAATAGGAACTCTTTTATATTTCTTTTTTTTGTAATGTTTTTGTTTGGGCTTTTTTCGGACCTTAAGTTATGTTGGGCCTTTTTGTGTTTCAGCCCATAGTATATAAGCCCTTGTGAGATATATTTGTAGGTAGATTTGATATATATGAAAATTTGAGTTTTCTCTCAAATCTCGAGGTTCTCCTCAGAACCACCGATCCTCATCTTTGAATCTCCGATTCAGAGTGACGGATCTTCCTCACTTATCTTGGAACCTCCTCCAAGTGACATGAATTCCTCCCGTTTCGAAAACCCCCAAATCAACGTCTTCCATTTTTTCCCCATTCGCTCTAGGGTTCATACCCATTTTCGTTCTAGATGAATTTCACCCCAAATTCGAGACGATCCTTCATCATTTTCATAAAGGAAATCATGTGTTTACTATTATCTATTCATGTTTTTACTTAGTTTCTTTTTTCATAATATGATTTTTTTTTGTCTATGTGTGAAATGTAATTTTATAATGAATTTGATGTGATTTTTCTATATTTTTCTTTTTTTTTTTATTTTTTTAAAATCTTTATAACGTGACAGTGATAACTAACACGAGCTTATTTGGGAAGTAGTATTATCTTATAAAGATTTTAATATTTTTAATTTTGACGGACAAATAATTCTAATAATATGGTGAAATGGTTAATTTGTTTTGGTATTTTTTTAGTATTTTGTAATGTTGATGGAGAAAAAAAAAATCTAAACTTATATTTTGTTTAAGAATTTGATTTTTTTTGACTATTTAAAAGTTTAAGAATCAGTGGAAAATAGCATTTAATTTTTTTAGAATTTTTCTATCAAACCTAATTTTTTGAAGTTTTTTTAAAGTTAAATGGACCAATGCATTTAATTTATAGCGAGTTGGTCTAAGTCACTTTTAAGACTCACATGGGACTCTTTTGACAATTTTATTAAGAGCTAATTAATCAAATGACATTACTAAAAAATCACATGAACTATTTTTGTCACAAATTTTAGAAAAGAAAAGTGAATATTTTCATTGTATTACCTGTCCTATTATTATATAGACGATCCTAATACATCCTAGATTATCGAGGAGATATTTTTAATCCTTAATTATGGTCTATTTGTCAATTATTTGCTGATGAAGATTTAAGCCAATAATCTAGTTATTACACTATTAGTCCCAAGACCTAGCTAACATTGAGATTGCCATATAAAACCCATACAAATGAAAGATCGATAGAAAAAACATAGATATATTACAATTCGAAGGTATAAACAATTTATTATTATGTATTTATTACCTCATTTATTCCTAAATCGACTCGAATGTCAATGTATCTTTACATACCTTTACCTCTTTTTCATAACTCATAACAGTAAAGGCAAGAACAACTTAGCTTAAGACAAGAAAGAAGAAAAATCCCAGTAATATAAAAGAGATACTCTATGCATGAACATGGACAAACATAATATGAAGAAGAAAGACTTCTCTTTGTCTCTCAAGGATAAGTGGACAAAAATAACATGTAGTATTACTCACTGGTGACTCACTTCTAAAAAATATCTTCACAATGTTGGTAAAAAAGTTCGAAAGATGAAATAAATAATGTACTACAATACTATAATATAAGTAAGAAAAAGAAGCCAAGATAAAAGACTTTCATTTCTGATTTCACACCTTAAACAAAAGGCAACAACGAAATATGCGCATTAGAAAAAACAAAATCATAACCTTATGAATGAACTAAAGAATAATGGAAAATGATAAAGAAAAAGAACAAATAGAAAATTGATAAAAATTGAAAAGGAAAGAGATCGAGAGAAAAGAATAGTTGAAAATGAGAATAGAAAAAAAGGATATAATGCGAATATAAGGATCAATCTCTGTGGGAGATTAACGTGATGTAGTAACGATAAGTGTCCTAACAAAAACTTATTTTGTTATAAATAAAGATTATGAATAAAAAAAGGTTCGATGATTAGAAATATTTTTTTAGTAAATTTATTAGAAAATTAGTTTATAATGTTGAGGAATAAAGGGTCACAGCTGAGAGGCTATATATAGATCCCCATGTGGTGCGTGCGAAAAGTGATTTGTCACATAGTCGGTAGTCATATATTGCGATTACTAGAAGAACCGAAACCTTCCCCCCAATGTAAAGTATAACGAAAGTTGACATTGCGCTTATGGCATTCAAATTAAAGAACACCACTAAGTTGTTACAGTTTGACACATAGGGACAAACTTTGGGAAGATATCTTTATCAAAGTAAAGTGATACTCCTCCACGCAATTCACAATAGGACATTGGCGTGTAAAGCCAAATCACACACACACACACTCTCCTTACATTTTAAACCTTAACCTGTCAGTGCGCGTGATCAACAAATAGTAACAACTCAAATTAAATACCATTAAAGTCAGTTAAAATTATAATATCATTTGGCCATGCCATGCCCAAAACAAACTTCCTTACAAAAAGGTCTGGAATGTGTATGCAATCTCTGTCATAACTTCCTTTTCACTTAGTTAACCTAACCAAATCAATTGCTTCTCCCTACCTACCTAATTGTTTCTATTTCGTGCTATTTTTAGCCTCAACGACTTTTATTGGTTGGAAATTGAGAGTCTAAATTTTGCATTAAATAAAAATGGTAAAATAGAACACCATATAAGAATAAATACTCATAAATACTTCGTCGAAAGACTCATCAATATATTTATGGAACTTGATTTAGTCTCACATGGTTATTTTAGTATTATGAGATAATGTTCTCTATTTTGCTATATAAACAACTCTCTATAAAGCTTGAAATACACACTAAAATAAAATATCTTTAGTATAGTCATGGACGTAGACATCTATATTGTATGCTGAACTACCTTAAATTTTTGTGTCGTTTATTTTTATCTCCTTTTATCGTCTTTGTTCCTAACACATTATTTAACCATTCTCTCAAACTTTAAACTTAGTCATTTGCTTCCTCATTAATTGTTTTAGAACCTCCTATAACATTACACTATCATTAAAGTTGTCGTGCTTGTTTACTCTTTGGTACCAAGCTGAATTCAATTTCTCCTATCTTTTAAGTAGCAAATAATTGTTACCCTGATTTTATCTTGAAGAGAAAGAAATAAAGCGTGGAAGAAAAGATAATAATTAACAAATAGGTCAAGTTTTAAATTACTTGTGGTGAGTGAAAAAAAAAAAAGTGACGCAAGTTCTAAATGTACATTTACATGCTGACAGTATGATAAAATAAAATTGGGAAAGGATATAATTTAAGCAAGTTCCTTGTATAAGGTTCTTTCCTCTTCACTTTACTTGCATTCCTAATACATGAATATTCCTTGGAATTGTTTTCTTTTGTGCTGTTAGCATAATCCAGAATAAACCTGTATCCTTAATTCCACAGTTGCCAAAATTGAAAGTGATACTTGTTTCAAAAAGCAAAAGCCTAAAATATTTAATGCTTACTTCTAAAATAATTAGAAATATTCAACTTGTCTGTGCCACTGAGCAAGACCAACATTAAAATCGTATTTAATATTTCTTCTCCTATTAAATTCATGATGTTTTATTTAGCTTCTCAACTTTGTTTCCAAACTCTTAATGTTTTTGAGTTTCTAAGTCTCAATGATTTTTTTTTCATAAATGTCCCAACTTAAACATATAGTAAGGTGTTGCTTTCTTTTATTGTGTATCATGAGTTAACAATTAGAATGGTAGATATCAAATGCTTTTAAATCAAACATCCTATTTATCAATAATATTAATGTATCTTAAAGACTAACCTAAGAGTTTAGGATTGGAGTATTCATGGACAATTATGCTGAATTGGGTCATTACCTAATTATTATGTTTCCCGGCTTATGTTTGGCGTGTTGAGGACAGTTAATTATTTTGAAAACCTTACGTTTGGTTGGTAGCGTGGAAAATAATAATCGTAAAGCATTTGGAATCTGATGAGCCATTTTCCTTTTTATTAAGCACTTCATTTCGTGATCCCATGTAAAAAAAAAAAAGTCCTTAATTCAACAATGGGTAAAGAATAAAGTGATTTTGAAGAAGATTAAGTAATAATTGTTCATCCATGACCAAGACTATTTTGCGGCTTACGAGTCATGAATAACACAAAAGTAACAGATTTTGAAGAACATAAAAGTGATGAAGAAGCAACGGTATTTTCTTTGCTTTTTAGGCCAATGAAGAAGCAAGTAGTGTCAAAATTTATCTATTGATCCTTTTGGTTCCCTACACTTACGGATCTTTCCCATTTCATATCCAAAAAAATGTGCTGCAAAATCTCGTAAATTTAGCATTGGATCTCGCTTTTAAATATAATTGGTTTAGCTAAAAGTCTGGGATCAACCAACATGGCTCAAAAATCTCACTTACTCCATCAACACCACGTGTTTTTGTATAATATATTTGTAGTAATATGTATAGCGTGACCTATCATTAATCAAGGATAATTAGAAAAGGAAAAAAGGATAATTAGAAATAATGTCTTTTAAAAAAACAAAATAACACAAGTTTCGACCTTAAAAAATGTGAACAAAATGTTTTTAGGATTCTTTTATAGGAATTTTATATTTATACTAATAATATTAGTTTTTGTATTTAATATTTTACTGATAGACAACTTCTTAAATTTTTACATTTTAGTTATATTAACGCCTTAAAGTACTTGTACCGATTGAATATATATATATATATATATATATATATATATATATATATATAATGTTGTATTTCTTTTTTAATGGAAGTAGTGTGATGTTCCAATCTAAAATATATATTTATTGCAAAAATTAAAAGTGAAAAATAAGAAGAAATTTATAGGAAGGATTGGTGTTGAGAAGATGTATCATACCTTGACTTCTCAAAAATAAATTATTATGGTCCCAAATTTGATATATGAGTCAATAATAATTATTGATAGTTTGTTCTTTCATAAAAAAAAAAAATCACTATTTGTTTGTTATGGCATGAACTAGTTGTAACTCATCTTTGAACAAGTTCCCTTATAGGTCACCAAATGAGAGAGCAAGAACAAGCCGTAGTCTTTAAAGTTTCATTTCAAGATGGGTTAGGGTTAATGTTAAGGTGGATTTGGTCTCACTACAAAATTTTAATTAACTCTTTAAAAAACCACCTTCAATTTGGATCAAAGGCCAAGATGAACCAACCGAGGCTGAAGGTCGAGATGGACCAGCTCACACCAAAGGTCAATATGGGTCGTCCCAAGTCGAAGGTTTAGATTGAATAACCTAGACCGGAGGTTAAGACGAGTTGGCCTAGGGTGAAAATCATGATGGTTAGCCCAACCTGTAGGTCAAGACTAGTTGGTCGAGTCAAAAATCGAGACAAACAGTCTCAGGACAAAGGTTGAGATAGACCGACACAAATCATAGGTCGATGGGTCGAAGATTGAGATGGATCGACCTAGGCTGAAAGTTAGGATTGGTCGGACGAGCCGAAGATCGAGACTGGTAGTTCCGGGCCGAAGGTCGAGACTGACCGACCTTGACCAAAGGTCGAAACAAGGCGATTTAGACCAAAGTTCCAGATAGTAAGGTCTGGCCTGAAGGGCTAAATTGGTTGGTCAAGCTGAAAGTCGTAATAAGTAGTTTGGGCCGAAGGTTGAGATGGGCCAAATTAGGTTGAAGGTTGGGACTAGTTGGTCAGGCTAAAAATTAAGATGGGTTCTTCCAGATTGAAGGTCAAGACAAACCATTTCGGGTTTAAAGTCGAGATGAGAAGTCTTGATCCAAAGGCGGAGACAGATCGTTACGGGTCAAAAGTAGAGATGAGTAGTCTCAGTAAGAAAGTTGAGATTTGAGACGGGTAGTCTCAGGTCGAAGGTTGAAACTGGTAATCTGGGTCAAAGGTGAAGACGAGCTGCTCCAGGCTGAAATTTTAGATGGACTATCTCCTGTCAAAAGTCAAAACAGGTCAGTCTGGACCGAAGGTTGGTTTGAGATGAAGTTTTGGTTTTCATATTGATTATTGCTTATTTATCCAATAATATTTTAAAAAGTTAATATTTTTTCGTATTTAAAAAAATGATTTGGATTCATAAGAATTTTTATGGACATTTTTATTTCCTGTGAATGTTTTTAATAAGTGATTTTTTTGTCTTGAAGACTTTTTTGACCCTAACACATGTAGATCATGGCTAAGTCAAGTGTTGTTTGAAAAATTGACAACTCTAATAACTATAATAATTTAAATGCTTTCTAGCATAAGATGTCGACTGAGCTTTCTTCATCGATGGAATTTTCATTCTAGCAAACTTTGTCGTTATTATTGGAATGACTTTTATTCTATCGCTACTTTCGTGTCCTTCGGTGTAGGAGGGAGAGGAATAGATTGAGAAAATCACGATGCTTCCCCTTTCTTTTTTTTAGTTGTTTTGGATTAAGGTTGTGTTCTCTTCCGCTGATTTACTGCTTTCAAGGATTAGCAAGCGCAAATTTTAAAATATTTTTGTGTTTGTTTTGCGTCATTTGATGGAGAGAGAAAGCAAGGAAATGAGAGATGCTCAATCTTTTTAATCTTCGCATCAGTGTGGAGATTTGAGATACATAACACTCTACTAAAATGCTCATTCTTCATGTGCAGTTCTCCATTTTTTTAGTTTTGTTTTTTTAGTTACAACTTGTGTGAGATTGCTAAAAATATATGGCTGGTGGAATTTTTCATGAAAGAGAGTGAAGAACTTGCATTATTGTGCATGTACCATTAAAAGTCATATGATATATATATATATATATATATATATATATATATATATATATATATATATATATATATATAATATTAATTAAAAATAATATTTTTTTATTTTTATAAAAATATTAATATTTTTATTTTATTTATATTTTTTTTTATTTTGTTATTAAAATTTATTAAATAGTATTTTTTTACTAATCTAAAAAGTATTTTAAATATTTTTAGCATTAAGAGTATTTTGGTAATCTTCAAAATCTATCTATTAAAACAATTTTTTTTTTAATTTATCACATCACTCAAATCATTCACTAACTTTCATACAATTCATCTTCAAATCCATTCACTTTACCCTCTAAATCCACTAAAAAAAACACACATATTCATCCATTCAAATCCATTCATCTTCACACATTTTCCCAAATTCATCTATCCAACTGAACAAAGACTAAGTGTGTGTCCGTTTGGAGTGATTCACTATTTACACAAAACTGAATGTGTAGATTTATAACAATATGTTGTGTTCCTTTGCAGTGAATTGAAGGTGATGGAGAGCGTGAAAATGCAAGATATGTCCTTCAACCCATCTCACGTATTATGAAGAAATTTGTAGGTGAATTTAATTATTTGACAAAATTACCGTTAGTTTAACCTATCACGTACAACTCTGTGTTTTTATCTAGTGCATTTGCTTTTTCTTCAACTGTAGTTATTGTTGTGAGAGATTCATAGACTACAATTTAGTTTTCTTTCTTACACAACTCTTACCATTAATTACATTTAAGAATAATAATAATTGTTAGAAATAAAAAAAAACATATCCTTTACAACTATTATTAATGTCAACAACAAAAATTAATGTGCCCAATTTTTTTCCATAATAATCAATAATATCTAAATATTTAATAGAAATAAATAATAATAATAATAATAATAATAATAATAAATAATAACTATAAGTGTAAAAAAGTAATCTTACGTTTTAATCTATTAAAACAATTTTTTTTTATTTTATTATATCCATCAAATCTTTTATAAATTTCATCTCCAAATCAACTCACTTTATTCTCTAAGTTCATTAAAAAAAACACACATATTCATCAACTCAAATTCATACAAATTCATCTTCACACCCTTTTTCTCAAATTCATCTTCTTAAGAAAACATAGCCTAAGTCTATTAGATATCCACCTTTTGTGTAGTTGGGCCTTCTTCCATTTAGGAATGTACATATATTATACTCGGACCATATTAACTTATTAATTTTAATATAAGTTCTACATGTAAAATAATAAACATGTTCTCTAATCCTTTAGTCAGGTTCTTATTCACTTTGTCATAGTAGAATTCTATTTTCTAAGTCCAAGGCTTGTTATAGCTTTAGTTTGGATTTAGATTTAAATATATACAACAAAAAGCCAAAGAAGAAAAATATATCTAAAAGAATTAAAATTAATTAGTCTTTTTTTTAAATTAATTTTATCTTGTCCGTAAACTCATTTTAATTTAAAATAAAAATCAAATACAGGCATATATGTAATGCTTATTGTGATGGTACAAAGATAGATATCAATACATTCACATAAACAAATCTTAGTCAGGTTAGACAAAATTACTATAAGACGACTATCTTTTCCAAATATTTAATTGAAATAAATATTCAGGACTTAAATTTGAGAGTTTTAGTTAATTGGAACAAATTTATATTAGTTAATATACATATTCAATTGCATACACAAAACTGAGTTATGGTCGAATCAAATTGCTTTATTTGATGCAATTTATTAAAGAAAATTCTACTGTTTTAGTCTCATATTATATCAAGATCTAGTGTCATGTTTGGTTTTGAAGAGAAAAAAATAGATGAAATAGATATTAAAGAAATAAGTTGAAAAAAATATGAAATAAAATTGAATATTTATTTTGTGTTATAACCCTTTAATTTGTATTTAAGTTCATGATGTTACTCATGGTCTTTATCTACCTCATTACAAGAAAATACTTTATTATTAACCAATTTTAGTGACAAAAAATTGTTAGTCACTATAATAACCAATTTAGATACCAATTTAAAAAATAAAAAATTATTGGTTACTAAAATAGTAATTATTATAAATAAAAATTATAATTGGTCACTAATAAATTAGTCTTTAATTAATTAGATGTCAGTTAGAAACTAAGTCATTTTGATAGTCAGAACCTAAGTAGCTAATTTTTAATGATCAATTTTATTTGGTAGCGAAAATCATGATAGATAATTTTAAAGGTCAATTATAATTTTTTATTCATAATAGTGACTATTTTAGTAACCAATAATTTTTTTTCTTTGTAAATTGGTATCTAAATTGGTCATTGTAGTAACTAACAATTTTTAATCACTAAAATTGGTTACTAACGAAACATTTTCTTATAGTATCTTAACACAATGCTTCGGATGAAAATTTAAAACATTCTTGTATATTTTAAGTGAAAAAATGATATTCTTTTGTACTATTCGGGAATAATGGAAATGTTTGTTGATGTCCATCTCAGAAAAAAAAAAAAAAAAAACATTTGTGACAGAAACAATACTTTTAATGGCCAGAAACTCCTTTTTATGTTTCGTAGTGAAAAGAAAGCAGATGAAAACATTGAAGTTAAGCTGTAATAAAGGAAAAACCCACTTAATTTGACAACTTGATGAAACACTTTTTTTCATGTTTTGTTGAAGTTAAACTACAACCGAAGGCTGAAACAGATGATCATAGAAGAAACAAAGTTAAGTTGCATGTTACATAACTATGTATGTACAAACATGTTTAAGACAAAGTTGGTTTCAGTGTACTAATTATGACTAAAGACCCTCTCCCATCTCACAAGCATCTCACACTTTCTTCATTAATGAAATATAATTATAGTGAAGTAGACTATTGAGAACAAGTGAGTTTTCCTTTCTGTAATATGAAACCATGCATTTTCACATCATACGTAAATTTTATCTATCCTTTTCATTTAGGCTTTTCAGGACTAACACAACATTCAATTTGGGGCGCAAAGATAGAAGTGTTATTGGATTAAAAAATCAATCAAATTAACAAGACACGATTACGTAGCCACGTTTTATGACCAGATTATGATGTTATCATCAACAATGGGGATAACTTTATTGCATGTAGCCCTGGTCCTCCTCACAATCTTCTATTGATATCATCTCCTTTATTTATTTGGTGTATTATTTATCTTTGGAGACGGAATCAGTGTAACTTTCATTTTCATGTATTGAAATATTAACTTCAAATTTTAAAAAAAATTAAATAAATCAGTTAAAAATTAAATAAAGTTATGAGAAAAAAAAGTTACTTAACCCATTCTCATTATCATCTTCTTCTGGGTAGGGTTTTAATCTGAACTCGTGGCAAAAAAAAAAAAAGGAAAAAGACATTGGGTAGGGTGTATGGAACCTTTGGCATCTATTAATAGCAATGTGTGGACGTGAATGGAAGGTAGGAATTGAAGGGTTCCTTTTGAGCATGAATTTTGTGTAAAGAATGTGCAAATGTTGTAGCAATTTGAGCAGAATAGGTGAAAAAGCTAGAAGAATGGTCCCTCCTAGTAGGCACTGAAAATTGAATGGTTCATCACTAAAATAAAGAAAAAGCAAGAATGGTATGCTAAATTTGGCTACGGCTCCTGTCAAAGTTGTGACGGTGCCCTTATACCATGCCAAATTGGTCCTCAAATAATGTAGTATTACTTTGATAGCTACATGTCAATGTTATCAATCTTTCTAAAATATAATATAATATGCCTAATCATAGGACCTATGCTTGTGCCAAACTAAGTATGTAAGTAATTTAAAATGGCGTAGTTTTTAATGTAAGTAATTATTCTATAAATTTAAAAAAGAAAATTTAGGTTAAATGAAAAATAAATATTTTACAAATATTAGAAAATTTAGATATAAGGTAAAATAAATTATTTTTCCATTTATTTAAAATTTTTTATATTTCTAAACTTTAAAATTTCTGATTTTTCTCTAGAATTCTGAGATTGCGTGTTACTTTCTTATTAGAGTACATAAATTAGATGACAATATATGACAATAAGAGATAATATGAATTGCATATTAGAATATAAGTTCAAAATAAATATAAAAGTTTTATGTTTTTTTTATGATTGTGAAAGAAAATAATGTATTTCATTTAAAAAATTTAATTTATAACATAAAGTAATATATTTTTATGAGAGAATAGAATCATTTTTATTAATAATATATTTATGTCTGTTTATAATCCGTGTAAAAAAAATGGTTAAAGTTTGAATATTTATAAAGACTGTACTTGTGTTTGAATCTGTTGAAAAGCGTTGTGTGAAATGAGGTTGGTTAAAGTTTATCATATTCCACTTATGAGTTGGCCTTCTCTTTTTCTTTGGGGGCTTCTTCCAACATCTCCAATTATCTCTCCTGTACCCTCCAAAAACAAATATATTTCTAAGTTTGTCCATGATAAAAATTAAAAGTTACTCACTCTCTCTCTTTCTGTCACCGTATACCCCTATTCATCCCGAAAACCACACACCCTGTGCACCCCCAAAACGCACCCCAATAAAAGGAATCAGATTCCCTGCACCCCAAAGGAAGGAATCTTTGACCTAGCAGCGACAGCAACTTTTTTTTTCCTATTCTCCTTGTTATCCAGCATCCGTTGCACACTCTTCTCCTTGGCCACAATCTCCTCTTCTCCCTCCACACACTCTTCTTCTCCGCAACCTCCACACACTCTTCTTCTCCGCAGCCTCCCCTTTTCTCCTTCGCGCACCTCTCCTTTACCGTTTCCAAGGAGTATAATCCAGTTAAGTAATCCTATACCATCTATGTATATTTTAATTGATTTTAGGAATGGTTGTGCAATAGATTACAGATCTGTTTCATAAAAATCAGAAACGAATATCGTCTTAATTTTTCACCGAAACGACTTTCGAAATCCGTTTCGCAGAAGCCTGAAACAGAACATGGCATCCGTTTTTGTTTTTTTTTTTGTTTTTCACCGAAACGGATTGTGAAATCCGTCTCGCAGAAGCATGAAACGGAACATGGCATCCATTTTTGTTTTTTTTTTTTTTTTCACCGAAACGGATTGTGAAATCCGTGTTAGAATTCTGGGAAACGGAATTCAAAATCCGTTTCATGTTTTTATTTAAATTTGTTCTTTTTTGTAATTAATTTAATAATTTAGTGGAATGCATGGAGCTCGTGGTCAAGGTAAGTATTCTATTCTGATTGAATGAAGGAAGTTGAAGTAAGGTGGTGAAGATAACGATGGTGCAAGATTCACATTCAAAAACTCAAATTGAAAACTGATTGCATGGTGATATTCAAAACTGATTGCATGATTCACATTAAAAAATTCACCGATCACACAATATACACTCACTCACAAACTCACACACACCACTGCAGTCACTCACCTACACACTAAATTCACATTCAATACCAACACACTAAATCCACAATCAACACGCACATAAACAACATTATTCTATTTCATAACGAAAACAAAAGATTAATAAAACATAAGAACCCTTCATTTAGAAATTTCAATAACTGCATTTAAAAATTACACAAACAGAATACCTTATCTGTTTCAGAAATATATGAAACGAATCTCAAAATCCGTTTGGAAAAAAAAACATGAAACTTGATGAAACGGCTTTTGGAATCCGTTCCATACTTTTTTTGAAACGGATCACGTATTCTGTTTCCTGAAAAAATTTAAAAATTTGTGAAACGGAATACGAATTTTGTTTCAGAAAAGTATGAAACAGATTCCAAATTCCATTTCAAAAAAAATGGAAACTTTATGAAACGGAATTCATATTCCGTTTCACAAATTTTTAAATTTTTCCAGGAGACGGAATACGTGATCCGTTTCAAAAAGGTGTGAAACGGATTTCAGAATCCGTTTCATAAAGTTTCCATGTTTTTTTTGAAACGGAATTTGGAATCAGTTTCATACTTTTTAAAACAGAATACGAATTCCGTTTCACAGGATAATTAGGAAAAAAATGTAAAACTAATATTAACATTCAAACTTCGAAAAGGCTAACCTGGAGAGAAGATAAGAGGAGAGAATGGAGGACTTCAGGGAACTCACAGTACCACCTTCAAGCACAGAACCTTCAAGCACAAAAGGACAATGATAGAGAATAAAGAAGAGAGCTTTCAAAAATAAAATCAATGAAAGTGACACAAACCTCGGACCAGGGACCACCACGAGAGAATGAAGCAGAGAAAATTAAACCTTGGATAAGGACCACCACGAGAGAATGAAACGGAGAAAAATTAAAATGAAGGCACAATGAGAATGAAGAAGAAACACAGAACGGGAAGAAATACGTATGAAATAATTTGGGGGTGCAGAGAAGTTGACGATGCAGTAAATTTCATTTACTACTCTTCCACCGTTTTCACCCACTTTCACCTATAAATTAATGAAGGGTATAATAGTAAATTTTGGGGGTACAGAAGAAGGCTTGGAGGTGTAGGGAGAAGCGCCCTTTTCTTTTCATAAAAAATGAAAGGACCCCTCTCCGGTCATTCCAATAATGGGAACCCAAACCAGAGGGGCTTTCTTCCTGCACCTTCAAGTATTTATTCTGCACTTCCAAAAATTTTAAAAATTCAAAAAATATCCTTTGATCATTTGAGCAAAGCCACGTAGATCACATCTCCAAAATTATTTCATGATGTCGACTTTCGTTGAAGAATATTTCCGAAAGTCAAAATATATAACCAGAAGTCAACTTTCGGAAGTCAAAATACATAACTGGAAGTTAGCTTCTGGAACTCAAAACATATAACCGGAAGTCGACTTTCGGAAGTCTACTTTCGGAAGTCAAAAACAAAATATATTTTTTGTTTTTTGTTTTTTTTTTAAAGTTTAACAATATTTTTTTTTTTACACTTATTTTTCTGTGTGACATCCCATTTAAATAGAATAATCTACTAAATAAAATATCGCATGATTATAATAATGAAGAGCAATCAGATGAACATATAACATAAGAAAGGTAACTGTTACAGTCATCCAAGAGTGAACTTTGAAAGTAAACTTAGGCATACCACCATGCCATAAACAAACACAAAGGGGTGTTTAACAGTTTGCAAAAGGGTCGCTTCTAGAGCAAGGAATTACAAAAAAAAAAGAAAGGCATTAGCCATAAAACTTCTCTGCAATGCTACAGATAACTGGTCCAAACTACACGACACCGCTACCACCACCAGACCTACCTCCCACCTTATTCTCATCTGCTCCCACTAATAGGGTGATCATCGCAAAAGAGAAAATAGGACAAGAACATACATAAAGTGAAAGGGTAAACTAGTGTAATTTAAATTTATCATAGTATAATAAACAAGTACTTAAACAGTCCAAGCATGCAACGCAGTAGGCATAGAGAATCATGTTATATCAAACAAGCAAGACCCTATGACTCAATTATCCGGATAAATGTACTAGGATCGTATTCACTAGACGTTTGCACTTGTGGTGGCCTCTACTGCTCTGCAGAGCCATTGTCAATGGGTTTCACCCTACCACACACAAGGTTAGCCTTCAAGCATTTAAGGCCATTATCCTGTCAAAGACTAGGCCATTATCCTGTCAAAGAAAGGCAAACCCTAAACCTAATGTGAGAGTGAGTCTTGGCCAAGTGAAGGGAGATGATTGGTGGAGGCATTCCCATGAGTATTCTAGGCCAAAAGAGGAAGGAGACCAAGTGACCTTCTAAGGCATAAACCACAAAGGCAAAAGGAGACAAGGTACTTGTCTACTTTTGCTTTTGCTTTATGCTTTTTGCTTTTCTCTCTCTTCCACTTCATCCAAGTGCTCCAATCACCAAGTGCCACCTAGCCATGCTCTACTTTCTCTTAATTACCTACAAAACAAGACAAACAAGGATTAACATGTTGGTTTAAGTTAATCTAATCTTGGTCAAAGGTCAACTTTGGATCAAAGTCAACAAGCCAACCAAAATAAATCAACTAGAAACCAACTTAGGGAATTCAAACTAAAGTAATGCAAAACAAAGATAAAGGTGATGGAATAGAAGAGTTCCCTCTAGACATGCTTCTGGTGATCCTTCTTGAGGGAGCTTCTAAGGAGGTGGTCACGCCTTCATCAGCGAGGCTTGTAATAGTGACACTCTGCGAGCCCTCGCTTGGGCGAGATCAGCTCGCCTGGGGGAGACACCATTCGCCCAAAATCAAAAGTCCCTCGCCTGGACGAGGATGCGAGCAGAGCACTCTGGCTTTCCTTGATTACTCGCTTGGGCGAGCCATTCTCGCCTGAGCGAGGCTAGGCGTCGCTCAAAACAAGGTTTGGTCGCCTGAGCGAGATGCTCGAGCAGCACCAGGGCGAGCTTCTGCTATTCTCGCCTGGGCGAGAATACCAGTTCTCCCCCACTATTTCACTCATGCAGCACCCAACACAGCCAAGAACAATCCATACAGTTCACTCAAAATAGATACAAGCATTTGTCAACTACTTTATGCATACAACAAGAGCTTAAGCTAACCATATACTTCAAGACACAAAAAAAAGAACATAGACCTAGCTTCCCTTACCTTGAGTAAACTGAGCTGAAGGGAAAAGAGCACACAGAGAAAGGACGAAGCAGCTATTTAAGGAACTGTGAACATTGCGGATAAAACATAGGACGAGATTAAGAGCATAACCAACTTAATACCAACTTAGTACAAGAAAAGGAACCATGAATGAGCTTGAGTTTCGATCCATACTTACAAGGAAATGGTTTGATTCACTTTGAGGGGAAAACGAATTTTGCCCTAGCAGAGTTCTTGCTTCAGTAGAGAGGTTGAGGGAGAGGAACAGTTCTGGAAAAGAGACAGTGTGAGGAATGAGTGAGCTGGCGAGGGTATTGGAGGTCCCTTACTAGGCTGGCCTTAGGCCCACAAGAGGTTAGGCCCAAACACATAAAACTGAAAATGGGGCTTACATTCTGTACATTAAATAAAAATAAAATTATATACATAAATATTAATATTTTATTTTATTTTTCAAATATATATTAAGAAGTATGAAAACATAAAAAATAAATAAATAAAAAAGTAAAAAACATTTAAAATTTAGAAAACATAAACTTTAAATAGAATTAAAAATAGTTAAAACAGAATTAATATTTTTTAGTATAAAGTTTAAGTATTTTTAATTTATTTTATTTCTTTAGTATTTTTAATATATATTTAAAAAATAAAATTATATATATATATATATATATATTATATAACTTTTTTATATAATGTAATAAAAATAATTAAAATAAAAGATAAAATTTAAAAATAATATTTTGACTTTCGGAAGTCGATTTCTGGTAATATATTTTGATTTTCGGAATTCGATTTCTGGTAATATATTTTGACTTTGGGAAGTCGATTTCCAATAATATATTTTGACTTTCGGAAGTCGACTTCCGATAATATAATTTGACTTCTAGAAGTCGACTTCCGATTATATATTTTGACTTCTGGAAGTCGACTTCCAGTTATATATTTTGACTTTCGAAAGTCAACTTTCGATTATATATTTTGACTTCCTTCTAGAAGTCGATTTCTGGAAGTAATTTTGGAGATATGATATTTGTAGTTTTATTTAAATGGTCAAAGGATATATTTGGAATTTAAAATTCTATTCAAGGTGTAGAAGAAATTTTGGAGGTGCAAGAAGAAAGACCCAAACCAGAGTATGCAATATCTACGATGGGCCACAAACCCATAATCTTTCAAATCTATATTCTAAACCTGTTAAACTAGGTTCCCATTTGGTGTTCCATTCTAGTAATTTTTATTATATTAATTTATTATTATTTATTATAGAAGTAATTTTTTTATAATATTAATAGATATTGCAGTATCATTTAAAACTAAAATTTAATGATATATTTTATTTAGATTTAAACGTTAAGAATCTGCAAAATAATACATTATTTCAGTTTTTAACACTATAAGTTATAATATTACATTTATTGAACTCTATTTTAAATATTTTTAACAAGAATTGTTTACTAACATTTAGTCTAAAATTCAAAGTTGAACCATTTAGTTTTAATTAGTATTTTTGTCGATTCAATAATAGGTCTAGTTTTGCAAATAATAATCATCAATACCATATGTTTATGCTTAGTTTAGATTGAATGAAATTTATTATTAGACTTAATTAGTTGAATAGTACCCGCTTTTGTTTGGAAGTTTCAGTTTGATATCCACTTTTAAGAAAAATTCAATTTCGTCCCAACTTTTGGAAAATGTTTTATTTAGGTTTCTTTAAAAAAAATATTAACGCAGTTAACGGCGTGTCATGTGTCCATTGGCGGAACTAGTAATGACAAAGGGAGCCACGACTCCCCCATTTTTTTTTTTTTGAATTTTTTTTACATATATTTATATATTTTTTAAAATTATATTATATATTATTTATATTAAGATTATATTATGGAAAATTATAATAAAAGATAAATATTTTTTAATGGAGACATTAATTTATAAAAGAGATTAGGTTTTTTTTTTTCTGATTATAAAATCTTTCTACCATATAAATTATCATGAAAGTGTTTGAAGAGAGATAAATACAAATTCTTGCGTGATCTCTCACAGATCAAGGTTAGTATCTTATTATGATTTATGTATCGCTACCTATGATAATTTTTTTTTTAAGTTTTGAATTTATACAATATTGCTTATTTAATTAAAGTAGTATGAGTTTTGTTATGTTTTGCATTGTGATAATTGTGATTTATAAATATGAATTTTATTTTTTCTAAATAGGCGAGTGGTGATAAATTTATATTAGAAAGATTATGATAAAAAGTAAATTGATTCTTTTTTTCAAAGAGGAAGGTTTTAATAAAGATGAAAAAAATGCATTTACGTTAACTAAACTTGATAAATTTAATAAGAACCAAGAATTTAAGACAATAAAAAACAAATCTCTAAAGTTCTCAGAAATCAAATTGATGAGATACGAATGACTTATTTAAAATGGTATTCTAGTTTGGAATAATGATATAATAGCATGATATAATAGCGAATGATAGTAATATTTTTTTGAATTCTACTATTATGTGTGTTTGTTTTAAGGAGAGGAAATGAAGAGAAAAAATGAAGAGTTTTTCTTCTAAAGAAA
>Ga0214545_1001395_pt1 | contig 44932 bp, 20 predicted proteins | sample CNSS4metaG_FD_160064 | JGI IMG/M metagenome (GOLD analysis project Ga0214545, IMG submission 160064) | Root nodule microbial communities from cowpea collected in UCLA plant growth center, Los Angeles, California, USA - CNSS4 | ecosystem: Host-associated > Plants > Roots > Nodule | place: USA... | reverse complement strand
GTTATGAAAAAACACATCATACATTACTTTTACTTCTATATTCATAAAAAATAAATATAAGACTCATGAGATAAAAAATAATGCTAACTATTAAACAAATATTTCAGGATGAAGTAAGACATGAGAATTTCTTTTTTTTCTTCAATAGTAAAAGAGAAAAAATGAAATTAAAAGAAAAAAAAAGTTTGTACCCAACTTCTTTTTTAAAAGCGAAAAAAAAAACATGTGAGAATAAGAGATAAATATAATATGTAAAAAAACTCAAAAAGATAATAAAAAAAGAAGTATCTTAATAAATATTTTTAATTTTTATTATATTTATTTTATATTTTATCATTTATTATTATTAAATGTTATACTTGATAAAAAATTAAAAATATACTTAATTTAAAAATAATATTTTTTTTAATATAAACTACATATAATTTAAATTTTTTAAAAAATATTAAAATTTTCTAAATTATATATAATATAAAAAAATTTGGGAGGGAGGGCCATGGCCCCTCCCTGCTCCTTAAAACATCCTTAAAACATCCGCCACTGGAGATAACCATGAAAAGAAAGAATCAGAGTTCAACTCTAAAGAGTTAGAATAACATTGGCGGACCAAACATCATATCAAAGCAACAAAGACAAAACAATTCTCTTTTTTTTTTTTTTTTTCTATTTCAAACTATTGGGACCAAGTTGATGAAGAAAACTTTTAAAGGTGGGGAAAAGTGAAGAGATACACATCTCAATGAAGACAAATGAGAGGGGTTTTCTCATGGCAACTTTATCATACATGATCAAAATTTCAATATCTATCTCCATAAATTTTTGTATTTCAAAACATTTTTTTATTTATTTTGAATTACATATTATAAAATATAAAATAAAAATATATTTCAGATTATATAACTCAGAGTACAATTTTTATATTTCAGATTAGTGATTTTCAAAACATAAAAAGTTGTACTTTAAACTATACATTTTAAAATATAAAACGAAAAATATATTTTAAATTAGACAATTTAAAATGTAAAATTTACATCAATATGATATAAAAAAATTTATGAAAATAAAGGCTAAATTTATGGAAGTGTAAGGAAAAAGTTGTCTTTTGCTGAATACCTAAAGGTAGGGAGAAAAAAGGTGTTTTGTTTATGGTGGAACTGTGTGGGTCATGTACATACACTAAAGAATTGTTATTTCCTAAAAGACAAATTAATCATGGAAGGAATAACAACCATAGAGGAATGTAGAGTAGTTGGTGAAAGAAAAAAAAAAGATACAATATGAAAAAGTTAATGTGGTAAAGTGTGGAAGAAAAAAAGTTAGTGTCCTTCAAGATTGACTTTGAAAAGGTGTATAACTAAAAAAATGAGTCGGGTTTCCTAAATTTGATGATGTTTGGGGTTTCATGCAAAATGGAGGAAACATAATAGATAATTTATCTCATTTGCTATTATGTTTGTTTGGTCAATTGATGCCTTGTAGAATAGGTAAAGGGGTTGTGTCAAAGTGACCTCTTTTCATCATATTTTTGCATAAAGTCTCAATATGATTTTTAATGAGAAAAGAAAAACAAGTTTGTAGGGTTTGATTGATTAAAGTTAAGCAATGTTGTTTACCATGTTTTACCATTAGAGTAAATGTCGTAGTGTTACTTGTATAAGTAAACACTACTTAAGATAAATTATATTATAAGATAAATTATATTATAAGATAAATTAATAAAAAAATTAGTTATTAATAATGAGTTAATCGCAAGACTTATAAAATAAGATTAGTCATTCACTTCAACAACTTTAACATTTGGAGTGAATGTTTGTATAAAGTGCTTAATTTTATAGAATTTCAACAACTTTAACAATGATGCTCACGTTTCAAAATTATTCTTGGATACATCAATCTATTTTTTTCCTAATTGAGAAAGTGATTTTTGTTCATGTCAGTTACATTACCCTTTGATATGCCTTAAAAACAAGTATATATCATTGTTGTGATGAAAACGTTGAATAAACACTAATATTGTATGAGAAAACTATATCCTACTAACATTGAAAAGTGTTGTGACAAGCAACAGGCAAAGCACAAGCAAACAATTTCTTAACATACATTTTGAGATTTTGAATTAGAAATGATAAAGGTCTTATCTGTTTAGCGTGCATCAGGTCGTATTAGACTTTTTCTTATAACACTTCCAAATCTGGTTGTTTAACAGAAGTTTCAGATTTTAAAAATTATTCCCGAAAGATTTGAGAATACAACTTTTAATTGAGAAAGGGGTTTTGATATAGTAAGAATACCATGTTACATTTAGAACATAATTTAATGTATAAAAAGTATTTAGTTATAATTAAACATTAAGAAAATCATAATTATTGAAATTAAAGACTTGCAAAAGTCATGACCACACACAAAAAGATATTTATCTTCCACTGAATGCACCCTTAATGAATAATTTAATTCTCATCCGTATTTCTTTGTCACTATAACTTGAAACAAACACTTTAAGATATTTTTTTAAAATTTACTTTTAAAGTGCGATATACTTTTTAAATACCAAGTGTATTTGCAATCATTCATAAAAAAAATCAACTAGTATTGATAAAACTACATATTAAAGTATAAAATACACTTCCATATGAAAAATCAAATCCATATTTTCTACGACTTCATCTCAACTTTTACATTTCATATCAAGCTAGATACATGATGGGTAAAATAAAATACTTGGTGAAACCATCAATTAAAAATCACCTCACGTCAATCAGTTAATTTCAACAATATGTAAAGTGAGGTATCATCACTTTATTTTCATGAACTAACACATGTAGTTGTGTGTAGGTAAATGGTTGTCCTTTCATTGAAAACTTTGTGAAGAGTTCAACCAACACTGAATCTGACGTCATCTTTGAAACACATTTTAATCTATTTGTTAAAATCACGAGTCACAAATTTAGGAATAGGACGCACCAAGTAAAAATTACTCATAACTAGTCTAACAGGAGTGAGGGGGAATCAGGAAGGGAGTATTAGATAGTGTCAATCAAATTTCTCTAAGCATAAACAAAGATCCTAACACACCAAGCAGACAATAAGAATATCAACATTTGTCAATTGGTATTAATCTACATTAACATTCCAACCTCGAAGGCGTTAGAAAGGTGAAGCGCTGAAAATGATCTAGAGGTGAATAACACCATCTGCCAATGTTTATCCCCATAGGCAGCTTCGTACAAACAAGATGTCCACATGCACCGTAACAAGGGCCTCCGTGATGTTTCAGATAAATACTTAAGGCACCAAGAGGTTCTTTCTCTTAACAGTTAAAACTGCTGAGGTAGATCTCAACTATTGCTATCAAAGCCTACTACTACTCAGACTTTAGACAGCAGGCGGAAAAAGGCAGAAGTGTAAAGAGACTACAGATTAATTCTGGCCACATCTAATTCTAACAATTTACATTATTACACAGCAATTTCCCAGGGATGATCTTGCTACAAGGTTTTTCAACAATGTTGGCCAATGATCTTCAAATCATGCTCACTGCCTAGGTACCGGGGGTGGTGTTGAGGGGTGGCTTTGCCCATAAAACCCTATGCCAGGTGGCCGGTAATATCCCCCCGGAGAAGCCTGCTGTTGCTGCTGCGCCGATTGATTACCAGGCATTGACAACCCCATTGCCACATGCGGAGGCAAAGGAGGCGGAGGTGGAAGGCCATTTGGTCCATATCCATAAGGAATTCCCCCAGCCATCAAACCAGTTGATTGGACATATTGGTTTGATGGTTGATTTGCTGAAGAATGAGGCGGGGGAGGGGGTGCTGAAGCAAATGCAGCTTGTAACTGGTTGGCTTGAGACCCAGTTTGCATGCCAACTGACGGTGCAATTGGTACACTTGCCAGTGATGGCTGTTGTATAGGAGCAGCATAAAAGGAAGAGCTGGTCATATCAGAACTGTTGACATCAAGAACAGGTGTTGGTTTTTCAAGTTTGGGTCTTTTCTCTGGGTTGAAAATAGGTAATCCCGATGAAAATCCTGTAGAATTTAAGCTCCCATTCAAGGAGGCAGCTTCTTCAGCTACAAAAGAACAGAAAACAGATGTAAGCATCTGGGCAGAGGATGCAGAGGCAGCAAGCTTAGCAGCAACAGCAGCTGCTGCTTCCTTCGCTTTCTTGTTATCATCTTCAGTAGTTTGGAAAGGTGCAAATGGTACTGATTGGGTGAATGCAGGCTGAGATGGATCTGCAGCTTCTGCTGCTTGGTTAAGCCGTTTCTTAATACCAACTGCTTTCTCGATCTGCCCTCGTGCAACCTTCAGAATATTAAAACCATCAATTTATATGAATAAAATACACGTGAATCAGTTTATAAGTAGTAAAATGTTACACATTTAACCATCAAATACACCCTTTTGATGAGTAATTGGTCTTAGTAAAGTGTACCCTATCTTAGAGAATGACATACTAACTTTCTTTACATTTTAGACAAAATCTAATGAATTAGTTAAATTATACATATCTTTTTTAATATTCTTTAACATTTTCTAATATATACTATCTAGATTCTACTTAAATTAATTATGCGTGTCATTTTATATGTACCAATTTTTTCTTCGAAGTATTTCCTGTCAAGTTGCAATTTTTAAATATCACCCGAGTTTGGAAAATGTTACTAAGAAGTTATATCTCATGGATGTAAAGAGAAAATTTAAACTGCGCCTATCAGATGTTAACCAGCTACAGTTATTTTTTTCTTGATTTATCTACAATTAAACCAGGCCAATAACTGAACAGAAAAAAGTTTCAAAACAAGCAGAACATAGAATCTCAAACAATTGTGGGAGGTAAAATATATTTAAAAAGGAAGATTAGCATATCAATTGTGACTTCATGAGTCACTTATTCAAGTAATAATAAGCTCACAAAAAGAGTTCGAGATTCCTTGAGACACATTTTCTGTTATAGTGAATATACAATTTGGTCTCTTAAAGTGGCAATTTGTTAATTTAGTCCCTAAAAGTGCAGACTTATACAGTCTGGTCCTAAAAAGTGCCACTAGAAAAAAAGTCTGAAATGTTATAAAACTAGGCAAGTTGAAGAACCTCAAAGTTAGACTCACTTAGTTAACTCATGTCCCATTAGTAAATATCTCAGATATTTATCTTGCCCAGATTTCCTAACATAATTTAAATACATGGGCTCAATCAACCAACCGACAGTAGTATCTATAAAAAGTATTTTTTATTTTGGTCCTTAGAAAAAATGTTTATCTTCCTTATAAAATTTAGAAAATTTGTTTTTATTTTCCTATAAAATGACTAAAATTTTGTTTTGGTCCCTATGTATATTTTTCTTTGATTTTTGTCATTCCAAAATATGAAATTACTTGTGACCCGTAAAATTTATTTTTATTTTAGGGATCTATAAAAAAACTTAAAGTATTACATGTTGACATCATGTCAAAAACACTAACTGGCGTAAGTTGGATAATCACCTAACTTTCAATAAACACATAAACATATAAGTATTGCATAATAGTAGGAACCAAAAACCAGATTTCAACTTTTTCAGAAATGAAAAGTAAAATAAAATTTTATAAGGACTAAAGACATGTAAACCTATCTATTTTCCATCATCTCAGTAATAAAATTAATTGTGTTATGTCAGGTGACCAATTGACCATATTGACGAAATCTACATATGTCTTCAGTTCAAAATTGAAAAAGTGTTCCCCTTTCTTAGTCAGTGTAACATACTAGCCAAAAAAGACAGAAATCTTAAGAATGCTTGAAATGAACGTTATTAAGTGCCAACAAACACTTAAAATCATATTGTAATTAGGAAGAGTGATACTGATAGAGACACCAAGAAAGCAAATGCACAGATTAAAGACAGGCTGTTCTTACAAGCAACTGGGCGTGAACAAGCTCTTGCCTTGATTCCTGAAAAAGCAGTTTATTTAGATTAGTAAACAATCATCAATTGCAGTCTTTTAACATAAGCATACTTGTAGAAACGACTATACTTGTTCCTGAAGTGCGTGTTTAAGCTGAGAAAGCAAAGAATCCCTTGCAGCCTCAGCTTTTTCTAGTTGCTCCATGTACTGCTTAAGCTTTTTTTCCTGCTCTTGTAAGTCATTGAGCAAGTCGTTCACCAAAGTGGATCCTAGCTGGTTTCCTGATGTGATATCCAACCAATAGTCAGCCTAACTAATTTTAGTAAAGTATTGCTTGGCTAGCAATAGAAATCATATAAAAGCTTCTGCTTGAAATATAGAAGAGTCATCAAGTAGGAACAAGCCTTGACATGCTCTAAAAATCAGGTGGTAAGTGCAATATACCAGCACAAAGTGAATTCTTTGTATGGCAATAATTTTGAAAAAAAATGTGTAGGCAGTAAGCAATGATTACCGAATTACTTTTCTTGATCTAAAAAGGAAACAACACATTGGTATTTAAAGGAAAAATGAAATCCTAATAAAAGGAAATAAAACTCCAGACATAAAGACTCTAAATCTGGAGCAAAACTACCAAATAAACTCCTAATCCCAATCCTTAATTTTAGGTATTTCTTACAAACAAATCTATATTTATTATCCAATCAATCTATATTTATTGTACATTAAATATGCAATATTTACACCCATATTTGAACACTGCCTCTCAAGCTGAGGAATAATGTCCTCCATTCCCAGCTTAGTTATGAGATTATGGAAGTCTAAAGTAGTCAGCTCTTTTTGTCAGCACATCAGCCACATGTTGCTTGGACGAAATGTATCACATGAATAATAAACCTTCTCCTAATTTTTCCTTAATGAAGCGTCTATTTATTTCTATGTTTTGTTCTATCATGCTGAATGCGACTATGTGCAATGTCTATTGCTGACTTATTATCACGCTAGAGCTTCATGGGTCCCTCCAAATTAATCTTCAAGTCATCTAAGATAATTTGGGTTAAATATGTTTTTGGTCTTTTTAGTGAAAATTGAAATTAATCCCTCTTGGAAACCTTGAACCAATTTAGTCCCTTGCCTTTATAAATATGTGAAACGGTGTTTCAAATGCATTTCTCAGCTAATATTGAAGCGAACATATGTCAAACGGTGTAAAAAAACTTAAATACTATAATGAAATGTGTTTGAAACATCAAATAAACTTAATAAAATTTGGTTAAAATGACTAAATCCACACATTTACAGAGTTGAGGGACCAAATTGGTTCAAAGTTTTCAAAAGGGACCAATTCTAATTTTCACTAAAAGTTGAAGGACAAAAAACATATTTAACCCAAGATAATTTTTAGCCATAATAACTAAGCCATTGTGCTATGGACCTGAATTTCATATTCAACTGATGATCTTGCCACTACATTCTGTTTTTTGCTTCTCCATGCCACTAAGTTCCCACCTACCCACCTAGGAAAGCACAACATTCAGTTGTTGATCTTCAATCAACAAAAGAACCTGCATAACTTGCATCAGTTTAAACTTCAAGTGTTAGTCTTCCATTTCTTTTGAATAGTACTCCGTTGCCAGGGCTGCCCTTCAAGTAATGTAGAATTCTATAAGCACCTTGAAGATGAAATTGCCTCAGTTCATGCATAAACTGACTGATGACACTAACTAATGAGCAATGTCTGGTTGTGTGTGAGCCAAATATATTAATTTTCCAACCAGTCTCTGATACGTCTTTTTGTCTACTTCTGATTCCTTCTTCAGCCTTAACACTACTCTGCACCCAACTTTCCCAGTTTCTCCCAGCAAATCAATTAAAGATTTCTGTTGAGATGTGAAAATTCCTTGGTTAGAGTAGGCTACTTCAATCCCTAAAGAATATTGTAATCTTCCTATCTCTCAGTTCAAATTCGTGGACTAGTCCATGTTTCAATTCTTTCTTCTTTTTCATAATTTCCATTCAGTATAATATCATCAACATAAACTAGAAGTTCTGTTACCCCCTCTTTCCCTAAATGTTTAATAAACAAAGTGTGATTTCCTTGACTTTGTTTGTAGCCAATACCTTCATAGCTTTTGTGAATCTTCCAAACCAAGCTTTAGGGGACTGTTTCAGTCCATAGACTTTTGCAGTTTGAACAACTTTTTAATCCAGACGAAATACCTATGGAGAAAGAAATTTTTAATCAAAGTCGGCAACTAAGGAAAAAATAATCCTTACAGTATTAATCTTAGTAACTGGTGCAAAAGTCTCCTAGTAATCTATTCCATAAGCTTGAGTGTATCCCTTTGCAACCAACCTTATTTTGTACCTTTCAATAGACCCATCAGCCTTATTCCACATGTACTGTTTTTTTTTCCAATGCATCCATCTCCACTTTCATGGCGTCTTTCCATTCTTTTTGGTCGAAGCTTCAGTAACAGTGTTAGGGACAACAAGAGACTTCAAACTAACAATGAACCTCTTATGGTTAGCCAATAATCTATCTGGAGATGCATAATTTGATAAAGGATAGAAAGGTTGTTTTATGCAGTTCGTAATACCTCTTTGATGGCTATTGGAAGATCATGGTCATTTGGAGAGTTTGGAGTCTTCTCAGTTTCTGGTTCAACTCTGTCTGTAGTTTTAGGTTTTAGAAATTGGATTGGATTGCTGAATCTTGGAAAACTATAGGTACTAACTAACTCTTGGGGCTGAATCTCTAATTCTTCCCATATTTTCTAGTTGCAGTTCAATAGCATAAATGATATTATTAGTTTCAATTTATAATTCTCCCAGAATTAATTTGCTCAGCTGTTGGTTCACTTTTGGAGGCTTCAGTTGGAGTATATAACAGAACAAAGGGTTTTCAAGGTGGTCATCACAATATTATGAAAAAACTTCTTTGGATCCAACATTGGAGAAAAAATACTTGGTTTCAACCAAGGTGATATCGATGGAGATATACAATTTTTTAGCGGAAGGGCTACTACAACATTTCTAACCGTTTTGAGTTGCTTAATAACCAAGAAAGGCAAATCTAACAGCATAGGGATCAAGTTTATCCCAATTTGGTTGTGGATATGTACACAAGTTGTGCACCCAAACATTCTAGGAATGAGGCCATTTGAGATCTTAAAAGTGAGGGAAAAAGGTTTTTAGGGTTTCAATAGAACTTTTGTTCTCTAGTATATGTGAGGGAAATCTATTCATCATATATGCAGCACTGAGGACAAGTTCTTCCCAATAATTTTAACTCTGCTTTGAAAGTGTAATGCTTGAATGGTGTTAACTAGTGCTTATTTTTCTTCTCTGCCATTATCGGTGAAAACGGTTGTGGAAGATGTAGCATAGGACGTAATGACTAGAGATGAAGCCCTCAAACAGCTCAAATTTCATTTAGATAGAGCACAAGGACAGATGGTTAAATTTTTTGATTGTTGCAAGAAACCATCACAGATTAAAGTAGGTGATTGGGTGTACCTAAAAATTTGCACTCATTGACAGACTTCTATGCCTACACGATTACACCCAAAATTGTCAGCACGATACTACAGTTCATTTGTTGTACTCAAACAAGTGCGGCCTGTGGCTTATTGGTTACAACTTCCCCAGGCTTCTCGCATAGATCCAATTTTACATGCATATCAATTGAAACTAGTTGTAGGAACTCATCCATTCAAGAGAGAACTACCAAAATACAGGGACAAATTTTGATTTTTTTTCCCAAGTCAGATTTTGGATAGAAGGACTATGATAAAAACCAACTGGTATAGAAATAGGTACTGAATTATATTCACTAGGACTGGTACTGTAATACCAAACTGCATAGAACTCCGAAACGGAAACAAAACAACACCATGAACAATGCACCTTCCAATTCACAGAGCTTGGTCTCTCCCTTTCCTGATTTTCTCTCCAGTCTATCTCTTTCTTTTTTCTCCTCCTACCCTTTCCATTTTTCTGCTGTTCTCGTAACTGCCTAAAGGCAGTTATGCTTGCCCCAGACTAAAACATTAAAGCTGCCAAATTGATTAAGAAAACTGTCAACAACAACTACAATAACTGTCCTATTTACTGCAGCCCTTGCAAAACCTTACTTCTAGTTTCTCCACTTATAATGCTTACTTATAAGAGTCTAACAATTCTCTCCCCAAAGAGAGTCACCTTGTCCTCGAGGTGAAAAAAAGGAAACAGGTGCATAATGTCCCCCAAAAAGAGTCACCTTGTCTTCTTGACTTCCAAACACCGCTGAAATTCTTTTATATGTTCTGAAAAACCCATAATGTCCCCCGTAGTTGAGTTGTGAAAGTCTTGAAATAACAAGGGATTTCTACAAGACCCTTTTGTAAACATTAACCACCCCTTATAAAACAACTTCTGATTTTAAAAATTATAACCTGGATGAGAAGTTGGATCTTGGGTCATTGAATAATTCCTTAGAGATGAGGGTCTTGATAAATTTCAAATCCCTATCATCGAATTGGTCAAAGTGAATTGTTGACAAAGTTAAAAATGTCATTTTTCTGAAGAGAGCATCAGCCACCCCATTCTTCATTCTCCTTGCCTGGATGATAATCCAAACTCATAACTTTAGAATTCCATTTGATATATTCCTCGCTCATCACCCTTTTCCCATTATAAAAACTTGAGGTTTTCTGATCCGTAATAATGATAAAATGTCTTCCCAACGAGTCGTGGCACTATTTCTATATCGCCAACACAATAGCCATTAATTCTCTTTCATGAACAGACTTGGATTGGGCCCGTGTTGAGTGTGTCTGAATGAGAAAAGCCATTGGCCAGCCCTCCTGCTTTAAAACAGCCCCTATCCCTTGGTTGCAAACATCCGTCTTTATAATAAAAGTCTCAGAGAAATCAGGGACGGTCAAAATAGGCAAGTATGCCACCAAGATTTTTAACTTTTCCATTGTTGTTAGGGCTTTTTCTTTCCACTTAAAGTTATCCTTCTTCAGCAGTTGAGTTAAAGGTTGGGTTATCTTGCCATAATCTTTGAAAAATCTTCTATAGTAACCTATCAAGCCCAAAAAAACCCTCAACTTTCAAATCTTTTAGCATTGGCCGATCCAACATAAATTCAACTTTTCTTTGGTCTGCTGTTACTCCCTGTTTGTAAATTATATGACTTAAGTACACCAAATGATATTGATAAAAATTATATTTCTTCTTGTTGGCAAATAATTTGTTATCCTTCAATAATGCCAATACAACCCTTAGATGTTGATGGTGTTCCTCCTCACTCCTACTATAAATTAGAATATCATCAAAGAACTAAAACAAATTTCCTCAAAAACGGCTCGAGTAGCTCGTTCATGAGAAATTGAAAAGTGGAAGGGGATTCGTGAGTGCGAGAGGCATGACAACAAACTCATAAGGTCCTTCATGAGTGATCTTGTCCTTCATAATGTCCTTGAACGTCCTTGATGAATTGGTGAGTCCAATTCAACAAGCAATTAATCAATGATAGCAATATGAAATTTATCTGATATAATGATCTTGTTAAGAGCCGAATAATCCACACAAAAATCGCCACTCACCATCTTTCTTTTTCACCAAAATGATGGGGCAAAAGTAAGGACGGATACTCGGTCTAATGATGTTAGCTTTGAGCATATCATCTACCACCCTTTCAATTTCATTCTTCTAATAATGTGGGAAATTTGAGACCCTTCCTTCAGGAAGGATTCTGTGATCATCACATCTTCTATGGATTGAACTTTTCATCACACCTAAAACACAACCCCTATCGAGACTTCTCCTAGAGTTCTACATCAATGAGACTCCTAAAACTTCTTCCTCAAGAAGTAGTAGAAGGTTTTACTACACTTCCCTCATTTAATTGTTCAGCAGTCTTGGCTATAGTTTCACACATCGCCAACAAGCCTTCAAGCCCCCTGCTCCAATTCCTCCACCCTCACTTCCATGTTCCGTGTTGTCACCATCAATGGTCCCTAGAACTGATTGCTCTAATACCAATTGATAAAAAACAATTGGTATAGAAATAGGTACTAACTTTGCCTCCACCCTTCCATGTTCTGCGTTTTCACCATCAATGGTCCCTAGAACTGGTTGCTCTGATACCAATTGATAGAAAACAATTGGTATAGAAATAGGTACTAACTTCTATTCCCTAGGACTGGTACTGTAATACTAGATTACATAGAACACAGAAACTGAAACAAAACAACACCATGAACAATGCACCTCCCAAGTTACTGAGAGCTTGGTCTACCCTTTCCTACTTTATGTTGTCCTCGCCTAAAGGCATTTATGCTTCCCCCTACTAAAACATTAAAACTGCCAAATTGATTAAAAAAATTGTCAACAAGTACTACTATAATGCTTACATATAAGAGGTCTACCAGACTATCCAACACCAAGGTGAGCCAATAAACAGGTACTAGTGCAATGGTAGGTGGGTGGTTTCAAAGCGGCCACATGGGAAAATATTTCCACCATAAAAGACCAATTTCTAGAATTCAACCTTGGGGACAAGGTTGTTCCAATAGCAGAGGGTATCTTAGGAAGGGAAGTAATGAGAGGGGACGAAAAGTGTGTTAAAAAGTGGACTTTAAGCCTAACTCAACCCTACAAATTTGGCTTGTAAGATGAGGTTTGCACCCACATGTAGACTCTAAATTGGTTTTATCTCTAGTCAATATAGGACTTCCAACACACCCCCACACTGAGATATATACATCTTATGCGTGGGACTAAACATTACTGGATGGTCTGATAGCGGCCCGATAAGGGATGGAATGATGTGCCTAACAAACGCAAATCTCACTATGACAGGCTCTAACCCATGGCTCTGATACCATGTTAAATATAGTAAAACTATGCATAGGAATAATCTCCATTATGTCTAAAATACACATAGAGTAATATATTTATAATGAATAATGATACAAGTATATATGGGAACCAAACATAAATATGGTAAATAGAAAATATTATTACAAACAATATCAATAGTATCTACCAATATCAAACAATATCAATAGTATCTATCAATATCAAACAATATCCATGTTTCCGTACTTAACATAAAATGCAATAATATATCTAACAAAAAGAAATTTAAAAATAAAAAAAAATTAAGAAGTTGGTTGTTATGGGAGGTGAGACATTTTGAGAAAGTATATATGTAGTCTTATAGTGTGGGGTGTTGGTTAAGAGAGTTTTAGTTCGGGTTTTTTATCTCAATGGTACAGTTTTGCAAAACAAATTGCAAGAATGGGCATGTTCTATTTTTATTACAGCTTTTGGGTAAGTCGTGCATGGGAGGGACGATACTAAGTAAAGAAGTTGTGCCCCATGCACACGATTTCAAAGAAGTCATTGAAGAGAAAGACGACTTGAGTGAAATTGTATATGTGAAGAAGGCGCGCTGCACACGAATTTTAATTTAGTGTATGAAATTAGAAGTCGTGCCCCATCAACACGAGTTATGTAGTTGGAACATCAAACTGAAGAAGTTGTCAGTCATCACACTTTTCAATTGTTTTTCATGCAATTGGAAGTCGTGCTGCATGTGCACGAGTTCAGGGAAGATTCAAAAACAAGAAAACCTTTACAGCGGAAAACAACTTTTAATTTCGTATTTCTAATTAGAAGTCGTGCAAGTGGAAAATGATTTAAGGGGAAATATGCATACAATAATTTACAGCAACTACCACACCTACTCATTCTTTATTCAGAAAGATATCAGCAGCTTTTATGCTGAATCACACTTTGCTAAACTTAATATTATTCATTCCACCAAAACTCACCTTCACACCCAAACCCACCTTCATTTCCTCCACCAAAATCACCTTGTTCAGCTTTTGCTCTGCATACATAGGCCACACCACCATGGGCACCCTTTCACACAGTCTCCAACACCGAGTTACACCCACAGTGAGTCACGAACTCTTCCTAAAATTTCCCCTACTAATTACTTATTAAATATATTTGGTTAAAATAACTTCCACCTAACTTTCATATATAATAAATCAAAGAATAAACCTTTACAGACCAGCTCTTGGTTTTAAAAATAAAATACAGAAAAGTCATTACCACCCAAAACGACTTCTTCATTGCATGTTTCAGCCAAAGTTGTGTTACAAAGGGATGACTTATAATTTCATAAAACCAAATTGAAGATCATTGACCCCTGGGGATGACTTCCATGTAAAAAGCATTGTCCTAAAGTCGTCTTTGGTTTGCACGACTTATGATTAATCACATTAAAATGAATGTTATCCCCCCTGGGCACAAATTCTTCATCGGAAAATTTCTACCAAAGTTGTCATATATAGCACGACTTTTAATTTTATACTCTAAATTGAAAGTTGTTCTAGTGCACGACGACTTTCTACTCTGAAGTCGTCTTCCCCTTCAACAACTTTTGATTTTCAGAAAGAAAATAAAAAATAGAGTCGTTCTCCCAAGACAAGACAAGACTTTACTTTCAGCACTCTTTTGGAATCGTTTGCATGAGGCACGACTTCTTAACCTAAAGTTGTCCCCACCATGCATGACTCACCCAAAAAGCTGTAATAAAAATAAAATTTACCCATTCTCGTAATTTATTTGTTAAACCACCATTTGGGTAAAAAAGTCTAGTTGTTAAGACAGGAAATGCCCTGTGTGAAAGGAAGAGTTTTCCTTTGTAAGATGATGTTTGCGTTCAGAGTTGACAATTCTTGAAAGAACACAGAAAAAAAGGTCTTAGTCTACATTTTGTCTCTATATTGTTTTCTAATCTTTGAGGCGTAGTACGCAAAAGTATATAATATGTAAAAAATATGATTTTATCTTAGTAAATAGGAAAATATGTATAACCCATAATTAGAGACATTCTCAATTATTGGTCATAATTAAGTCTCCCAATATTATACTTTGAAATATTATAAATAAAGGATGCGCAATCCTTTCAACATAATATACATCAACTACGAAAAAAAAAAAAAACTCACCAAGCGTTGGTTATCCATTGAAGTCAAGTGTTAAAATCAACATTTTAATATGAAGTGTTACAATCACACTTAAGAATCTCTGTTTTTTTTTTCACAGGAGGGAATCCATTCCCCTTCAAGGCCTATTACTTCTAATTTTCTTTATTCTTTCAGTCACAACCAAGTACAACCTAAGAATTCAAATTTTCTACATAATATTTTTACATTTTAAAATTAGTATTTCAGTTATAATAACCCTTCTCCCAAAACCATCTACAGTTAGTCCTGGAGAATTATACCAAGAAAATAAAAATAAAAAGATTCATCATCATTTCATAGATGCAAGTAATTTAGAAAAATTTCATCCATTTAACAGAAATGTTTCCATCAGTCAAGCTAGAGTAGACGGCAGAACATATTGAGTCACTCTAGAAATATTCTTACCTTGAGACAATGTATTTTCAACATCTTCCACAACTTTACCCACACCATGAACAGAAGCACTGCAGTTTTTTAAAGCAGCTTCCTCATTAAGATGTTCATCAAGAACAGGCTGAAAGGCAGAAAGTATTTTCTCTGGCAAACACCCAACAGCCAGTTTCTGCATTGAAGATGACCAAGCATTGACACATCTCAAAATCAGAAATATCAAAGCATCAAACAGGCAACAGATCAAACTCAGACGTGCTATTGCAACTTGCTTACTATTCTCACGTGGGCATCCCTCTTCGCTATCTTGATAGAATTTGAAATCTTTCCATTGCTTGTAGATGGAGGGGGAACCTTACCCATTATTATTATTTCATCCTTAAGACCTTGAAGTCGTGAACCAAAAACCTTCCTCTCCTCCCATACTTGAACCTATTAAAATACAATCCAACACACCAACATCAAAAAAGATTCAAACAAAAAGGAAATATAAATGAATGAAATGTCATCTTAAAAAATACTAAATGATAAGATGAATGACAAAAAAAATTTAGAAATTAAGGGTTAGTAACTTATGGCTAACAACCAAACATTAATGGATTACAACCAAGCCCCGACCCTCTAATGGATGTTCAGTATGAGTACACTTTCAATCACATTAAAAACACTTAATTTTAGATTTCTTGAATTATAATTAAGTTTAAATTCACTATTTTAACTAGAATTTGTCCAATTAGGATTAATTGAGCTCTAACAATAATCATTGATTAAAATCTGTTTTTAGAGCCATGGTAAATGCTAGATGTTTGGCTGACGACCTTAAATACACCTACAGATGACAAAAAAAATTCATACCCGCATATTTCCGAAGGTAAAATATGTGAGTGATGCTAAATACATATCTTTAATGGATATCCACAGGTAATGGGAATGGATATTTAATTACTCGCTTTTTGCTTTTTGATAAGCCAAGTAAGGTGTCATGATATCCGACCTGTAGGTATCCACTATACCCTAATAATTATTAAAGAATTTTATTTGAGTATTTCTTTTTTTAATTTCAAGTGATCAAAATAAAACTATTAGTGAAAAATATATTAATCATGGAAGAATCATTTAAATTTTGATTTCAAATATTTCTATTTTTTTATTTAGACGTATGAGATTGAAGTTATTTTTGTAAATGATTATGTTTTTAAAATTTATATTTTAGCACAACTTATTTAAATTTTCCTTTCAAAAAGATCAAATTTAATTGCATTAATATTTTTATTCTAATTGATTATGTAAAATAGTATAAATATATACTATGTGGTCTACATTAGACACACAATACATTCAAAACATATACTATTCAACATTATATCAAAGTCAGACTAGAGCCTATCCTAGCAAGATTTGTGTTTGTTAAGCATATCATTTCACCCACTATCGAACCACCCATTAATGTCTAGTCTCACGCATGAGATGTATATACCTCAGGTCGAGGGAAGTATGTTGGAAGTTCCACATCAATTAAAGATAAGGCGATTTCATAGTATATAAGTGGGTGCAAACCTCACCTTACAAGCCAGTTTTGTGAGGTTGAGTTAGGCTTAAAGTCTACTTCTTTATTTCAAGTTCTCCCGCCCTTTTAATGTTGTTTTTACCATCTTGTGTTCTTTTCATTCTCTTACTTGAATCTATCTCTTCTCTCTTTTGAGCTCCTATGAGGTGCATTTTCACATGTAGATAACTTTATTATCTTAATGTTCAGTAAGAATCTCTTTAGAGCTTTCTTAAGGAACATTAACACAAACACCTTACACTCATTCAAAATATAAGATGAACTCACATCCATTTGTCTTCATATAATTGTTCTATTTTTACATGGTATACAACAAACCCACGTTTTAATGTTATTGCCTGATTTTATGCTTTCTACAGACATTCTAAGTGTTAATTCAGTGAAGTCTCAGTTGAATGCATTGGGAGACAACTGAGTCAACTAATCCTATTTGTACTAACATTTTCAATAGAAAAGATGATCGCTTTGATAGTGTAATCAAGGATTAGACTATACTCCAGGAGTAGGCGAGCTGCCCATTAGACTATCTACTTCTACTCAATTTGATTGTGGAAATGATAGTGATTAGTTCACTAAAGAGGACATATTTCACTTAAGTTGATTTAAGGATTAATAACACATACACAAACCCCTTCCATGACCAAACCCCATACACTTATTTTCAATTACTATGTATGCCAACCTAAGAAGCACAACTACAATACACATCATCAAATTTGTAGACATGATAAAAAATAACACGAACACAAAAATAAGACAAATGTAAAAAATGGATATATTGCGCTATGTAAAATTAGTAGAGTTTAATTGATTCACATCAAGAACACAAATAAAAAAACTCCCAATTTGAGCGAACAAGACTTCTTTTGTTACTATGAATATATATGCACACTGGGTGAGAATATACATCCCATGGTTTTTCAAGTTGGTATTAAGAGCCCTAGTTGTTGTTGGCCCTCTTTTGTCCACTATCTCTGGCAGTCATTGTGAAGTCCACCACTATTGTGTCACCATCCACCACTAGGCCTCAAAGAGCATGACCCAGCCTTAGTGGTCTTTGTTCAAAAGCACTTCGACATGCCACTACATTCCACGCACTACTAACCACGGGGAAACTTATGATCCCATATGTTTGTCAAGTATTGAATCATATTTGTCTCACAGTAGACCTGATGTTCATTTGCAGTGAGTCTAGTCAACCAGTTCATAAACCAACCAAAGGAGATTCACTAACGGGTTGCACTAAGAATTGTGCAATATCTGAAAGAGACTCCTGCCAACGGAATTTTGTTCAAATAAAATGGGAATGTAAATCTCAAAGTATATATAGATGCTAATAATGTTGGATCATTTGTGGATAGGAGATCAACTACTAGATATTGTACTTTCCTTGGTGGGAATCTTGTACTTGGAAGAGTAAAAAATAATGAAGTAGTAAATCTAGTGTTATGGCACAGGGGATCTGTGAGCTACTACGACTAAAAATCATCTTGGAAGACTTAAGAATGAATTGGATAAACCAATGAGACTTTAACATGAGAATAAATTTGCTATTAGCATAGCCATAACCCAATGCAATATGATATAATCAAACACATTGAAATTGATCCACATTGTATCAAAGAAAAAAATGATAGTGGTCAAATGTGCATTCTGTATGCCTGCTTTCAAAACAACCTTGTACACCTTCTAACAAAGGGTCTGAATACCAACAACTTTGAAAGGATTGTTTGCAAGCTAGAAATGGAAAATGTATATTCACTAGCTTGAGGGAGAGTGTCAGCAATCATATTTTATTATTCCATATTTAGCATACTATAATTAAACTGTATAATGTAAATATCCCTATAAGGATCTAATTTAAGCCAAAATAATAGGGATTTGATTATATCTCTGAATAATAGCGATCTGATTGTATCCCTAAATCATACAAATTTGAGTAGATTAAAAGCTATGTTTCAAAATTTCAAAATTACTTTTCCATTTTTTTTTATGTGTGTATTTGTATGAGTATGAAGTAGTCTTAGCAATAAACTTATTCCATTCTACCCTAATATTTGAGAAACATCATACTCCATGAGCTTAAAATAAAGGTTAATATCCATATACAACTTTACTGTGATAACAACTCATCCATGAGAGCAACCCAGCATGGTAAGACCAAACATAATGAAATTGGTAGACACTTCATCAAAGATATTCTTTACAACAGTCTTTACAAACCATGTCTCGACAAGACTTCAAATAGTAGACATTTTTACTAAAGGGCCTTCTCGGACTAAAATCTCAAAGGCAAGTTGAGAAGGAACGATATTTATTTAACAACAGGATGCAGAGTGATGTAAATAACAGATTGTTAGGTGTTAGATATTTTTAAGATATTATTAGTTATAATATTTTATGTTAGTTAAAATATAAAATATTATGTATACTTGGGTTTAGCCTATTTTTTCCTTTATTATTCTTCATTATAAATATATTATCCTATGTCTGTTTTCCACAAAAGTTGGAGTCGCCACCAACACCGTAGGAGATGCCACCGAAGTTGTCGTTGAGATCGATCCATCAATCGAATCGTCTAGGATAGGCAACCACCACGCTATAGAGATCATCACCGTCGGAGCAACCACGTGCTCTCACGCACCTCTCGAAGTCGCATAGCTATTCTCTTTTGCTACCACGTGTGATGGTGTGTTACCCCTCCTCTTCGGCAGCGATCACCTGCATCAAGATCGTCTCCTCCTCTTTCTATATTAGTGCTTGCTACCTTGATTGGAGAACCTTGAATTTTAGGGTTTTTCTCTTTCCTCTTCATCTATGGCCTCTACGACTTCAACCTCTGCCTTTCCCTATTGCTACCAATTCGTTTGATCTATCAATCTACACTAATTATGTTAATGAGCATCTAACCATTGACAAATTAAATGGCACTAATTATGAGACTTGGGCGTCAGACATTAAATTTTGGCTAAAGAGTCAGGGGTATGTTGATTATCTCACTTAGCGTGTGACTTCTATTGATGCAATTGAAGCTTCCTGTGGGTTGAAAACTGATGCTCAATTATGTATGAATCTCAAACCCACTAGTTACTCATATTGAAAAAAACTATTTCGTACCTATGAAACATGTTTAGAAATTTGAGAATAGGCAAAATTGTTATACAACAATGACACTCAACATCCTTCTGGTGTTTGTCACAATCTTATTGATGTTGTTGCTCTGAAACATCATGGCTCCAATGGCTGAATATTTGGGTAAAATTCATTCTCTCCTTCATGACTCTAATGAGTTATTACTCCAGCCTCTACTCCTTCTCAAGAACCAGAACAACGACCAAAGTTCTTTATGTTATTGGCCTTACTTGACTTTTTAATGACTATTCTCATGTTTGTGATCAAATTTTGGGGTCCCTGTTGCCCTCAATTTTTCTTCTACTTGTTCCACCCTTTTATGTGTACCAAGTAAATCGATTGTTGTCATTCCTGCTTCCGTTGATGATTACTCTACTTTAGTATCTCAACATAGTGAGCATAATTGCTCTCGCAAGCGAGCAAAAGAGCGTCACAAGTGTGAACATTGTCACAAGCTCGGTCATAAGATTGACAGATGTTATGACTTACATGGTCATCCTCCTCGATCTATGGTCCAAACAAATCCTCCCTCACAATGATCCTATTTCATCTAATAACACAGGACACTCTGTTATACTCACTGCATTTCTCGAATGGTATGAAGATCGTCAAAAACCTAGTTGCACGGCTTCTGTTGCACTTTCAAGTAGATCTTTTGTTGGCCTAAATCACTTTACTTCCCTTGGACCTTGGGTTCTTGACTCAGGTGCCATTGATCATATTACGAGTAACAAATCTTTGTTTTCTTCTCTATCTTCAATAGGTTATTTACCTATTGTTACCATGGTTGATGGATCTAAGGTCTTATCCCATGGTGTTGGTATTGTTAATCTTTTTCCTTTACCATGGTTGATGGATCTACGGTCTTATCTCAAGGTGTGGTACTGCTAATCTTCTCCCTTCTTTGTTCATTGATAATGTTCTTTATGTCCCTGAATCTCCATTTAATTTATTATCCATTAGTCGTCTCACGCTTTCCCTTGATTGTGTTATTTCTTTTACCAAATATCTTTTTTCTTTAGAAGACCAAATTTCAAGATAGATAATTGGCACCAGATGTGAGTCTCAAGGTCGAAATCATCTATGACCTTCTACACACATTGGCACGATTTGGATGCTCCATCACGAAATCAATAGGTCATCCAAGTCTTGCCAAAATGCAGCAATTTGTTCCCATTTTGTCCACTTTATCTAATTAGTCGTGAGCCGTGTCAATTAGGGAAACATAATCATAGTTTATTTCCTCGTAGTATCTCAACATTCTTCATCCCATTTTGTCTCAGTTCATTATGACATTTTGGGGCCCAACCGTGTTAAGTCTAATTTAGGGTTTTCAGTATTTTATTACTTTTATTGATGATTATTCGAGATGTACTCGGTTAATTTTAAAGAAAAATCGTTGAGTTGTTTTCTATATTTCAATCCTTTTACAATGAAGTTAAAATCAATTTGAGATTTCAATTCACGCTTTGCACAGTGATAATGGTCATGAATACCTTTCACATTCTCTTAAGCATTTTATGGCTTTTCATGGCATTCTTCGTCAAACCTCATGTGCTTAGAAACCTCAACAAAATGAGATGATAGAGTGCAAGAATAGACATCTTGTTGAATTTAATTCATGGTGAGGTTCCTCAGTATTTTTGGGATGATATTTTTCTCACGGCATGTTATCTTTTTAACCGCATGTTATCTTCAGGTTTAGATAGCAAAATCCCTCATTCTATTTAGTTTCCTCATGAACCTTTTCAACCCTTACCTCTAAAAGTTTTTGGATCAACATGTTTTGTTCATAATTTTAGTCTTGGTCTTGATAAATTATCTCCTAGGTCACACAAATGTGTCATTTTAGGATTCACCATATCACAAAAAGGATATAAGTGTTTATCTCCTTCTATTCGCCGTTATTTTATTTCAGCTAATGTCACATTTAATGAGTCTTCTCTTTACTTTAAGTCTACTTTCTCTTTGTGAGTGTCTTCATCTACTACACTCAATATTTGTGTTATTTGTGATCCTCCTATTGTGTCTAGTCCAACTCTTCAGGTGTTAGTCGACAACGTTCTCATCATTCACTAGATGACTCATTTCTAGTGCCAAATCCTCCATCCCTCTAGCTCTGAGAATTGAGTTTGAACTTCTAATTTCCCTTCAAAAAGGTATATGCTCTACTTGTATTCCATCTCCTCATTATACTGCCTTGAGTTATGATAGATTATCTCCATCTTTTTATACCTTCCTTTTGTCTATTTTACCTGTGTCAATTCCAAAATTTGTAGCTGATTCCTTAGCCCATACTAGTTAGCATCAGACCATGCTTGTGAAATCAATCTTCAAATAGTGGAACTTAGGAGCTCGTCCCATTATTGTCTGGGAAATCCGTTGTAGGTTGCAAGTGGGTCTTTGCTATCAAAGTTGGTCTTGATGGTACTATTGATCATTTCAAAGCTCGTCTTCTGGCCATAAGTTTCACACAAATTTTTTGTTTGGATTATTGGGCAAAGATGGTTTTTGTTCGCTTATTTATAGCCATGGTTGGTCTTCAACAATGGCCTCTTTACTAACTAGATGTAAGAATGTTTTTCTTAATGGAGATTTACAAGAAATTTATATGGAGCAACCTCCAGGTTTTGTTGCTCAAGGGAAGTCTTCTTGATTAGTATGTAGTCTATGTAAATCTTTATATGGTCTGAAACAAGCTCCTAGGGCTTGGTCTAAAAAATTTACCAGTGTTGTTCAACAGTTTGGTATCACTCAGTGAGGCAGATCATTTAGTCTTTTACCGTCACTCGAGTATCAAGTGTATCTATTTAATAGTAAATGTTGATGGAATTGTTCTTACACAGTGATCATTGTGGCATCTCTCAAATGAATCAACACATTTGTCATAACTTTTAGACCAAATATCTTGGCAAACTTTAATATTTCTTGGTGATTGAGGTAGCACAATCCAACAATGGTATTGTTATATCTCAAAGGAAGTATGCATTGGATATTTTTGAGGAAATTGGGTTGATGAACTCAAAATTTGTTGATGCACCCATAGATCCCAATACCAAACTCCTACCTAATAAAAGGGGGCCTTTCTCAGATCCTCAGAAGTACAAAAGATTAGTTGGAAAATTGAACTATCTCACTATTACTTGTCCTGACATTTCCTTTGCAATTAGTGTGATGAGTCAATTTCTTATTTCCACATGTTTAGATCATTGGAATGAAGTCATTCGTATATTAAAGTACATTAAAGTATCTCTTGCAAAAGGTTTGCTATATGGTCACAGTAACCATATTAAAGTTGTCTGTTATTCAGATGTTTATTGGACAGGATCTTCGAATAGAAGATGTACTTCTGGATATTGTGTTTTCATTGGAGGTAACTTGATTTCTTAGAAGAGGAAGAACTAAAGTGTTGTGGGAAGGGCTACTGCAGAAGCAAGATATAGAGTTATGGCCTCAATCACTTGTGAACTTGTTTGACTTAAACAATTACCTAAAAAATTGCAGTTTAGATATGTCACTCAAATGACACTTATATGGGACAATCAAGTTGCTCTTCATCTTAGCTCTAACAAAAGGACCAAGCATATTGAAATTAATTGTCATTTTATTCGTGAAAAGTTTGTATATGGAGACATCAAGACTAAGTTTCTTAACTCAAGTGATCAATTAGCAGATATTTTCACTGAGTCTTTACGCGAACCTGAAATTGATTATATTTGTAACAAACTTGGTACATATGATTTATATGCACCAACTTGATGGAAGTGTTAGATATTGTTAAGATATTAATAGTTAGAATATCTTACATTAGTTACAATATTATGTGTATTTGGGTTTAGCCCATATTTTCCTCTATTATTCTTCATTATAAATATATTACCATGTGTCTTTTATACACAAGGGAATTAATGGTATACCTAAATTTCACTACTTTCAACATTAGGACAAAAATATTCTCAACATCTCCATAGTGATTAGGAAAGATATGTTTACGATCTTCCAATTCATTGTATCATACTTTTATTTCCTTGTTTTAAAGAATCTAATTATTACAAACAAGGATTATTGGAATGTAATTCGTGTTGTTGTTATCAATGAAACAATTCTTCATTTCCTTACAAAGCACGATGAATACTACAAACTCTCAATTCAGCTTCCAATGTCTTTACACACCTATCAATTTCACTCATGTTGATACTACAAATCTAACCCTCACTTTTGACAGTGAAAATCATGTTAGTACAAATATTGCATCTAAATAAACCCTAACGTTACAAATCCAATTTCATAGGTTCTAACCACCAAGGTGCTCACAAAGGCAATTTTGGTCATGCATGTGGTTCTGGTGGCAAAAGCCCAACACAAAGTCTATTTTCACTATGGACATATTCAATCATCATAATGAGGTTGTTTTCATTGACCAACGGTGCTTCAAACTAGTCTTGGAAGTGGTATCATCCAGCTTCAAATCAGTGCAATTTTGACTGTGGTCATAGTGCACCAAGTTGCTATAACATTTAATCCTCAGTTTGAGGCTATCTCCATTGATCAATGGTGATTCGAAAGAATCTTGGCAGTGGTGTCATCCAGCTTCAAATCAGTGCAATTCTCCCCAACCACCTTATGCTAACTCTGCTTACTTTAATTTTCCTGGTCCCTAGACTGTCGTGATCCTCACAGCAATTCAATCGCCCCAGATTCCTAAGTCAATGTTGCTAACATTGCTCCTTCCACAGCTTCTACATGGTTTCCTGATTCTTATCATGTAACAAATAATTCACAAAATATACAGAAATCCTCACTATTGGAAGGACCTGATCTTCATCGGTAATGGTTAAGGTTTGACCATTTCTAGCTCTAGTACATCTAGGTTTCAGTTAGCCTATAATCTTAATATCCAACTTGTTCTTCATAATTATTAATGTGCTGCCCATAAAACAAAAAATCTCATTAGCATAAGCAACTGGTGGTGCAGCACACTCCTGATCAAAAGATCATTGGGCTGACCTATTTACTAAGCCTTTGTCACTAGATTTTCTTTTCTTCAGTACAAACTTGGTCATCTTGAGTTTGCAGGTAGACGTGAGTGTATAACTTCATTGTACAAAATAAAACTGTCGTTGTTAGTATAGTAGTTAGTTATCAGTTAGATGTAACTAATTTATTAAGTAGTTGTCTGTTACAACAATTTTACCATTGACTGTTAACATAGAATTCAGTCAATAACATACACTCTGTTCATTTTTCTTCCATAGCAAGAAATGAGAGTCAATGGCATTCTGTTCAAAGAAAAAAAGAATGGTTTTCGAAGAGTCACCAAAAGAAAAGGTAAGATGAAACTGAGCCCTCATGCTACAAAAGGGGAGTTATCCACAGTGGATGAAACACCACCATATGGTCACATGTGGATTACATGCACGATTGACAGAAACCAAGTTTGGCAACGACTGCAAGTTGCAAACTGCATTGCTTAGGTTAGTATTAGCACTCGTCACTGCAACAGTGGCTAGGAACAACAACAAAAACAAAGGGCACATAATTGAGGGCTCTAATACCAACTTGCACAGAGAAGAACTTTGAAAAGAGGATTATTCTATTTTAATCAATTGTACATAAATTGGAAGTTAAAACATTGAACCATCATCCCCTTCCAAATAAAGGACTGGTCTGGGTTTTCAAAACATCCCATGGGAACACATGTTAAAATTAGATAGAATAGGATAGTTTAGTGGATTATACTTAGCATAAATGAATTCCCAGAAAAGAAACCCACACCTGGAAGGAGAAATGTTTGATATATGATGCAGGAGAAATATATACCAATTACAACATTGAATTCAAAACTACAGCACAATATAGACAAGTTAGATACTTTAACCTGAACAGTTTTAACATTCTGAACAATATACCTTACAATTCAGTGTACTCATTCTAATAAAAAGGGACAATTCCCAGAAAAATAGAAAGGAACAAGAAGATATCACCGAAACCAGGCTCCTACAATTCTACACAGTTATAATATAAGTAAAGCATAAAAGATTGAAGAGAATAACTATACTGTGGTCTTATACAATTAATTTGGAAATTTTGTATAAAGTAAAAATGAGACTTACTAGTCTGGCTACTGCTTTCTTTCCAGAGTCATCATTACTTTCACAGACACGCCTTAGAGCTTCTGGAAGAACTTTCCAGAATTCGTTGACAAACTCACTACCCTTTCGTCTACTGTTTTGCAATATGTCATTAGCCAAGTGTAGATATGCGATACGCTGATCCCTCTGGGAAGCATTGAATAATTTAACCCAAGTTTCAACTATTTCTTTTGCTCTCTTCTGGTGAGAAATACACGATTGGGACAAGGCTGAATTATTTCTTAAGAAATACAGATAGCAATACAAATATCACTAATAGATAACCGGAAAGAGGAAGGAGAAATAATGTGAAGGAAATTAGATTGAACAACTGAAGTAAAATGAGAAAAATGCTACTAGCTTATTCATAACTCTGGTACAGACAGGCACAAATACATCTCAAACAAACTTTTAAACAAGTTATGTTTAGCTTCCCTACACCATATGCTCGCTGTCTCTTGGGATGGATGGGGGAGGGGCCTCTCTTAGGGATTTGTAAAGGGACAAATAATCTTTTGTTAGTTCTTTTGTTTTGCTGCTTTATTTCGTTTTACAGCATTCACTGTCTCCTTGATTCATACGCATCTCTTTCTCTGAATAAAAACTCATCATAATCATCAAAATGATAGCTGAAACTTAAAATGCCATTGAAAAATTTAAGAAATTGTACGAAAAAAATGTTATTGTGAGCTATTGAAATAAATAAATAATGCGAATATTAAAAAAAAAACACTGGGAAGGGGACGAAACTTCTACAAAAGAAAAAAATAATGAACTAACAGGGCAAAAAAACTACAGCCCAATTTCATAATAGATTTAGCAAGTCCATCACAAGAACCATAAACAAAACTTCAGTCGGGTAATTAATAGAAGCCAAAAAGATACTTATGTCCCCATAATGAATAAAAAGGAAGAGCGAAGAGACATTTTCAAAAATAAATTACTCCCATCTAAAATTCACCATATAACTGCATAAACAGCAAATACTAAAAAATCTTCATAAACATGTTACCAAGAAAAGATCCTACACGAGAGGACACCCCCAAATTTTCACCCCTCCACCCAGAAATTCAATAAATATTTAATGAAAAATTAGCATACTATACAGAGTATCTAGTGTTATGAAGAACATTCTTTACACGTTCAGGCTGGGGATGATTTCAGCAACATGAAAAGATATGACTATAACATTCAGAATTTTTTCATCCAGTCCCCTTCACACTCTTCAATTCAGTTTCAGTTGACCAAATACCATCATTGTCTGTACTGACAATTTTTTTCTTAGTACATTGCTTCTTCAGTCTTTATTTCTTTGCTGCTGGTGATTTCCTTATAAATTTTCTTGCTTTATACTACCTCCAATCATATATAACAAGTAGTTAATTCATCAAGTTCAATTGAAATAGTCAATTTTAACTAACCATGTGATAAATTTAAATTTTATTCAAGAAAAACCCATAGAACTAAATGAATTAAGGGTAGTTATATTTAATGGCACAACTACAATCCAATGAATATTTTTTCTACCAATGAGTGTGGCTTAAATTGTTAATAGGCGAATGAATGCATGCCCTTGCACGTATTGGGAGTATTGGGTGTTTCATTAATACACTTCACAATACATGAAGGGTATAAAAGGATATTAAAACTAATATATTTGAAAAATGGATAAGATTTCGTATAATGAGAAACAAAAAATGCACTACTTTGTTGCTTGTACAAAGGATCAAATATAGTACTTGGTAAGGGTTAAAAACAAGTCAGAGGTTTAAAAGACTGACATTCACCTGTTTTTATTTCAAGTGAAACAAACAGTACCATCATATAATGAAAATCTTTACCAAAAATTATCACAGATTTCCTGTAAAAACGTCTATAGAGAAAGCCTCAATAGCAGCAACAATTTTCTTTCACTATGAACACAAGCAGGGATGCTTAACAAATGAATAATAATACAAGATGCAACAATCCCTCCTATGATCTGATAAGAGAGAGGGTTGTTTAAGAACCAAAATACCAGCTCCCCAACAATAAACACAACTAAAATTTAAGAAATACTTCTCATGGTACTTAACCAAAAAAGTAAATGAAAAAATATATATTCAGATAAATTTCTCCGTAACAATTCAAAGAAATTAAATTAAAACGAAAAAAGTTAAATAACATTCTCCATAAGCTAAAATTAGTTTATGAATAAGTTAATTTGTAGAACTCTTCCGTATAGTTTCTCTAAAATCTCATTTCTTTTTGTATAAGCTAATTTAACAAATATATTTTATTTTTCTCCTAGGGGCCATATGGAGAAATTTGTCCAAGCAGGACCAAAGTGTAATGGCTTTTTTAACATAAAATACAAAAAAAAAAAACAATCTATAGGTACTGCAAGTCAAAGTTATATCATAGTCACATCACATCCATTGTCTGCCAAAATTTAGACATATCCTAATTCAAAAACAAATGTTAACTCTATGTAGGCAACATTTCTTTACATCTATTTTTCTAAATCCAAAAAAGCCACATTGAGGTGTTGTTGCAATTGTACTTCATGGAATGAATAAATCATGCCATACAAAGTTGCATGAATAATGTATTGGCAATCTGATAATGCATATACAACCAAACAGAAAATTGCCATTAAAAACAAAAACAATACAAAAAATAGGGATCAATGAAGGATACATTGAATGCTTTGTTGTGTATTGCTGACTTTCGACAACTGCTCAGCAAACAACTGTCCGTCAAATATGTCGTCACTCATACTGCCTTTTGAAAAGTTTCACATATCCTGGAGAATTACCTATAATTTACAAGTGGGATATCAGTCACAGGCGGAACTTAATGTGTATATTGAAACAAAAAATAAACATTCAAAATCTAACTATTAAGGAAAGCCAATCATTTTATGTTAAACTAGAGAACATAGAGACATCAGACTAAATACCATGTTTGTGAATACAAAACAGATATAAGTTGTTTATAGACTCAAATTTATAATGCATGAACAGAGGACATTATACATGCTAAAATAAAGATTACAGGACTAAATAATACACATAATTTTTTTATTTTCAACACCCTCACTCAAGTTGTAGCATATAAATCATATGCACCAACAAGTCAGCAGAATTGACTGAGATTGTAACAATGTGTCCTAACTATGGCAATCAACCTCAATATCTTTAGGCCTTTTGTGAAATATTGGATTAGAAGCAATATACAAAGTTGGTTAATTATTAGAGTCGGAGATCTCACATCGACTAGAAATAAAGTCAAATTATAATATAGAAGTGGGATGCAATTCTTACCTTACAAGCTAATTTTGTGAAATTGAGTAAAGTACAAATCCACAATTACTAAGATGATATCAAAGCTACTGTCACAGTCAAGTTTAGGGCTCTTGCTAAACCATCCACGCATATCTAATCCCATGTTCATGATATTCATTTCTTAGCATGAGAGAATATATTGGAGATCTCACATCAACTAGGAATAAGGCCAAATTATAATGTATAAATGGGGGCAATCATCGCCTTACAAGTAGATTTTGTAAAGTTGAGGACATAAACCCAATTATTAGAATCACAAATCACAGTCATTTTAGCCCCATCCAACTTGGGTTCTTTAACCAATTGTTTTAGCCATATCAGTTCAAAAGTTACCATAGACATGTCCTTATTCTACTTCAACAATCTATATTGCTCCAACATTTTGCTTCATACTTTTCTATGATATCAAATTTCCTCCAATGACACACAATATCCAAAATTGGATAGGCATATCACCAAGTGAACCAACCAAATTTGCATTTGAGTATCCAACTACTTGAGTATTTACCTCGATTTAGTAAATTAGATCCTTGCTTAGAGCACTCTTCATGTACTTCAATATCCAAATCACTAAGGTGTGTTTGGATTGCAGTTAAAAAATTACGTTTGGTTGAATGAAACGAAAATCTCATTCAATGGAGAAGCTTTAGGGTGTTGCTTTGAAAGCAGCCCACATTTAGTGCTCAATGAAACAGAAAAAAAAAATGTCAAACATCATTGTGTGACTTTCAATGCAAAGTGAACCTGCGTATGGGCTCCCAAACGTTAAAACAGACACACACTAAATCTCAACGGTCATGACAAGGAGAGTTGAAGAATTTACTCACCAGACTCACAAAAAAGAAAATATATGGATGAGTGAATGTAAGATGATTTAGTTTACCAACCAATCAACTATAGTTTTCAGGATCAGATAAGGATTCCCTTATTAGGAAGTAATTTGATATTAGGATTCATTGGAGTGTCCACTAACTTATCATTCAATATGCAAATTTCCTCCTGGATGTCAAGAGCCTACTTCCTCTAGGAGATTACCCTATACTTCAATTCTGAAACTTCTACCCCTAGGAAATGAGTAAAGGACAAAATTCGTCCCTAAAAGTGTGGTCTGTCATTTTAGTCCTTGACAACAACATAATTATCAAAAAGTCCATAAATGTGAAAAAATTACTCAAATATGACCTGCCACTAAAAGAGGTCCATTAAAGTTAATGTCTATACATTTGTGGCCCGTTGTTTGTCTACACAACAATTGAAGTTACACAAGTAAATGGTGTGGCAGTCCAATGTGAAAGTTGTTTTTATCAAGAATTATGACATCCTTACATGTTATTTTCTTCTAGTCCTTAAACTTAACCACTTATTGTCATTTTGATCCTTGGAAGTACTTTCAAATTTTCAATTAAGTCCTACATTGTACTCAAATTTTCAATCAAAGACATGGCCATTGTCCCCATTTCAATTTCTTATTTCTCATATTTTCTACAATCATTTCAAATCATTTATGATCCACCTTGACTTTCATATTATATATCTTTATACCAAGTTTACCATTTAAAATTTAAATGCTCACAATATCCAATGTAAGCTTTAAAATATGATTTTAAATATCATAAGAGTGTAAAAAGTAGGTTATAAAAATTTTACACACATTAATAATATATAAGTTACTAACTTGATTCAGATAGAAGATTTGGTATAAAATATTATAAGTGTTGTTTTGGATTTAGTAAATAACTACTACTATACGTGATCAATCATAAATTAATTTAATATGATCAAATACATACATATCAAGCAAATTTTTTAGATACATAGGCAGCACTCAACTTTAAGATCTGCTATAAGATTTTTCTAATTTTAACTTTAATTGAACAAAATATAGTCATTTCCTTAGCACAACAAACAATATCAACCCTTTACCTTCACATATTATTTGGTCAAAGAAACTACAACATGGTAAGAAAGTAACTCAAACTAAACATTAAGCCTTAAGGCTAGTGCTCAATACACCTTAAGGCAGTAAGAATTGTATATTAAATGGTGAACTTGATATAAAGATGGATGACACGAAAGTCAAGATGAACATACATTTTGTGAAAGGAGGGTACCAAATATGAGAAAAAAATACAGAAAGAAAGAAGATGGTGATGTCTTTGTTAATAATTTATGTGCAACTAGGACATAATCGAAACTTCAAAACTACTTTTAGAGATCAAATTAACAATAAGTGGTTAAGTTCAAGCACTAACTTAAAAATGACATGTGCATCATAATTATTTAAAATAAAACAACATTCACTTTGCACTGTTGTGTAAAAAGGTAGGGTCATACAAATCACAACCCAAACCAAAACCAAACGAAATTAGAACACCCCCAACATGATCCACTCCTTACTTCCTTGCATCTCCTTTCTCGATTTTGCCCCTTCATGCCTCCATCCTGTTGCACTAGCATCGCCATTGTCTAGTTCATCATTCTGCTACAGTGAGCCTCCCATCATTGTTCGTACTATAAGCTGTGTCATCACCATCGCTTTGCTATGCGCCTTGGTCCACCCATTATGGTTTGTCCTCCTTTTTCCTCTATTTGCAGAGCAGCATTGCCTATTGCACCACACACCCTCCCCTTTTTCTTTCTTCTTTTCTACTAAATAGTTATTCTCTAATATATAAATTTGAAACACAAACTACATTTATTTTCCAGCACCCTAATGGCAATTGAAGTACATAGTTCAAGAACATCTAACAAGAATAACCTGGGTTGAAACTATTGACATTTATTGGATGAACCTGACTTGAACAATATTGTCAGTAATTGTGAACATTTATGAAGAGGGGAATTACTAGAACCAAAGAACATCTAAAGGCAAAGGATAGTGTTGCATCTTGCACCAAGACTTGCAAAAGTTTCAATGAAAAGTTTTGGAAATTAGTTAGAGAAAAAGAAGCCACCTCTGTAAATCCGATAGATAATGCAGTTGATGATAATGACTGAGAAGAAGTTCAAAATTCCACACCTAATTACCTCAAGGGGAGAAAGAAAGAATGGTGCTAAAAAAAGGGCCAATAGATATGTTTTGTAGAAATTCAGTTATAACAACAGAGAAGAAAAAATGGAGAAACTAAGACAAGCTAATATCAAAGCGGCATGTGACATAACTTTAGCATAAGGCAAGTCAGGAATGTAAAGAAAAGAACAACGAATAACAACAGAAAGGGATGTGAACCATCATGAATGAACATAAACAGTGAGCAACTTTAATTAGCAGTGTCATGAACAGTGAGAGCAGCCCAGGTCGCAGCAGCAGCAAACAACAGCAGACTGGACAAGAAACTTGACCACAAGAGCAGACAGACAAAGCAAGATCAAACCCACTCGAATACAAAGTTGAACAATAATATTTAGTGAATTCTACAGTAAAAAATAACTCAGCAACCTTATATTTATATTGATTCTAGAGTTTTACATTTAATAGTTAAAGTGCACTAAATACATTTTCCTAATAGCTACATGAATCTGGACAATCGTGTGACTTATTAGACCCATTTCCAACATATGTGAAGGACTTTCCCTTAGTAACCCAGGAACATTTACCACTCAAATCAATCATTCAATAAACAGATGAATCTTCACTTTCTCCCACTTCAACAACAGTAACAACAATTAAGCTTTTATTCCTACTAGGTAAAATTGGAAACATCAATCAAATAACACTATAATGTTCTACTGTCAATCATGTCGACAGACAAAACCTATTAGATCTAAAATTTCCTCCTTATCTCCTATAGCCTCTAAGCAACCTGGACAAAGAGCCACAACATAAAGAAGATTTCAGGTTGAGCACACATCACCAACATTAATACATCAACCTTCTGTGAAAAAATAAATCAATTCATTAATTAAAAAACATTCCAATCATTCCTGCTTCAAAATCATTTGTTGTTTGGTCCAGGATCATGGCACTTAACAAAGCTCAAGGTCAAGGGATTAGGAACTTCAAAATAAGCAAGAAGGAATTACAAAATATGGCACACAGCTAAAAATACGAGGGAAAGAATATTAGGAAGGTCTACATGAAATTAATGAAGAGGGAAAAGGATATTCAAAAATTTAGTACAACACAGTTGACTCTTCCAGAAATAAGATTTAGTCATCAACACACTGCAATAGCAAGATGCCACAACCTCCTCCAAATCTCACTCTCACGCTCTAGTAAAGCCCTATTTACTACAACTACAAACCAGCAAACATAGCACATCCGCAACAACTGAACGGTAAAATAGTCAAAAAATTATAATAATTTCTAAATCGAACAAAACAATTGATAACCGCAAGTGATAGAAACACCACTTGTATTTCCTTATACATTAAGAATCAGAAGACAGTGCAATAACCTTAAAGGGATGTGAATGCATCGCATGTAACATAACACCGACCGAATAGGACCCATATTTCTCCATAGTGGAAGCTATAAGACTCATTCGGGTCTCGGCTCTATCATAATGTCGATAACCAAAAAAATGGGTAAAGAAAATGGTTTGGTCAAAATCAAGAAATGCGAAACTTGGTTGAAGAAAAGCGCCAGTACACACAGAGAAACTTTGTCGATTCAATTTGTTTGAAGAACTCGAAACCTAGCATGCGATAAATAAATTAAGAGAAGCGGCTCACGATGAACAGTGAGAAGGAGAGTTCTTCGAGGAGTCGATAGATCCGATATACTTACAGATGAAAGAAGTCTCGAAGGTGAAGCACCGCCGTGCACGACCGCCGCCTCCGCCGCCGAGATGGAAGAGGTTTGGAAGTTGGGGTTTTATTTTTCTTTTGGATAGTTTTTATTTATTTTTAACCAAACTTATTGCTGTTGCAGTGTTGGATACTGGAATTGACAGCAAATTGGATACAAGGTTCCGTTTCCTGTGTTTTTTTGGATCTTATCTCTGTATTTTTTTTTAATTTAAATATTTTTGTACATAAATATCTGAGACCTGCTATACTTATTTGAATATTTACTTTACTATAAAATTAAAAAATTGTATAACTTAAGGATAATTCAGGAAGTGACAATAGATTGTTGGGTATCAAGAGCAATGAACTATAATAATAATATGTATATTAACATATTAATATATTAAAGCTGATTTTGGCATATAAATTTGTTGCAGGACAATTTTACCCCATTGCACATTTTTTTTAAAATTAGGATTTAGTTTTAGCTTTTAATAAATGATTATTGTAATTAAATATGAAAATTAAATGTTGATGGATTTAATTTTGATAAATTTAATATGAAATTGAATAAATTTGTTGCAGTACAATTTTACCCCACTGCTAATTCTTTAAATTATGATTTAGTTTTACTTTTTAATAAATAGTTATTGTAATTAAATATAAAAACTAAATGCTGTTAGATTTAATTTTGATAAATTTAATATAAAAGTGAAATTAATCCAAATTATTGTTTTATAATTAGATTTCAACTAGATTTTATAGTTTTAAGTATTATAAAATTTTAAATAATATTGGTATTATATTTATAATAATTCCAACTTTCTTTTATATCTTATTAACAAATTATATAGTTTCATGACTAAATTTTACTTACACATTGTACTTTATTTTAATCTATATAAATATACCATAAATAAAAGAAATTAGAGTATGAAAGTGTAAGACTTTAGAAAATTGTATTTTAAAAATAATAGTAGTTTAAATACAGTGAGATTCGATTATTTTCATATTAAAAAGTTTAAATATATATAAAATTGTTATAAATGAGTTTTATTATTTTAAAATATACTATCTCTCTAAAACTTTTCTCCAAGAATTTTGTTTTTTTGGTCGTCCGATTGAAGAACTGAGACCGTAGGATTGATCCACCATCTTGTTAATCTATTTTTGTTTCATGTTGCATGTTAGTTCTCTTCAGCTTGCATGCGTCCTTTTAATCATCAGTGTGAGTCTTTGTTAATCAATAATCATAATGGCATGTCCTTATCGTTCTTGTAATATTTCTATGTGTAGATAGAGCGTCATGTGACGTTAGAGGTATTTTAGCATTTATAGAGTTGTTTAAGTAGGATAACAGTTAAGGGAGTTAATTATACTGCTTGGAATTTGTGTAATTGTTAATTGATAGATTTCATCATTGAAATGAGGTTTAACGTGTGAAATTGAGTTGTTTATTGATGTTATGATGTATAAAATTTGTGTGTAACTTGTAATGGAGATTGTTTAGAAATTGCCTAACTTGTTGGGCGAATTATGAATCAAGGAATGCACTGATGTGAGAGTTGTTGGGCGAGTAATTCTCATTGGACGACTTTCAAAGCAAGAATATCTCTAATTCGAGTCTCGTTGGGCGAGTATTTCTCGCTGGCTGAATTATTGGGGATTTAATTCCCTGGATTCTCAATGAGACACTTGTTGGACGAACCATCTGGTCATTGCTTGAAATGCGTGTTTCGCTCAACGAGAGGATGTGTTCGCTAGATGAGTGTTCCAGGCTCGACAATATATCAACCAGTGTAAAATTTAAGGATTATTGTGTTTTCTACACCTAATTGATGAATATAGATATATTTTCTTGTGTTTCTGAGAGCATGGAAAGATATTTGGCTTATAGAATTTCAAGGAGAAATTCTAGGTGGAAGTAGATGTAAAGTTTGTATTGTTTCTTGTAAGAGATTTGGAGGTGAAAGTGAGTACATTTTAGGATGAAGTTTGTGAGTGATTTGACTGATGCGATAGATAATTTTTTTAATAAATTAAAATATAAGATTACTATTTTGCCTAATAGTAAAAATTAATGTATTGTTATTATTTATCACTAATATTACATGTTATTATTAATAAAAAGTAATAGTAAAAAAAAGTAAAAACTATTGAATTGTGTTGGAAACGTTGATCCAAACCTTGGTGTTGGATAGTATGTTAGACCTCTTGTAGGTAAGCATTATAAAAGGAAAAACTAGAACTAAGGTTTTGCAAGGTCTACAGTAAGTAAGACAATTATAGTTGTAGTTGTTGACAATTTTTTTAATCAATTTGGCAATTTTAATGTTTTAGTAGAGGGGAGTATAAATGTCTTTAGGCAGTTACGAGGACAAAAAAAAATATTAAAGGGTTGACCAAGCTCTCAAATTTATTCATGCACTCCTCCTCAAATCCATCATCTCAAAGGAATTGATGCCATGCCAAAAGCAGTATAAAACTACATGGTCACCATCACATTTTATCACAAAATCACTTTCAGCCGAACTTTCGCCAAGCTCTTACATTTTAGTGATTTGAAACCAAAGAAATTTGTTGTTTTAAAATGCCAAGGAAATCAAGTGATTTGAAACCAAAAGCATTCTCATCCCAACAAAGATTTCTTATTAGAACTGCATATGTTGGATCTAGTGATTCTTTTGAAAGACTTAAAAACCAACAATGCCTGCCTAAGGTGTAACATCCCGTCAGGATATTACGGATTTTAAATAAAAAGTAAAGAAATATTAGATTAGTTTCATTTATTAAAGCATCATTTCCCAAAACGCGAGAAATTTAAAACTTAATACGCAATAATGAAATACCTCAATTCATAATTATACGTGTAAATCCAATACATAACTAAAATTCGAGAAAGGAAAAGTTTACAAATCACTAAAACCAAAAACATTTAAAAAGTGCCGATAAAACTTTTCATCCCCGAATAGCCCCGCTCCGACTCTAAGTCTCATCAGCTCCACTTGCAATATCCTCTGCTCACATGTACCGCGTACACGATCATTGCCAAACACAAGCAGATATGGTGAATTAATATAATAACCACATATATATCAAATATACATATAACAAAACACATCAAAGAAATCCTTTCTTTCATCCCACATGGCCACAACCATGTGTGATAACTATTTGCATCAAAGGAACCCCATCCTTTTCTTCCACATGGCCACAACCATGTTAACCGTGTTCTACATCTTCCTGTGAGTACCTCAAGATGCCTTGTTGCTACACCTATCGACCACAACCGATAAAGCATGTGCGGGAAACCATGCCACGGATCACACACCGTAACGCCAGGTAGAGTTCCCAAATACGAACATAATCCGTAACGTCCCAGGACTACCAAACACGTCAGCTAAACACTGGGGAGGGCAATCTATTTGGACCCATCCATAATGGCCACAACCAACACACTCACACCGGCAACACTCGCCAACCTGAGCCACAACTCAAGAGTTCCTCGTGTTCATCCGTTATCCCGAGCCACAACTCAAGGGAAGTCATTTCGGACCACAACCCATAGAATGCCACGTGCTTAACCCCTATCCCGAGCCACAACTTAAAGATACGTTCCGGGCCACAACCCAAGGAACACCAGTAACCCACCATTGAGATATCTTAGAAGCCTAGTAGACCACGTATTACAAATCCAACACATCCAATCTGACACAGTAGTAACACTTGCTTTGAACACTCAAAAGCACCATAGGTCACTTAGGCAAAAAGCCTTTGTCCGAACAGTTCAGCCTATCTGGCTTAAACTAGACCCACTAGCCTAAGCGAGCCTTTAGTACAGTTGCAGCCCATGAAGTCTCGCTTAAGTGAGCTCCTTCTCGCTTGGGCGAGACCCTCCTTCGTTTAGAGCTAAGTTACCTCGCCTAGGCGGCGAGCCATACAACGTACCAAAATAGTCCTCGAAAACTCGCTTAGGCGAGTAGATCTCGCTTGAGCGAGACGCCCCTTTCGCCCAACACAACATTCACCGCCTGTGCGAGATGTTCAACACAAACCCCCAACACTTACGAGTTCTCGCTTAGGCGAGACATACTCGCCTAAGCGAGATAGTCTGTCGCCCAAGACGAGAGCCCTCCGCTCGAGCGAGACGCGCGAGCAGAAACAAATTCAATCCTCAGCTAATCTTGTCTAGGCAAGCCTGGCTCGCTTGAGCGAGAGTTGCAGACTTCGACCTTGTTTACGCACGCACACAACAACAGCCATGCCAAAAACTCATACCAATTCAGACCATTCATTTGGAAAGCAGTGCACGCACATATGAACACAATTTTGACATAATATAGACCTCAAAAATCCATGTTTTGCACAATTTCAACTGATACATTGCATAATCTCATTATAATCATACCATTAGGTAAGAATTCCTATAACCAATGATAAAACACCCCAAACCCCAAATTCACCTTAGGTACATTACAGAATCCATAGCATATAATCATAAAAAACATGCAATATGACCAAAAGCATACAATTTCGGGTTCAGCTCACCTAAACTGAAATTTTCTTTGCTTAGAAAAATGCAAATTGTTGAGAATCCCTCCTTGATCACTAGGCAACCTAACATCTTCCCTTCACTCCACACTCAATTGCCACAATCCTCTCAACTCACTCTCAATTTTCGCACACTTTGCAAAGCCCTTAGAGAACAGTTTCTCAAAACCCCTCTTCTCCCTCAAAATTTGCCTTTTAAAGGCCTTAATGCTACGTTAATGAGCCAAAACGAAAAATGAGTTTTAATGACGAAGTTAATTGTTATTAAAAGCCATTATTAGTTGTTTTTTAGCCCCTCTTGGGGGTTGCCCCTTCTGCTAGGGTTTTCTATGCCCTTTCACATACAAGCCACACTAATTATTAACAAAAAGAGAGTTAAATTTGGGTCACTAAGGTTCAAATCCAACCATGCCTATCATCAACCAAACCAATGCACAACCACTCAACTAACTTATGTTCAGTGATAATTCACATAAATACAGGGTTACATTATCACTCCTCATGCTTCAACATATTATTAAATTTAATAATAAAACAAACAACACATACATGACATACATAAGACTCGAACCCAAGTCCTTTCACACAAACCAAATACTCTCAACCACTTAAGCTAGTACTTTTCCACATCACATCAAACAATATTTAATGCCATAAAGGCTCTCCTTACCCGCTTTTATTAATTAATTAATTAATTCTCACGGGTTTTACATGAGGCTTGGGGGTATTCTTATCCACTATCTGAGGCTTGACCTGAGATTGCTTCCAGAAGTTATGCATGTCTTCCATCTACATAAACTGTGTCGCTCATTCTCTCATCTCCTTCGTGGTCTTAGGCGATTTCTTGCAATTTTATCAGCGAAGACTCCAAGTTGTATGCCGGTGGAGATGAGGTGTATAGCGATCTAACCATTGAGGTCCTTGACTTTGACTGACATTCCATTGAAACGATCTACAAAGCTTCTTAGTGATTTGTCTTTCCCCTACCGAACGTTGACGATCGTGACTACTGTCAAGGCAGCTGGTCGGAGAGAGGCAAACTGAGTGTTAAATCATGTCTTTAGAATGGAAAAAGAATTTATGTTATTAGGGGGAAGCTCAGAGAATCACTCTAAGGCTTTTCTAGTAAGGGAAAAGGAGAAAACTCTACACTCGATAGAGTCGTTAATTAACTGCATGGAACATCATATCTAGTTGGAGAAAGCTCTGACATGGTTGTCTGGGTTGGTGGTTCCATCATATTTTTCAAAGTTCAACATGTTCCACCACTCGGGCAAAGGGGTTTCCAGTATGAAAGGGGTGAAATGGAATTCTTCCTTTGTATGGACTACCATCATAGACAAATGATCCCCCCTTACTAGCTCCTGAATTATCCACAATTGTGTGAGTGGGCTCATCCTTAGAGTGTTGCGATCTTTCCACTCGAGAAGGACAAGGTTGCTCTTCTGCTCCGATCAGTTAAACTCGATTCTTCCTTGAGGGGGTTTAGGATTATTGGGGTTGAGGGCATATGATCCACTTTTTGTCTCTCTTGCCTTATGACAACATTCTCCTCCTTCAAGATTCGAATTTGCGCTTCATAATTCTATTGCATTTTGTCCATTCGTCGTTGCATCATCCTTAGGGATGACAATTCAGGACGGGCCAGGCGAGCTAGCCCGTAGGCTCGCACAAAAAAACGCGGGGATATGTTGAACCCGCTAGTCCGTAATGGCCTACCCCGCATAGGTTCACAGCCCACGCAAGCTAAAGGTGGGGTGTGGCGGGTTGGCCCGTTGGCTCGCTTATAAAATTATATGTTCTTATTTTTTTAGTTCTCACATCATTCATCACGTTATTTCTTTAAGTTCATTTTATTTTTATTATTATTATTATCATGTTTATGTATAATCATTGTATATAAGATAATGATTTTAGTTCTTGAATATGAAATATGTTTTTATGCATTTTTAGGTACATGTCTTGTAAGGTGACATATTGTTATTGTACTTTAGTTATAATCTTTGTTGTTATTTTTCTTCTCTTTGATTAGGTAAACTAATTGGAATTATTTCGATAGAGAATGAATATCAATTATTATGAAAAAAAAATTATTTTGCTCAACACAAAAAAAATATTTCACTCATCACAAATGCGGACCAGCCCGCAGGCCAGCGAGATGGGGCGGGCCAGGAAAGTGAACGCGAAATTAAACTGGGCGGGCCAACCCGGCCCACACTTTGTGGGCCAAAATGCGGGGCAGGTCAAAACGAATCGGGCTAGCCCGCTTTGTCATCCCTAATCATCCTTAGCATCTCTCGGGTGTCCACTTGGTCATTAGTGGCATCTCTTGCTTCTACGTTGCTCATCATGTTTCTTGTGGTCACCATAAGAGTTTATCAAACATATGCTCGGTCCCACGAAGGACGCCAAAATGTTTCGGGTGTAGGGGCCTAATGTCTACTTAAACAACTTGTCCAATCTTCTAGTATTCACTCTGGTCGCTCATTTGATGTTCTTGTCCTTCGTTCGGTGCTCCTACTGATCGGTGTACCTGCTGAAGAGGCTTTGATGCTTAAGTCAGCGATAATTTGATTGGTGATAACAATTAATGTTGTAATAAATGTAAGAGAAAAATTCATGTAAGAGAAAAATTTTCAATAACCTTACCTTTGACTTATAGTTATAGTTTTCTACACGGACCTTTGGTTAGGGTTGATCTAATCAAGGCCCAATTGCTTTAAAAACTTGATTAATGTCTTATCTATCCTTAGTTGCTAGTTGACTCATTTACGCTAGACGTTGTTCGGTTGTGTCGGTTGCCCTTCGTTGTCTAATTCATAAAAAACAACACATATTTATGTCAAACCTTAACCTAACACTATGAGCCGCTCGGTGTGGACCCATAATTTCATATGGTCAATAATGGATCCCAACACTCATTGTGTCATACGCTTGGTACCGCTTGTGGGTAGTCGCTCGTTGATACATGATTCCATAATCTCTAAAGTGATAACCACATTCATGGAGAGCAGGGCATTCATTGACATAATTCCATGATCTGTAGAGTGATTGTTGCGTCTAGGGAAAATTGGTCGTTTGTTGCTTCAACCTTCACATGGATAGGATTTGTTCTCTAGACTCGTGTTTGTTGTGCGACGATCAGTGCCATACGAATTACTTTGGGCACCGATCGGCATTGGTTTTGTAGTCTGCCCTTACGATAAATACATTTAAAATGTTAAAGCAATCATCCTTAAATAACTTTGAAACATTTATCAACTATCAAAGTTAATGAGAACATTATTTGAATTGTATCGATACGACCCCATGCCGAAATAAGTTAATGGTAATGGGTTTCTAAAGCTTTTGAAATGACTAAATATAAATTTCTGAATGTTAGAGTTGTAATATTAAGGTTCACTTGAAGTAATAATGCAAGTGATTGTTCATGAAGAAGCATTGCTCTAAGCATTGGCGGACCTTAAGAGCATGCCCACCCCCTACCACCACACTTTTTTTTTTTTACATTTATATATTTAATATATAATTTTTGATATATTTTTTAAAAACTTAATATTTTTAATATATTTGATATTTTAATAAATTTTTATTCATTTTTATGTATATATTTAAGGAATAATATTTTCCTTTTTTCCATATTTATTTTTTAATTTTTTGATTTTACCTTTTAAATATTTTTTAAACAAAAATAGTTATTTTATTAATATTATCTTTTAAATGATTATTTGCTTAATTTAACTATTTTTTATTTGATTATTATTTTAAATTTAATCATTATAAATAAAAATTAATTATAGTAAAATTATAAAAATTATTTATATTTAATTTTATAATTTTATATTATATAAAAGAAGTAAATACAATGCTTTTACTAGTTTATATAAAAGTTTTGAAATTACTCTTCTGATTCCTGTTTTTTTTTTTCAAAAATATTAAGTTGGCCTTCCAGTTTTTCTAGTCTCAATTTGATTTTGATATTTGAAAAAATGATGTATTTTTGTTCTTTTTTCGTTACTTTATTGAATCGGGACAATGTTTTTTCATAAAAAATAAAGTTGTAAAAAAGGATGGTTTATTTTGTTGGTATAATTAACATAATTTTCATGTCAATTTTGATAAAATTTTTTTGCTTTGCTTTAAAAATTTTAACAAAGAAAAATTAAATTGCATCATTATTTTAAAAATCGGACCAAATTGAAACAAAAAGTCTAGATAACCAACTTGATAATTTTGAAAAAAAATGGATAAAAAAAATTCAATCAAAATTTTAACATTCCAAAATATTACTTGAAAATACACCACGGACTCCGAAGAATAATAGAAACGAGATACTGTAGACAGTTTTGTTTAAAGATAAATGTAATATGAAAACAACTAATTTAAAATATAAGTAATTTTAAATTAAAATAATATTAAAATTTGTGGCAGTTAACAAAAGTTAACAGAAACATAATTATTTTGAGTTTATTTTTAGCGTTTGATTGTAACCGCCAAAAACAAAATCGCTAATAAATAATATATTCTTTTAGTGAGTAATAAAAGGATTAAAGGTAAATTATTTTGATAATTAGATTGATTAAATTATTAAAATATGTTTAAAAATCTCAATACAATATAAGCAATTGGTAGGTTTATCTTACTGGCACTAATTAATAATATTAATTTTAACGATGTTATTTTGGCTATAAGAAATTAATCATTAATAAAAATATAATTATTTTAGTGATATTATCTATATTTTAAAAATATATTAAATAATAAATTGTTATATCATATTTGAAACATATTAAATAATTAATTTTTATATTATAATATATTATTTTTAAATATGTTACTCCCAGTATGTTAAAAAATTATTACATTAAAAAAATATTATTTATATATATCTTGTACAATACTAAATAATATTATGTAGAAGTTTGAGCGCAATTGGCAACAGTCATTTTTTTAAAATAACAATCAATAACTTTTTTTCATGCATAACAAGTTAATAATTTTACTTAAAATAAAATTTTAATGTCAATGTACAATGCATCCATTACCGGATAGAAGTGTGGTATCTCGTAAGTCATCTAAAATGACTTATGTTCTTTTGAGGAGTTCCACTCTTTTGTAAGTCAAGAAGTAATATAAAAAACGCTAAAATTCATAATTTTACATGAGTTTTGGTTTTCCAATTTTTCTTTTCAAAGGAGGTTCCATAACATGTCTCCTATGTTGATGCTTTTAGTTAGACCATCAATTATTACACAAACACATTAATAAATACAAACTAAAATTTAATTATTAATCATAACTTCATATTAGTTTTATGTTCTGTTTGGTAAAAGGATGAAAGTAAAGAAGAGAGAAAGAAAAGATAAAAAAAATTAATGAAAAAGAGATATTGTTTGGTTAAAATAAATTTTAAAACTTATTTATTTATTTATTATTTTTAGTATGTTATTTTTATTATTGTTTATTATTTATTATTATTATTTTTGTTATTATTATTGTTATTATAAATGAAAAAAGCATAATCAATTTAGTTTCATAATGAATTATGGATAAAGAAACACTTAAAAAACGTCTTTTATTTTAGTAAAATTCATTATGTGATTTTATGAACTAAATATGGTTAGTATACACGATAAATAATATTATTTCCTTCATGTATCCTATATAAATAACAATTTAACATCTTATTTTACAAAGATCACTTATAAGAGAAACAAATAAATAGAAATGAGAGGAAAAAAATGTATATTTACTCAATGAAAAAAATACTTTATATATGTCCTATTTAAAACAAAACAAAAAACAAAATAAAAAATAAAAAAATATGCATTGGTGTTGACACTCTATATCAAGAGATCAAATGAAGTAAGGGAGTAGGGAGCAAGTACGACATTCATGTCTCCACTGGCATTCTCCAGAGAGCTGTGTTGTGGCACAATCCCGTTTGGCTCTGAAAACGAATTTTCTTCTTTGACGTTAGGTCCTGTGATCACTGTTGTTGTTGCTCCAGATGCTTGCACCTTGGAATCCAGTCCACTGATACAAAACCTAAATTTATGGGGATCACTGTCAAAGTTTACAACCTTTATTCTCAAGTACTTCTTCTTCTCTGCAGGATTTGTGTATTGGATTGCCGATGCAACAATGTACTCGGAAGAGGTTTCAAGAGTCGAATCAAGCA
>Ga0214545_1001394_pt1 | contig 44934 bp, 27 predicted proteins | sample CNSS4metaG_FD_160064 | JGI IMG/M metagenome (GOLD analysis project Ga0214545, IMG submission 160064) | Root nodule microbial communities from cowpea collected in UCLA plant growth center, Los Angeles, California, USA - CNSS4 | ecosystem: Host-associated > Plants > Roots > Nodule | place: USA... | reverse complement strand
ATTTTTTTTTTTTTTATATATATATATATATATATATATATATATATATATATATATATATATTATAATTATTATACATATATATTCAATTAATTTTTAAAAATATTATTATTAATAATAATAATAATAATAATTATAATTAGTATTATATATTATTATTATTATTATTTTATTATTCAAATAAATATTTGTAAATGAATTAGTTGATATTAAATAAAATAAATTTAAATAAATGTGGATATATAAATTAAATAGTCTATTTTATAAATTATTTCAAGTTATCATTGAGAATAACAATAATTTATTTTAAGTTATTAATGGTAATATCAATAAATTATATTTTTCTAATTTTAAATAATATTTTTAATTTAATTTTAATATTATTTATTCTATTTATATTGAAGGGCAAAATGGTAATCATACAGTTCACGCTATTAATAATTATAATTTATTAAATTTTATCAATCACATCATATACAAACTTTTCACTTATATTTACTACAGTCATACTATCTTTCTCATGATCCAAACAACCACATTTTTACTAACAAATAAACTCAAATTTACGTAAATTTATTCCCTCAAATTCACACCCTAGTCCAATATAACATTATTATTCTATCTTGTTCACTAGTAAATATTATTTGTAAATTAGTTACCATAAAGATAAAAATATTTTAATTTTATAAGAACAATCCCTTTACCTAATAACTGGAAAAGGATTATATATTCTCGTTATATTTAAATTAAACTTTTACTCATCTTAAAATATTTAAATTTATATCATTATTTATTTTTTAATTAGGTTGAAAGCAAATTTTAAATTTCTCCATTCAATCCTGAAATGATCTACTTTTGTAAATTTATCAAATAAATTATAAAGACTTGAACTTCTTCCATTCCACTATTTTTTTACCACCAGTTCATTCCGGAATGAACTTTGTGGGTTTATTATTTGGATTGAAGAGAGAATTTGAAGGAGAGATAAATTTGAGAGGATGGAGAGAAGATTATAATATGTTTAGATTAAGAAAGAGGTAATATGATTTAAAAAAATTTTGCCATGAAAGTTTTTGAAAATTTGTATACGTATGATAAATTAAAAAAAATAATGAATAAAATTAAATAATTATTATTTTATCTTTGAATAAAAATGTGATACAAATTTAAATATAAATTATAGAAATCAAATTAAAATGATTATTTAAATTAAAAAATATAATTTATTATTATTATTGAAGCATGAAAATTCATGGAAACAAAATGATGGGATCAATGGAAACAAAATGATGGGATCAATTCCACCCTCTCCCTTGTAATCCATCTCTTCAAATCATTGCAAATCCTTTGATGCAAATAACATTCTCACTTGCTAGTCCTTCTTTACCAACAGTTCATTACTGGAAGCAAACATATGCTATATGTGAGAAAGGTGATGTCAAAACTAATCCGACTGGTCAGTGAAAACATATAAAAAAGAAATATATATATATATATATATATATATATATAATATTATTCATAATAAATTTTATTAAAATCAAACAAATAAAATTATCAAATAATTCATAATTATATTTTAAGAAGTATATATTTCATCAATTTCGATTTATATAAATAAGATATCGAATAATTTTATTTGAATATAATTTATATAAAAGAACATATATATAAGGAACAAATACATATAAAGAAAGAAAGTGAATAAATAAATGATACATAATATTTATTGATAAGTTGTGAAGACACAGGGAGATAGGAGATTTGATTACAAAAACAAAATTATGTAGAAATGACTGCCTAGACTACCACCAAAAACGAAGATACATTATAAGATTAACTCCGTCAGGCGAGGAACTGCTGTTGCTTTTTTCTAACCATTAACATATAACCGGACAGTAAATGCACACCAAATCTTTAAATGACTGCAAAATATGTAATCTCATGCACCACTTTTCCCTTCTCTATAGTAACTCATTGGGAGAACTTTGCAATCAACTTATCCACATGGATGACGATATCATCTATTCGGGGCCTCATAGCAGCCTGGGGCTGAAGCATCCATGACACGAACTGGTGAAAAGCTTCTGGATATGGAGGCTTAGGTCCAGCTGGCCATTTCACCTGAGCATTTACGATAGCCAATTGCAGGCTTCCACCAGACTCTCCCAGTGCATATTCAAATGGAGATACCCCATACCTGAAAATTTCAACCATCAACATCACCACCATATAATTCTAACACAACACCCACTAAGAGGAATAAACCAACACATTTACAGATAAAAATCATCATGATGGAGCTTAGGAACGTAGTTCGTTCAGCCAAATCAATGAAATATGCGAAGGGAGCATGGCTAAAAGCATTGCTCCAAATCAATAGCCTATGCAGAATATCATTATGTGACAAGTTTTTTAACTTTCTTTTACACAAATACACCACAATTTTGAAGCCATAGCTCTGGCTAGCAAGTATGATTTGCCGATCAACCCAAACAGCAGTTGACTTTTAAGCAGTTACACAACTATTACGGCAAGAATTGGCCAGGGCATAGCAAATAAAATAACTTATTTTCCCACTCTCCCTTCTTTTGTCTTATTTTATAGGTCATACTCAAGCAACAATAAAATGTGAATCCACCATATGTTGTTTTTTTCACTATAAAACACCATATTGCAATTCCATTTAATATTATATCGGTGGGTGATGGTAATAGAATAGCTAAGAAAACTACATAAAATATACAACCTTCCTCACGCTATTTAAAAAATTCTAATACGTTAATTTGAAGAATCTGTATGCACATCAAGGGTTCCAAATCAAATACATTGCACATTGAAACATGATTTTGATGAAAAGAATAAAAATTTAAAGAAAACCCGAAAAGAATTACCAAAATATGGTGATCATGCTGTATAAAGGCACAATTAACAAACGTCCTAACGATAAAAGTTAGCACACAATCACGTAAACGAAGGATTAGTACTCACATTATTGCATATAATGTGCATCCTAGTGACCAAATGTCAGTCCTCTCATCTATAGTAGCTTGGCTTGGACAATCCCACAGCTCAGGAGCTCGGAAAGGTGCAGAGCAGTGTTCAGCTGCCCATTCCTACATAGGAAGATAAGCAGCAATTAGCAGGTTAGAAAATCCTAGCCAGGTAACCGAAATGTAACTATGATCCTTCAAATTTGTAAAGCTTGTTCAAAACATAAAAAGTACTAAAAGAATTTAATATTGTCAAAATGGGCACATAAGCTAAGCAATTGAAATTTTTTAAATGAAACGTAGAACCAGTTAATGTACAGCAACATGTATATGCACCTACCATATTAGGTAATACGGTTCACAAACTTTAAATGTAGCAAAAACAATTAAAAAATTCTAAATTAATATATACTTTTAATTTAAGGACAGCATATTCCTAACTGTGCTAAAGAAATTATCAGGATTAGTGGAACTGCCAAGACATTAAGATGGAAAACAATTTTATCAATAAACCATATTAGAGTATAATGCGTAATATTAAAAATATAACCTTTTTATTTTTCTTTTTCGCTCAAGAATATTCTTTTGTTTGTTGTGCCAGCTGTAACAGTTTATTATTCTGTTGTCAGCTTTTGCACATCTGTACCCTAAGAAAGAGGCGCTTCTATAAACGCTCCCACTGTACTCTGTTCCCTGTTAGCTAAATGAAATAAAAATATTCGTTTATAACTTTTTTCTCTTTCAATTTCTCTAAGATGGTATCTTAGCCATTGATTCTAATGGTAAACCCTAATCTTCCTTGAATTTCTTTTTTCCCTATGACAACATCAAATTCCATCCCTTTCGCGCCTCGCCCTTTTGCTAACACTGCCAAAAAAACTCGATGACTCGATGAACACCTAATAAAGTCGCACAAGCTTAAGAGGTTCATTGTTAACCCATTGAGTCCTCCTGGAACCTCACCAATTCAAGATTCCGAATATCAAATGTTGCTTGCCCAACTTCAATCGGTGTTGATCTTTGTGAGAATTCTCTTGATAAACCTATACTATCAGACTCATCATCACTCTTGCCCTCACTAGTAATTGGGAATTATTTCATTTGAATGTGAATCATGTTTTTCTTAATGACTTCTTGGATGAAACAATTAATATGGTGCAAACCTCATGATTTGAAGTTGAAGAGAAATCCCTTGTTTGTAAACTAAACAGGGCCCATTATAGGCTCTCTGATTCTGCTATCTTCTTGGGCATAACTTGATTTTTGGTGGTCAAGAAAACAGCAGGTTACAACCAGATCAAACACACAAGCTGAATATGGCAGCATAGCTCAAACCTCAGCCGAGTTAACATGGGTTCAAGCTTTGTTAAAGGAACTCCATGTTCCTTTTCTACCCTTGTCCTGCTCTGTGATAATCAGAGTGCAGTAGCTATTACTCACAATTCTGTCTTTCACAGTCGGCCAAAACATTCTGAAAGTGATGTCTTCTATGTCCGAGAGCATGTTCTATCCAAGTAGCTTTTGATCTATCACATTCTATTTCCGAATCAATAGGCAGATATGCTCAAAAAGCCTCTCTCTTCAGCCAGATTTGACTTTCTTACAGGCAAGCTCAAGGGTTTTTCGGACAAATGTCAGTTTAAGGGGCACAGGAATTAGAGTACAATACATGTTAAACGGAAACTATTACTTCTAGAATATTTGTCGTTCCATCTATAACAGTTCATTATTCTGCCTTTGCATAACTGTACCCTAAGGGATGCGCTTCAAGAAATGCTCCCTCTCTGTATTCTGTTTTTGGTGGGTTAAATTAAATGAGAAACATTTACAGTTTAACTTTTTTCTCTTTGAATTTCTCCATGAAACAACTTATAAAAAAAGGGGGAAGGGAGAAAGAAGCACCTGTAACTGGAGTGCCTCTGATCTGTTGGTAATTTGCTTCCTTGCAGGACGAGCACTGCCAAAATCCATCAGTATGGCAAGAGGTGGCTGTCCTTTTCTGTGTGTTAAGAGAACATTACCAGGTTTGACATCATTATGTGCATAAGGAGGATCAAAGCTGTGCATGTGCTTGAGTCCTGCACAAAGCTGTTGATTCACAGGGTTGAAAGAGTGAGTTTCGGAACGAAACTAATTCCGTTTTCTTCTTCTACAATATAATTCTTACAATAGTAGATAACCCCATGTCACAAGAATTGCTAGGTTAATACGAAAATAAGTTGTGTAAGTATATATGAATCCAAGAAAGGTTATACGTTAAAAAGAGATCCAGTGCTAAAAATACTGAGCTTCAACCATATTGCATAATAGAAAGATGGTTCATACCTGACGAAATATTTGAAGAACATCTGAGGTGGAATAGAATTCCTTGTTGGATTTCATTACTTTGGCATTGTCTAGCAATGTTCCATCCATATGAACTGGAAACAGCAAGTATGCTTCATGGTTCCAAGACGTTTCTTGGGTAGGCTGTTAGGATAAAGTATATTTTCAACGTAAATATAGATCCAGGAAATGACACTGCAGAAGGAATAGCATTAAGCCAGATCCTTCCCAAGGAAATGAGAAAAGCTACACATTCACTCATTAAGAATAGTTTTATTCCTACTACACTATCAATGCCACATCACACAACATCCACAATTCGCAACCATGTTAAGAAGACCTAGATTTTGAGCAGTACCATTTGCTACAAGTCCGGTAAAAAGAGTACCATTACTGGACACATACGGAACCTAGCAGATCAACAGAAACTTAAAAATTGACAGCATGTATATTGTACTCGATACCTGTTTCTATTCAAATAGATTAGCAGTGACTAGTGACAACATACTTTCACAAGATATATTTACCAGAAGCAAAATGATTACTCTTACAGTATTTATCAAATTAAAATTGTAGAATAATAAACTGGGATCAATTTGGCCACGACATGAAAAAAAATTCACCCTCTACCTACCATATAAGTTGCAATGGTGCCTCATTATAATATCTTCAAAACCACATCTGAATAACATTATCATTGAATTGAGTCTCGCCAAGAAAATTACATCATTGTAGCCATCCAATATAAGTAAAACAGATAAAGAAAAACCATCTTGGCCAGAAGGCTCTTCAGTCCAATGAAGATACAAGGGATATAACATTTTGCATTCAAAGAGAATATCATAAATTAATATGTACTCATCTTCTATGCCAAGATATTTCAGTGTTCTAATAAAGCTCAAACGTTCAATCACAACAAACAACTATATCATAACATGAAATTAAGATGGTAAAGTACTATTCCCCTCAACAATACAAATCCTAGAAGCAAATGTGGTAGAGCCAAGAATTCAGGAACTTTATTTAAGAAACAAAGGCCCTGTCTGATGCCAATCGTTTTTATTTTGAGTTCTGAAAACATGTTTTTAAAACAAGAAAAACAAAAAGATTTGAAGATGATTTTTGAGGACGTGTCACGTTTCTGTGCTTCTTTGTACCCTTGAAGACCATGGGCTTCTCCGTTCCACGTTCAAATCAAAACCCAACAACGATGCACACACCCATCAGCATCATGGTTCAGGCACTCAAGCTTGATTTGGTCACCATTGCAGAGGCTTTTTGAGAGGGTTGTCATGTGGGTTTCAGGGTACAAGAGTATGTGTATGTGGTCCGAGAACATGGAGCAGGGTAACCCATGTTCGAACAAGGATGGGGCACCTGGGGTCCAGATTTTCCAGCAGGTGGTGCTTGGACTTCACAGCCTCAGCGATGCAGCCCTTGGTTGTAGCAGTGGGGGCAGAGGTGAGGAAACACAGCATGGGAAGTAATGAGATCAGATGGAGGTGTGCCAGCTGGAATGGTGGGCTCACGATGAAGCGGTTGGACAAGATAGTGTGAAAAATTAGAGGAAGAAGGGTGGTGGTTGTGGGAGAGATTGGTGGTAGAAGCGGGAGGTGCAGGAGGGTGGTGCGCAAGGCAGATAGAAAAATTGTTAATGATTTTTTTTTCTTTGTTCAATTTTCAGAAACCATAAAAAACAAGTTCTAAGAAAAGTTTTCAAAACTAGCTTTGGAAAACCTCCAAGTGTATACAAGCAAGGCAATTTTCAGGTAACATACAATACGGCAAATTACAATGTTGTAGTGTAGTCCAGGATCAAATTTTAAAAAGTGAACATCCTGACAGATAAGGCAAGTGTCATAGCTGAACCAGTAACACTCTTTAGTTAACCAAGGGGAAAAAAAATCTGAACTGTGATGTAATAAACAGAGGAATAAGTTGGCTACATAAACTACTTACCTTAACAGAAATGATTGCATGATCAAGAAGTGGGAGCAGATTGGGATGATTGAACAGTGACGAAACACGGATCTCCTCCCTGACCAACTCCAGCTGTTCATTGTTCTGAATGAGGACCTTTTTCATAGCATAAGTCCCATCATCTGGAAAAAAGAGATAGTATAATTAATGAATTAATTCAACCACAGAACCTTACGTTGCCACCTACTTAAATTTTATTTTAAAAAGACCACCGAATAATTTTAGTTTCTACAATAACGCTCCAATTTCTTCTCACTGATAATCGAAATTGAACTGACACCACCATCATTGCATAATAACCCAGAATCTCCTATTTTCAATTGCTGAAAGGAGTGGTTAAATTAACCTCCCAATCAATTACCACCACCACCACAACGACAAATAGGACGTCCAACACATCCTATCTAAGGAAAAATTGCGTTAAAAATATCTCAACAAATAAGCCATTGGCTCCAACGCGTGGATTCAAACAAGTATTCAAAAACAACAAGCTCGATTCATAAACTAAAATTACTTTCTAAATATCCACAAAACAAGACTAAGCAAACGCTACATATCAACAGAATTGCATAACACTATCCACGAACAAGCCACATCCTCCAACTCCAGTATTCCACAAACATTCCAAAACAGCAAGCTCGAATCAGAAACTAACTGAAACAGATCCGAAATTAAATCTCCACGAATAACCGAGTATCTCAGTTGGCCGAGGAAATGCCATCACTGATCAATAAAAACGCATGTAAGAACACAAAAAACAACACAGATCACACAGATCAGGATACAACAAGTCAATTTCAGTAGAAAAAAAAACGAAACACAAAAGACAGAGAGACGTGAAGGAATGAAACGAACCAGAGATATGAGAGGAGTCTTTGAGCTTCTTGGCAAGGCCACCGGCGGCGGAGTCATTGATAAGCTCCTTGACGAGGTAGACGTAGGCGAAGCCACCTTCTCCGAGCTGGCGCACGATGCGGAAACGATTCTCGTTGATCCACGCATCGCCTCCGCTGTTAACGGAGTCGTACAGCGCGTTCAAACCGGAGAATGAGCACCCCATTTGGTTTTCCCTCTTGCTCGCTCCCTGCTCGAGTGGGTGTTGGTGTTGCGTTGCGTTTGTGTACAACAGAAACAATAATTAAGAAAAGAACTGAAATCAGGTGTCCAAAATTTGATTTTCGAATACCTGATTTCACGTTATTTGAGTTGGGAGCAATGAGATTCGTAATTTGCAAGCGTCAACCCTCCCCTTCCTATAAATTATTCCGCGTGGATTCGTAATTTTCTTAAGAGCCAACACCTCTCTTGGATCCCTCCATTCTCAGCCCAACGCCTGTCTCGTTTATTTCAGGCACACATTTCATCCATACATTTATCTTCTAATTAAGAATTTACTTCAATTTCCTTGCCAGATTCTACACATTAATAATATTAATTCATTGTTAATTAATCGGTAAATACTTAGTTCCTACACTGATATTCTAAACGTCAACTAATAAAAAATCACACTACACGGCATTTCCAAAATTATCCTTCTCAAAATTTATTTAAGGATTAAATATATATTTTTTCTTTATTTTTAAGTAAAAAAATGAAAATAGTTTAAACTAGAAACTTTGTTTTAACTTAGTTTTTTAATTTAGTTTCTTAATTTTAGAATTTATATAAATTTAATTTTTTTTATTCAAATTTTATTAAATTTTTTTCAGATTTCAAACATATTTTATAATAATATTTAAATAATTTATAACAGTCGACCCATTTTTACTCTGATATTAAATATACTTTGTCAAATTAACTTTTTTTCAAAAATTATATAGATGCATATTTAAAAATAAGAATTAAATTAATCTATTTTGGAAAAAAATTAATTTTAATTTTTAAATTAATAAACTAAAAATATATTTAACTTGTTAATTAAAAATATTTTTTTCAATTTCACAGTAAAAAATCAGACAACGTTGAAGAACTCAACTATTTATTGATCAGGTAAAAGTTTGCTCGTATATTTTTTTTACCGTTATCATAAACTTAAAATTGTTTTGAATTATATAATAATTTATATCGTCAAATATATTTTCAGTTCATTTTGATTAAACTTTTAAAATATTGTTTTGATGACACTTGCCCAACTTAGGTTTGATCCCAATGTCAAAGAGTGAAATCAATATTCAAATTGATGGTGTAAAATAAATTAATAATAAATTCAATTAAACTAACTATGGACATCCACCTAATTACCTAGATGTGGACATTGCAGTTGAGTGAATGCATATGAGTGGCTTGAATATGGAGAAAACAATGAGAGAATTTCAACAACTAATATTTTTCTTAAAAACGGCACCAAAATAACAAAGAGCTTAGTTGAATGATTAATTAATTGTGCGTAAATAAATAACTAAATGAATAAATATATCATTACTTTAAAATAATTAAAATATTTTTTTAATTTTTGTTACAGGACCTTCTTAACTTTAGTGTAATGGTTAAGTGTGAGTGGTTTATAAAAATTATGGGGTTAAAAATTGTAAAAATTGAGAATTAGAAATAAATATCTCAAATATTGGATTGGAATATTAGTTTGCCAATGATTTTTTACTCAAACTTTGTTCAAGATCAACTTTATTATGAATTGTATTTTTTTATCATGATTGAGTTCATTTGTTCTTTCTTTTTGAACAATTGTCCTAATGAAAATTAAACATGTAACTTTTAAATCGTTTATAATTCTTGGATCAAACATTTATTATCTAGGTTAAAAGTTATAATTAATAAACGTTAAGATATAACTTTATCTATTTAAAAATATAATCATTGGAACATATGTTTATTTTTAATGAGATGTTAAAATAACTTTTAACCCAACTCACTGTTAGAAATGTAAAACTGATTTCTAACACGTGAATCGATGCAATTCATTACTAAAAAGGCCAAAATGAATTTTAATATGTAAATCAATGTAGCTCATCACAGATTCAAATTAGGTTGGGTTGAATTGAACTTAACTTACTAAACTTATAGATTAAACAGAGTCGAATTGAAAGTGAATTAACTTATAATCCTCCAATAACAAAATTTTATTAATTTTTTTTTCAATTTTATAAGTTTTTTGATATAATTATTTAATAATTCTAATTATATAAGTTTACGATTTGATTTCTCTAACTCCTATAATGTTAATAATGTTTAAATAATTTAGATATTTAATTTATTTATTTTTCAAAGTATATACTTCTTATAATTTTGAATTACTATCGTTATTATAATATTTAAATAATTAAATAAATACTTTGATTCAATTACTATAAAAAAACGAATCTTGTTAGTTCACTTTCTTTGTATTTGCAACAAATATATAGAATATAAAATAAGTTACAAAGATAAAACATTTATAAATAAATCAACAAACTAATCGATCAATTCATAATAAATCGAGTGAGATTACAAACTTACTCACATAAAAGTGAATCCAACTTAAACATATCATTTTTTTTAGTTTTAATTCGTGATAAAATAATTTGTGTAAGTCGAGTTAACATCCTACTCATCACCGATTCAAATGAACTAAATTAAAAAAAAAAATTAGTTTTTTTTTTAAATATGAGACCCGACTCAATTTATGGATTAAATCGAGCTCGAGTAGGATTAAAGGGTTTCTAATAATAAAATATGGCAACTTCTTTCTGGACCTCATAGTTTTAACAGGCACCTCTATTTTTTTTATATTTTAAATATTTCATGTGAAATACAATTTTTTATTTCAAATTATATATCCTACAATATAAAATAAAATATATTTATAATTATACAATCTAAAATATATTTATTCTTCATAATATATTACTTAAAATATAATTTTTGTATTTTAAATTGTGTATTTCAAAATTAAAAAAAAAATTTCAAATTGTATATTCTAAAATCTAAAATTAAAAATAAATTCTAAAAAAATGCTAAAATTTACTTTAAATTAAAGAGTCCTTATGGAATCACAATTAAAAACTACTGAAATGCAAGAAAAACATATTCATAAGACATGGTAAGAAATTTCTACAGGGCAAGGTAAAGATATAAAAAAATAGACATCTTTACAGCCTCTACAAATTCACAATATTTTTTTTTTCACACATTAACTAATACAAAACCCAAAAAGCACAGTATTTGATTGAGACATTTCGAGATATCTTCCAACAGGTGCAAGTTTAATTCGGAATATCAAAATTTTGTTATTTCATTTCTAGAACTACACAATGATCTGCACTGCTTTTTAATCAAATACTTGGTGCCTGAACGCCAAAAACCACCCAGGATCATTCATTTTCTACAACTTGGTAGCAAAATAAAAACTATTATTCCTTTGAAAAATAAGAGTGAAATAACTAAATTTTATTTTAAAGAGTAACCACGATATCCCGATCTAAAATAAATAATCAGGTTTTATTTTCCTTGGTTTTTCATCTAAATAGCATACACTTCCACCCAAGCTGCAACATACTTCTCCTCATTTGGAGTAAATAGTCATTCTGAAAACCTAAAAGCATCAATACAACAATACCACCTGTCAATGAATATTGACATGGCGGCTGATTAAACTGCTGGTTGTTGCTGAGTAATGCAGTGTATATTTCCACCGCCCAAAACAATCTCCCTTGAACCTTCAACTCCCACAACCTAATAACCCACAAACATTTGAAAATGTGACTCAGTAGTAATGAATTTAGATTCTCTGGTTTCATGTCTTGCTTCTACGTGCTTTCAAAATACACTGATTAATATTAATTTTGAAGTTTTAAAATATATTAAAAACATTTTTAAAGTACCAACATCAAATATATTTTGATAACACAAACAAATTCAGAATCTGGACTCATCAGTGATAAGAACCATGCAAAATACTGAACCGAATTTTACAGATTTATATATACTAAGAGTACAATATAAAAAATTAATATAATGCTGCTACTACCACTATTTTTAACAAACAGTTTTACTTACTTCATGATGAGGGAAGGCATTAGATAAGACTCGGATAGCTTCATCATCCCACTTTTTATCTCCAAATTGTGGTGCAATGATAGCTTTATTTGCCATGTAAAAGTTTACGTAGGAAGCAGCAAGCCTAGTACCAGGAGGTCTTGGCTTAGCCTCACCCTCCTAGCAAATATAAAGTTATAACATAACAAGCATTAAATGGAAGTTGAATCTATCTGGTTCATAATTCATCATTAAACAGAACACAACAATCTTTAACCGTATCATCAGGTATCGATGTTGCGTTGAGCTCAGTATGTTCATCTTCACATTATCAGTATATATAGCGCCATAGCCATTATTAGAATATCACAGTTAAGCATACAACCGACTATTGCAAATCACTGTTACTAAAAGTTGTTTGAAATATTTGTACTTGGTGATGTTGATGAAAAAGTCTATATGGAGCAAGTCATTTGATATGGTATGTTGTCTATGCAGGTTCATAGTCTATTTATTGTCATTCTTCCCAAGGATGTGTCTATCTCATTGTATACATGGACCACATTGTTACCATAGGCAGCGATAACAAGGCCACTGTACAACTAAGTTAAATTTATTGTATTGACTGTTTTTTCTTAACTCAGTCTCTCTTTCTTTTTTTCCTATAGTTTAACAACAATTACTAATGAAAAATATAGGGGCAACATGATTGAAAGGAAGACTGTAGAGACACGGACAAAAAAAGAATGAGCTGCAATATGACATCATAAAATTCCATAATTGATGACCATATTTAAAAACTCATTCTTTTAAAACACACTCTCAACTGCCTTAGTTGCTAAAAACGTAAGCATCTCTCTTTTCTCTCAACTCCACTTCAACCCAACGCTTTTCTGCTTCTTTCTCATCTGAATCTTCATCGTTTCTTGAATTAGAGACAATTTTTGAGTTCGTAGCGGAGTCTTCTTCGAATCCACCGAATAATTTCTTCCTTCGTGTAAGGTAAAAATATAACTTTCTTCTTCTTTTAGTTTGGAGTTTTTGTTTCCACCTGAATTTTGATCAAAGCCTCATTTTTCTCTATGACTCCTTCGATTTGGCTTCTCGAGATTGATTTGGGATTTTGGTGCTCAAAATCATCTTTGGGGTTCGTTGTTTCAATATTGGTCTACATTCGAGGTGAGAGAAACTATTTCTTTTGATGGATGTAAAATTTGTCTTGTATGTTATAATTTTATAGATTAAATTGTTTTTTTTTTTATGTGTTGAATTGATGAGTGCATGTAAATTGTGGTGGTTTCTGTTTTCTAGCTTTACATGTTGAGAACAGGTGAAAATCTACTATTTTAGCTTAAGCAAGAGCCCCTGTCGCTCGAGCCAAAGAAATCTAGCTCAAGGAAAAATAGCTCGAAGTTCACTTTGTTCTCTGTTTGGATTTTAGCTTAAGCGAAAATCTTTAACTTAAGCGAGAGTCCATGTTGCTTAAGTGAGAATCTCTAGCTTAAGCGAGAGCCTCTGTCGCTCAAGCAAGAATTTGTAGCTCAAGCGAGAATGTTGCAGAATTTTAATTCCTTATTTTTAACATGTGATTGACTGAGTTAATTTAAAAAATATGATCTATGAAGCTATGGATGAATGATGTGGTATTTTTAAGACTTTACTTGGTATGTTGTTGGAAAATATGTGATTGTTTGATATTTGGAATTTGAGATGGAATTAGTGATATGTGAATATGAAAACATGATTAATGATGTATTTGATTGTGACAATATTCTTATGGAATTGTGATGATGATGAGTTTGTCAATATTTATATGAGCATTGTATGTGTTTGACGTAATTTCATGAGTCTCATGGAGAGATTTTATGGTGGTATTATTTTAGTGTATGCATTGGATTATGAATTCAAGTAAGGTGACATCCTGAAGCTGTAATGATCACTCACACTTAAATAGAGTAGAATGGTTCATGTGATGAGAATAGCAGGAGGTCATAGTTTAAAACAGGATAATGACCTTAGATGATCATGAATTAATCTTGTGTGTGGTAGGATAAAACACATTGGCAATGGCTAGAGCAGTAGAGGCCACCACAACTGCAAGTCTCCCATGATTCCAATTCCTAATGCATGTATCCGGATAATTGAGTTTAGTGTCAACTGTCTATGAGCAATTATGTGAATTAAGGAAGTTTGTTTATGTATGACTTATAATTGATATGTTTTAATGGTCTTAAGATAACTCTTTTGTATACTAGTTTACCCTTGCACAGGTCTTGTGTTGTTTTCTTCTTTTGAGATGATCACCATTTTGGTGAGGCAGACGAAGAGGCATGTTTAGAAACACCTTTGAGGGATGAGAAGTCTTTAGTTAAAGTTGTGAGATTGCAACAAATGTATGAGTGGTGTTGTATATTTAAAGGTTTGATGTTGTTGAATAAATGGTATATTTTTTTAGTTTGAACTCTAAAAGTACTATATTAATATATTTTTTATTTCATAAAATTTGTCTTTAACTATTATTATGAAATGTCTTATTTTATTAGTTCTATACTACTAAAATGGGATATTACACCATACATCAACAAATTATGCATTGTAAAATTTAAAGATTACTTCTGCAGTGATGGGGTCAATATGATAATTATTTCTTAATTTTAATGAAATGAAATAATAATGATAAAAGGGTATTTTGTTTCTCATTGTTATTATTTTCAACCAAGAACAGAAAAACTACATGAAAAGGAAAAAATGTTTACCTGGGAAATCCCAGCAGACTCGCTCTCTGTCATATAGAGTGGACCGGGAACATGGATTTTAATGATTTCAAACTTTCTACCATGAGCATCTGTTTCACTTGAAAGCAAAGAATAAGCTTCTATAGATCTTTCATACTGAGGATCAGTTTCATCATCAACCCAAGACAGTATAACCACACCAGGCCTCACAAAACAGCACATGTTATCAATGTGACCATTTGTATCATCATCCCCTGCATAAAAGCAGTATATTAGAATTTGGGGGATAGATAAAATCTACAAGCCACTTTGAACCTATGATATGTACTCTAATACTTCAAGCTCATCTCTACGGAGGGACAGACATGTGCTCATAAAATTTGCAGCCTCAAATGGAGTTAAAGTGCAAAAGAAAAAAGTAATTAATGAAGTTAGCAACAACATAAGGATCCCCAAAGATAGAATTATAAGAACACCATAACAAGATAAAATATCTATCGGATTGTTGTTACTTTCTATAGAAAACTAACTGGCAAGATTAAGGCAAAAATTCCAAATTTCTCATTACTAGTGTCCAGGTGGGTCCTCCCAATATTTTGTATTAGCTTTCACCCAAAAGACGGAAATTTTTTTGTCAATTATACCTTAATTTCAGTTTCATTATCATACAAGTATCATTATGTGGTTCTACAACCAATTATATTGCTATCGTGGATTCTAAGTAGAACCATATATTGATCCATTGTTCTATTAGTTTTACGCAAAGTCAAGGTTTTAGCATGTATTGAATCAAATTAATCTTGCTAAGAAACACATCTACAATTCTGCATCAAACCTTGTGAAACAACACATGATTGCTGGTGCAGGGGAATTTTTTAACTAACTTACATTATAGAAAGATTCTTAATCTACAATAGAAATGTCAAGTTTATATACCATATAATCCACGAGGCAACCATATAACCTTCCTGACTCCAAGATATGCCTTAAGTTCATCCTCTATTTGGTCCTTACTCAAGTGAGGGTTCCTGTTCTTGTTCAAGAGGCATTCTTCTGTTGTAAGACAAGTTCCTGAAGGAAGAAAAAAAGGCTGAAGTAAACTGAAAAAAACTAGTACAATTTATAACCAATTCATTGAGGCATCAAGGTATAAAGCAGTAAATCAAAGTATATACGATCTGATTGACAAATTGAAATGAAAGACAAGAAATTAACAAAAACCACATTCATGAATACAGCAAGAATAAAATGCTGCCTTGCACAGCTGCATGGTATCCTCGTTATTGAATAAATCAGCAGTAAAAGTGCATTCATTTAGAGATGATTATGTGTCAGATAACATGCATGTAGTACCCAGTCAAATTCTACTTTGTATACAAAACTTGTTTAAATAAGGCAAAATTTGTATGCAGTTCTTTGGGTGTTGCTGAGGTTCTGTTCTCCAATCAAAATTGGATTTCCACCTTGGTAATTTGCACTGGTCTTTAATGCAAGCTTTTTTATGCAGATTACAGGAGTCACTCACACCACTTCTGATTAGAAAACAACACCAACGACATCCAAGGAATTTCATTAGGTACATAGACTTACAATTTTATATGATAACAAAAAAAATAAAAAAACAATGTTTTAGTAGCTATTCTGGAAGAAACACCAAAGAGATACTAAAAAACATAATATGAATACACAAAAAATACAAGTGGTGATCAAGGGAAGGCTTAAAACATAAACCACTGATTAGGATACATTATCAAAATAAATTTATCAAAACATAGGACAAGAATATTTGACTTCAAAAAAATTGTATCACCTTGTTTAATTATTTCACAAGATCTCCATTGACCACATCATATAGAATTTTGTCCATCTAATTATTATTATTGCATGAATAATTGACTAAAAAGTAACAGCAGCAGCAGGCTGGCCATTGAGCAAATTAATAAAAACAAGCACCTCTACTTCACCAAACAAGGCTACGTTATGGTTATAGATTTACTAGTTCGGACATCTACATGAAAAAATGTACCTTCAACATGGCAAATAATCACTATATAACTCTTACCTTCTCCATCCACATGGATACTTCCACCTTCAAGCACAATTGAATGCGAAAATATAGGAATCTTCTCAATTCCCAAAATCTAGCAAACATGAAAACAAAATCGGTAAAACAGTTCGCATGGCCAAACAAATAATAAATATATAAATAAGAAAAATGTGGAACATTCCAAACCTTCTTAGCCACAAGCAAATCAAGACTCCAATCACTATAACATCCATCTTCTAAGCCTAAACAGTTCATAAAACTCCATTAGTGAAGGAACCAACAATCAACACAGAATAATAAGATCATATTATATCCCCTAACAAACCCTCTTAGAATAAAAATATCTGAATATCAAGTCAAGAGTCCTAATGCTTACCACCCCAACTATTAAATTGCCAGTCTATCCCTGCAATTCTGTCAACTGCACCACCAGATTCTGTTGTCGAGCTTCTTCTCACAACAAACTACCAAACAAAACAAACCACAAAACATGCTTATACATTATACATCCAAGCACACAAGGTCGATTTGCACAATAAGAGAAACTCACAGTGGGTCCAGAATCACGAAACCAAGAATCGTTCATACTCATCTCAACCACCCTGATATGTTCAGGTAACTGACTTCGTGCATTCTCCCACTGTTAAACAATTCAAGCAACATCAAACAAAACCGCAACAATAATGTCCATTAATAAAAATATCGTCTAACACCATTAACTTACCTGCGCAGAGCTAACACAAACAGTAACAGACTCAAATTTTGAGATGGCAGTTGCCACCCTCGCAAACACCTGTTGGGCGGGTGCAGCGCCCTCTCTCCAGTTATCAGGGCGTTCCTGTTACACTCATCGGGCTTGTAATAAAAAAATGATAATAATAATAACAATAATAAACTAATAACAGAGTTTGGATGCAGTGCTCACTGGCCAACCCATCCAACACTGAGTGTGGGTTTCCCACTCAGCAGGCATGTGGAATCCAAGAGCAGATGGTGTTCCGTGGAGCTGCATCACGAAATTCTAGCTTCGGTTTTCTCTGTGGTAATTCAGAGCAACAAAAAACTTAGATAGTGAAGCAGAAATGTTCAAGCCTGTTTACTAGACCATGGGGCAGTGTTAACGCAAGCCTAACTAAATCTGTTTATGAGAAAAAATTAATGACTTTGGTTATATCCACCCAGCATTGGTGCCCACATATCTTGGGAAGGAAATTCACAGTCTTTACTGACCAAAATGGGTGCTTTATCTATAATTAATGAGGACAGAGAATTGGATGGAATTTCAAGACCATTTTGACAAGATATCAACAAAATTGTATAGAGGCCCACAAAGATCCAGAGTTAGAAAAAAGCAGAACTGCTTTGGTACATGACTCCAACTCACATAAGCACCACACATTGAAAAGTAATAGGTTCCACTATAAGGGAACGTTAACTTCATGGATCCACCAATGGGAGGACTAGAACCTATAGAAGAAAGGTTCACCGCAAGAGGGCATGAACCATTTGGCCTTTTGAAGCTCAATGTTGAAAAAACAAGCTAAAGTGACAAATCCCAAATAACGTGAACAATTCCGTGAGAACCGGTCTAATGCACCCCAAAAATTTTCTCGAGACTTTCAAGGATTTCTATATTATAATCCAAAATGACAAGAAAAAAATAAAAACCATAAAGTATTGATATTGAATAGAAGAAGAAGAAGCAGAAGACGACCTATTATATTAGAAGTAAATCACAGAAGAAGCTGAATATCGAATCCTATTACATGCAAGCATAGTGAGGAAATGATGAAACGACGTGAAGGGTTGGAATAACTACTTACCCTGATGAAAACGAAGACGAAGATCCTCCGCGAGATCCAATCGAATTCAGAACACCGTAACGTCACCGCCCCCGAACTTCCTTAAATAAGTACAATCGAAGGTAAAGGCAGAGCAGACAGAGTACACAGAAGATGGTACGATGATAGGTTGCCATGTACTCCATTATTACTCACCCAGATTCTCCTCTGTTAACCTCTCTCTTTAATTTTATAAAAAAAAAAGAAAAAAAAGTATATAATCATTTACGTTTTTATTTTTTTGTTATTAATTCTCTTTCAAAAAGCATTTTAAGATGGATTTCGGTACTTTTGACAAACTTTTTTATAAAGTTTTTATTATAACACACTTTAACATTTTTTTTCTTTACTGTTTAAATTATACTAATTTTTTTTATTGAGGTGTTATCACGTGTGTTTTGTTAAAAATTTGTTTGATAAAATTTTATCGAAAATAAATTTTCTTTTAAGAATTATGTGCTTGGAGTAGGATGACAATGAAACTAATGAAAATGAATATCACATTTTATTTAACTTTGTTTTTTAAAATTTAAATAGATAAAATAACCGTATCATTAAAAATATAAAATAATTTTCTAAACTTTGATTTCATATATTTTAATTTTTTTTTTAGATATTTGATATTGAAGTTATTTTGTAAAAGATTTATTTTTAAAATTTATATTTTAATATAACTTAGTTAAATTTCCTTTAAAAAATAAATTTATTTACATTTATATTTTATGGAATAATATTTCGATTATTTTTTATCTAAGTTTATATTTTTGAATTTTTTTAAACATCTGTAAATATCTCAACAACTGACAGACACAACTGACATGATTCATTGTCATTGTCTCTTTAAATTTTTAAATATATTTCTAAAAAAAATTAACGATGAAAATTTTAACATTTAATTCTACAACTAAATGTAATTTTATTCAATACTTTGTAGACAGTAATTTACCTATATATTTTTTATTTATACTGATTTCTAATAATGATTTAAGGATATATTTAAATTTAAACATTAGAAACACCTAAGATGTACATTTAAATTTTAAATAAATAAAATTATTTTTATAAACATATTTAATATTTTTAAGAATTTTGTACATATATAATACGCATCCTTATTTTTACCTTTAACCTTGTCCTTTTACATATTTCCAGGAATTACTTTTATTTTCATTTATAAATTTCTCTATTTTAATTAAAAAGATTTCTTAGTAGAAGACAAATTGTGAAATAATTAAAACATTATCCTAAATCCCGTATGCAGCAAAATAAAAAATAAAAAAATCACAGTGACACCTTTTGGCGGGAACTTATGGTTGATAACTTATCCTTCTCAGCTTCTCTTTCATCCAAATGCGTTTTGTGATAGAAAGTGACATAGTTTGATTCTTTACGTTATATCCAATTACCTGCAAAAATTTAGCAACATGTTCTTCAATTGTTGACCTAATCACACCATTCACCATGTTAGCCATGTCTTCTTCTCCTAAATCATCAATGTCATCTTTCTGTCACGTTAAAATTCTTTATACAAGTATAAAATTTTCTATACATAAAATTATTAATCTCTAATTAAAAACCTTACACATAATTTAATTCAAATTTCATACACATAAAAAATAATAATTTATATGTTAGTTTATTGAAGATAATAAAGGGTAATAAGCATGGAAAGGACGTATAGCTTTCATTGATCAACTCACTCTTACAAAAGCAGAAACTTAGTTAATATAGAACTAAGTTCTGAAGAAAATGAAACTGAAAAGAAACGATTTTAACAACCCATAACAGAAAGTCAGAGACTGTACTCTAATACCCCCTCTCAAGTTGGGTGGTGAACATTGAACAACCCTAACTTGGAAATAAAGGAAGAAAAAGGTGCAGGATACAAAGATTTGTAAAAACATCAGCAAGTTTATGTTTGGAAGAGACGTGAGAAAGAACGATCAGCCCATCAACAATTTTAGCACAAATGAAATGGCAATCCACTTCAATGTGTTTGGTCCTCTCATGAAAGGATGGATTCTTTGCAAGCTGTATAGTGGATTGATTATCACAGTAGGTGGAAAAAGGCAGAGGTATATCTAGAAATAAGGCATCAGAGACGTATTTTAACCATTGAAGTTCACAAGCAACAGTAGCAAGAGCCCTATATTCAGTTTCTGTGGAACTACGGGAAATTGTGGATTGCTTTTTGGACTTCCAGGATATTAAGCAGCTGCCATAGAATATGCAGTATCCTGTAACAGATTTCCGTGTAGTGTTGCAGGAGGCCCAATCAAAATCAGAGAAAGCTTGGAGTCTGTGAGAGTTGTGAACAGGATAAAAAAGACCCAGGCCAGGAGCATTCTTGAGGTACTTAAGAATATGAATGGCAGCTTGAAGATGAGAGGTTCTGGGTGCTGTCATGAATTGGCTGACTTGCTGCACAGCGTAGCTAATGTCAGGTCGTGTATGAGTGAGATACAATAACTTGCCAATGAGCCTGCGGAAGTTTGTAGGATCAGAAATAAGATCTCCATCAGTATTATTCAACTTGATAGAGGGGTTGGCAGGAGAAGAAACAGGTTTACAGCCTGTTAAGCCAAATTCAGAAAGAATGTCAAGACAATACTTTCATTGATTGAGAATTAAGCCTTTATGAGAGCGGGCAACCTCAAGCCCTAAGAAGTATTTTAAATGACCAAGATCTTTGATGTGGAACTGATCATTGAGATAAGACTTAATGTGATGACTAGTGTGAAGATTATTCCCAGCTATGACTATGTCATCCACATAAATCAAAAGAACAGTAAAGGCAGTGGGGGTTTTCTGAACAAATAAGGAGTAATCAGTTGTGCTTTGAGTGAAGCCAAATTGGATTAAGGCAGAAGTGAGTTTGGCATTCCACTGACGACTGGCATGTTTTAAACCATACAAAGATTTATTAAGTTTGCAGACTAGTTGTGGAGAAGGCAGAAGCATGCCAGGAGGGGGTTTCATATATACTTCTTCATTAAGGTCACCATTGAGAAATGCATTATCAACATCTAGTTGATGCAAAAACCAGCCAGAGGAAATGGCAATGGAGAGAAGGAACCGAACTGTTGTGAGTTTAACAACAGGAGAAAAGGTTTCAAAGAAATCTACCCCCTCTGTTTGTGTGAAACCTTTAGCGACCAAACGTGCTTTATACCGTTCGATGGAACCATCAGCCCTGAATTTGGTGTGGTAAACCCATCGACACCCCACAACTTTCTTTCCGGGAGGAAGAACAACGAGAGACCAAGTTTTGTTTCGATCAAGGGCTTCCAATTCAGCTTTCATAGCTCTTTTCCAACAATCAACTTGATTTGACTCCTTGAAAGAGGTGGGCTCATATGTACCAGAAATAGACAAACAAAAAGCAGTGTGAGATGGTGAACAATTAGAATAGGAAAGATAAGAATGTAAAGGATAAGGAGTGCTATATGTGAGATGAGATGAGGCAAGAGTGGGACAATGATAGTCAACTAAGTAGTTTAGTGGCTTCTTTGGACGAGTAGAAACTCGTGATATACATTCAGTGGTTTGTTGTGACTCATGTGATGCAGATTCTAGACTGACAATATCATTAACAGTGGCAGATTGCTGTAATGAGAATTTAGAATTGGTATGCAAAGAAGGAAAAAGATTTTCTAAGGAACTAAAGCAATCAGACTGTTCATTAGTTATGCTACTGGTATGTTGTGGTTTGTGATATGGAAAATGTGATTCATAAAAAATGACATTACATGATATAAAGATAGATTTGTGTGTGATATCATAAAGAATATAACCTTTGGTGCCGGGTTTAAAGCCAAGAAAAATGCTTTTGATAGCACGTTTGTCAAACTTGGTCCTGCCATTAAGTATAGTAGAAGCAAAAGCTAAACAACCAAAAATACGTAAGTTTGTGAAATTTGGAGGATTGCCATGAAGTAATTCATATGGAGATTTGAGTTTTAAAAAGGGAGTGGGGAGCCTATTGATTATGTGTGTAGCATGTTTGACAGCAAAAGACCAAAAACAGGTTGGTAGATGTGCTTGAAATAACAATGCTCGACTAACATTTAATAGATGTTGATGTTTTCGTTCAACAATGCTATTTTGTTGGGGAGTTTCAACACATGTTGTTTCATGAAAAATACCTTTATTTGAAAAAAAATCATGTAAAAGGAATTCCTTTCCATTGTCAGAACGAAGACGTTGTAATTGGATATTGAATTGATTTTCTATTTGGAGAATGAATGAGGGCAAAATGGTTTTTACATCAGATTTCAATTTTAAAAGGTGTATCCACGTAAAACGGGTGAAATCATCTACCACAATATTTGAAACCATCAATAGAAGAGATGGCAACAGGGCCCCATATGTCCACATGAATTAATTCAAAGAATCTAACACTTTTGCTTGTACTATGAAAAAAAGGTAATTTCTTTTGTTTTGCAAAGTGACAGGTATCACAAGGTTGAGTACAATAAAAAAGAATGTCATTATGTATGCTCGATAAATGTTTCAGGATTTTGTTGGATGTATGCCCTAGTCTAAGATGCCATAACATGGGCTTATTTTGAGAGATAGCAGTAGCAGACTTGGGTACAATACAATTAGTATTAGAATGTGAATCACATGAATCTAAAGCACTTGGATGTTGAAGGTAAAATAAGCCACAACGTTGCTTAGCTGCACCAATCATCTGAAATGTTGATTTATGTATAATGGCACAAGTTTTATCACAAAAAACAACAATGTAGTCAGTATAGGAAAGAAGTTTAGGAATGGAAATAAGAGAAGCAACAAAGTCTGGTACATACAAGACGTTTTTAAGGGTTAAATTGCCAATAGAAATGGTGCCAGAAAAGGAAGCAATAACAGTAGTATTATTAGGCAATTTAATATGTATTGGTGTAATAGGTGTTAAAGAATGGAAAAGATTCTTGGATGGACAGATGTGGTCAGTGGCACCACTGTCCAAAATCCAGGGGGAAGAATTGGAAATGCTACCTGAGGAAGAAGTAACAGAGGTTTGGGCAGTGTTGACAGAAGCATAACCAAGGTTTGATTGTTGAAGAAGAGCTAAAAGAGCATGATATTGATCCTTGGAGAAAGTAAATTGATTAGACGATTGTGCTTCAACCACTTGAGATTGCTGTGGGGCATGATCAGAGTCAACTTCTGCCAAACTAACAGAGGAATTAGATCCGGAAGAGGTAGCACGTCCAGTCTTTTTATAACCAGCAGGAAATCCAATCCGCCAAAAACAAGTTTCGATGGTGTGATTGGTTTTCTTGCATTTTTCACAAAATTTAGCATTTCTGGGTTTGTTCGAATTCTAGGGTTTGAAATTTGCAGTGGATGATTTGTTGGAAGAATTAGGTTTAGAAGTGTCATTGGATTGAAAAGAAAACGCAACCAGATCTTGAGATGATGTAGTGGCAAGGGTGGGGAGAAATTCTCGTTCATGTTGGAGAATCATGGAAAAAACCCGAACAATAGAGGGCATGGGGTCCATGATCATAACCTGAGAACGTACTTGGGAATAATCATCATTCAATCCTCTGAGAAACCGAATTATACAATCATCCTCCCTTTCTTTATTCAATTTGGAAATCAAACCACACGAACAAGAAACGGAGCAAGTGCAGAGAAGAACACACCGATGCAATTCAAGTTCTTTCCATAAAATTTTTAAACGTGTGTAATATTCAGAAACGCTAGAATCACCTTGTTTGCAGTTCAAGATTTGATCTTGAAGATCAGCCACCCGGAATTTGTTAGGATGAGAAAAGCGCTCCTTAAGATCGATCCATATATCGAGAGCAGTATCCATCCACATGACAGACTGTTTGATTGAAGCACTCATAGAGCGTGTGAGCCAAGCCATGACCATGCGATTGCAGCGACGCCAGGCATCGTGGAAAGGATCGCTGATAGGAGGGCATGGAAGACTGCCAGTGACAAATCGTTCTTTGTTCTTGGTTTCGAGAGCCACCATCATTTCTCTTTGCCATTGATGGAAGGTGTTTTCTGTGAGGGGAGATGAAACAAGAACAAGGGCTGGGTTTTCACCCGGGTGGAGATATAAAGGGTTTGCCGGATTTAGAAGATGATCTGGAGGATTTTGGCTGGGTTGAGCCATGGTCGATCAAGAAGCAGAAAGAAAGAAAGCGGAAACGAAGAAGGATATTACCAAACTGATACCATGTTAGTTTATTGAAGATAACAAAGGGTAATGAGCATGAAAAGGACGTATAGCTTTCATTGATCAACTCACTCTTACAAAAGCAGAAACTTAGTTAATATAGAACTAAGTTCTGAAGAAAACGAAACAGAAAAGAAACGGTTTGAACAACCCATAACAGAAAGTCAGAGATTGTACTCTAATATTATAGTTTAAAATAGTATGACCAAGTTAATTTATTTAACTGTATTTGAAATTAGAATTCATGTTTTAAACAGTTTAATCCATGATTTTAATTTGATAATCCACACTTAGAAAACTATTAAATACAAATTTCAATTGATCGTCCCTAATTTCAATATTAAATTTGTGATTTAAATAACTTTCTACAAACTAAAAGATTTACTCATGTATAGTTTCACGTTTCATAACATAATCTACCTTGTCATCTACCATGATCATTTTAAATTCCATTCATGTAAATAATAATAAATTAAATATATTTTTCGTTTTCAAACTATTTTAAAAAATTGTGTTCGTCTCTAAACAAAATGTATATTTATTTCATCCTACATTTCATTCCAAACTATCTTAATTACAACAAAAGCAATGAATCTAAGAACAACTAAAGGATGCAATGAAACTCTTAGCAACAAAAGGTATCAAGCAACTAAGCAAAGGAAAAAGGAATCAAAGCAAGTGTCAAGGAAAAAACAATGGTTCATGATTTTTAGTAGGGGTGATCATGAATTGGATTTTTAATGATCCAATCTACATATATTTTGGATCCAAATAATTGGATTAGATTTTCGACCCAAATCTATTTTTTCAAAAAAAAAGTAGATTGTATTTTTTTAAAAATTCATATCCAAAATATTTAGATCAAGTTTAAATCCAGATCTAAATATTTGGATCAAGTTAAAAATCCAAAATTTATTTTTCATAAAATAAATTCAAATTTATTTTTTTAAAACTTGTTCCATAGGGCTGACACCATAAAATTTGGCAAATTTTTTGTCAGGGCCAACTAGGCCAAATTTCAGCATGGGATGAACTTGGATGACTTTCGAACGAATTTCGGTCGGAGACGACGTGACCAAATTTGGGCCAAGGTCAACTTGACAAAATGTTACTCGAGATCGACTTGACTGGATTCTACTGAATTTCGACCAGGGACGATTTTGCCTAATACGACCAAATTTTGACCAGAGCCGACTTAGGCCAAATATGACCATATTTGGGTCAGGGCCTGATCAATCAAATTTCGGTCAGGGTTGACTCCACTAAATTCGTCGGCTGGGACCGACTTGACTGAACATGGCTAATTTTCGATCACAACTGACTAAGTTAAATATAGTCAAATTTCGTTCGGGACTTACTCGACCGAATACGAGTAAATTTGGGCTAGTGTCGACTCGACCAAATTTTGATCATGACCAACTCGACTGAATTTGGCCAAATTTAGGTCAGGATCGACTCGCCTAAATATGACCAAATTTCGGTTGCGATCGACTTTGCTGAATACGACCAAATTCAGGCCAGGACCAACTCAGTCAAATTTTGGTTGAGGCCGACATGACCGAATTTTGACCGGAGCCGACTCAACTGAATTCGACCGAATTTCAGTCGTGGCCAACTCAGTTGAATACGGCCAAATTTTGATTGTGACTAACTCATTTGAATATGGCCAAATTTCATCCTAGGCCGTCTCAGCCGAATACGACCAAATTTGGGCCAGAGTCGACTCGGCCAAATCTCAATTGGGGCCAACTTGATTGAATTCGACCGAATTTTGGCTGGAGCCAACTAGGCTAAATACAACCAAATTTTGGTCGCGATTGTCTCGACCGAATACGATCAAATTTTGTCCAGGTCGACTCAGCCCAATGTAGTCAAATTTGGGTCGGGGTGAACTCAACCGAATACTTCCAAATTTTGTCTAGGACCAGCTGGGCCAAATTTTGTATAGGGTTACGCCAACTCAATCAAATACGACTAAATTTGGGCTAGTCTGTCTCAACCTTTAGCCTAACCTAACCAAAAATATAAACTGAAATTTTGGATTGGATATTTTGGATTATCCATTTTGAAAATCTAGATTTAGAGTATGTATATACAAACCATAAAATATATAAAATGTAGATCAGATTGATATCCAAATCCAATAAAACGGATTGGATTTTTAATAAAATAAATATTAAATGGATTGGATCATAGCAAAAATGGATTGGATCATGAAAATTGGAATTTTTGCCCACCCTTAGTTTTTAGTAGCAACCTCCTCCTACAACTCTCTTGGTTTACATTCAATAAGGTCAAGTGGTGCTATATTGTAGTTGATGGTCAAGTAAGATTTCTGTCATTAAAAAATAAAGAATAATATCATGTAATATTATAGTGGATGTTAGATTAGAAAAAAAAAAGAGTAAAAGTTATTTACATGTCATTTCATCTCACAATTGTATGTATGAGGGTGAGAATAAAACTCTTCCACAAATTCGTCGTCACAAATAACTTCAAATAAGCATAAAGAAACATGTAAAATCCACCCTTTTCATTTTATGCACATGACGTGGAAATAGAAAGAACATTAATCTTAATCTTGTGTCTAGACAAAAAATTTTAACAATTCCAAGAAATTGAAATATATAGTATTTGAATTACTTGAATTTTTTTAACTTTTTAAATAGTTTGTTTATATGAAATAGTTAAAATATCTTAGATTTCAATTTTTTTATTTGGATAAATCAAATTTATATTTTAAGCCTAACTCAAATCAATCATTGCGTTCGAGTTGAGTTAGCTCGACCTTCGATCTAAGACGACTCGTCTTTGTTTCGACCCGGATCAACTCAGTTCGACATTTGACTCAGGTTGATTCGACTTGACATTTGGCTTGAGTTGATTCGTCTTGACATTTGGCCTAAGTCGATTTGGCTTGACATTTGGCCTGAGCCGACTCAGCTTGACATTTGGCCTGAACCGACTCAGCTCGACTATCAACCTTGGTCAACTCGACTCAATCTTCGACCCAAGCCGACTTGACACTACCTTCGGTTAGGTCAGCTCAACTAGATATTCAACCTAGGCCAACTCACCTCAACATTCGGCCAAGGTCGATGCAACTTACTTTTGACCAAGACTGACTCAATTCGACTCAACCTTCAACCCAATTCGACTCAACCTTCGACCCAATCCGACTTGACACTACATTCGATTAGGTTGGCTCAACTAGATATTCAACCTAGACCAACTCACCTCAACATTCAGCGAAGATCGACACAACTTACTTTTGATCAAAACTAACTCAACTCGATATTTGATCCAAACTATCTAGGCTTGACCTTAGCCTGGACTAACTCAATTTGACTTTTGCCTCAGGCAAACTTAGCTCGATCGGTCTGAATCGACTCAGCTCTTTATGAATCAACTTCTTAGACTTGTGGACTTATTTGCATAATGACCAATGAGATATTCCACACTTGTGAAATTTGAATTTTCTTTTTGTTTAATAAATTTCAAATTCTATTATTTTAATTATTTTTAATACCTTCTTAGAATTTTTCAACTTTTTTTTTTTAATTTTCTCGTCTAAACAAATCAATTTACTTAAAAGAATTCAAAATTTTCAAATAAATAAACTGTTCTTTTAAATTTTCTGATCCAAATACAATATAAAGTAAATTTCCGAATGTATTCCCCTTTCTTACACTCCTTCCGCACATTTGTACTCACCCACTCTCACCCCTATCAACATCTTTTCTACACGCTCTTTCCTTCATATTCTATCATTGTCTTTCAAGTCCTGATACATTATCTCGTTCTCTTTCATTTTCACTTTCTCTATACGTTTTTCTTAACAACTTGAATTTGATCTATCGTAATGTCACGGAAGCCATAAACTGAAATGTCAACGGCTAAAATTAACAAAATAATGAACAAATATGCAAGTTCAGTATTCCACTAAGTGGACGAATTATTTAACGAGAAGAAATATTCAGAAGCTTATACATTGAGTAATGTTACACGACTCTATTACGTCTTAAGTGTAAGCCAAAAAGGTCGTCCACTACTACTACTACTTCATGTAATTGTTTTCAGTAACCCTTTAAGCTTTAGTTATATTTACGAGGGTCCTCTCATAAATAGGAAGAAACACATATATATTACTATATCCTACTTTTGGGATGTCACACCCTTCAACAAAAACACACCAACAACACCAACTACCAGAGTCAGAACCATAGGGATGGCAACAGATTCAGGTTCACGCATTCTACCTGTCTGATTTGGTCTTCCAAGGCGTGACCGTTCTCCTAAGTATTCATGCAAAAGATTGCTCAGAGTGTCTAGTTGATGCAAGATTTGACGTTGTCCTCGTGCAATAACTAACACCTATTTTAAAAAATAATAATTAAAATAAGAAACTAAATATGTCTTATTGCTCCATGCAGTATTTCAAAGTAGAAAATTGTGATTGATGTTGTCTGAAATGAAGAGAGATGGGAGGTACTGAATGGAAATGTTTGACAGGATCACTTAAAATCTAACATAATATCCAACTAGCTTTTAGGATGATAAGTTCACACCCGCATAAATATTTACTCCTAGTTTAATTATTTTTTTATTTAATAAATCAATTTCTATTTTAATTGAATAATTTAATTTAATATTTTATTATTACTTAGAATTGCTAAAAGGTTGTAAAGTAAAAAGTGGGTGAAAATCATTTTTTACTATAAGGAACCATATATGTTGTTCAACAGAATATGGAAAATGGGTAAATGACATTATTAATCTTCATTAAATTATTCCTAATTACTTTAAATAATATTTAATGACTTGGATTTTAAGACTATAAATTGTTGTATTTTTCATTTAAAAGTATCTAAATATATTCCTCAACACGGGCAAGACTACATCTCAACAATACCTTATACAAATTTATCTTCATCTTTATCTTTTCCCATCCATACGAAGTTCCTTCACATCATGTTCTATCTCAGTTGAGACATAGTACGCATCTTTACACTCAGTAGACACATGCACAGTATGCATATGATATGTGTAGTGTAGCATATAGCACTATCATGGTGTGTTTGGAAGGTATGAAATTGGGAGGAATGAAAAGAGAGAAGGTTTCTTTCCTTTCACTGATTTTTAGCACTTAAAAAAGGAAGGAAGGAAAATAATTGACCCATCTATATAGTCTATCCTTCTAATTAAAGAAAAAGAAACTTTTGAAATTAAAAGACTAATTTATTCATATCTTTAGGTTCTCAACCTTTATTATTATGGCCATTTGTTTCATTTTATTATTTAACTTTTTTTTTGCCTTCCGTCTTATTTCCTAAGAAAAAATCTACAAGATCTTCTACTCTTTCTCTTTCTTTCATAAACCAATCATGTCACGTGAATTAAAAAATCAGGGGACCAACCTCGTCCATCAGGGGAGACTCTTTCGCCAATTGAGAAGAAGATGAAGAATTAGGCAGCAATGATCCAGTCAATGAACCATTACCTAATCCAGTTACAAACAAGGAAGTGGGGCCTGAGCCATTACTGGCCTCAGCCTGTGAAGCCAAGTTTTGTTGACTGGCCGAAACTTTTTTGCTAGCAAACTTTGAATTCAATTCTTCAATACGGGAGGTGAATTCATCCATTCTTTCATTTAATGTGGAAATTTGATCAGAAAGTTGAGTGATGACCCCCTAGAAACTCAAAAGCAAATATCAGTAGATGAATCATTTAGATGGATAGAAAATTAAACTTCATAGCCACAAAGGCAAACATTTATTACTTGTAACACCTATATGCCAAAACACCATGTGAATATAATTTCCATAAAATTTTAATATACATCTTTTTTTGAAGTTTCTGGCCAATATTCACTACAAATATATCTTTCAACATTTCTTTCTATGGACTCAACAAGTACTTTTCCATGTTCCACAAAGTAAGACACAACAAGTGATACATTGATAAATGAAGAGGCTAAAATGATTGCAATTAAATGATTTTTCAAGGAAAATATATATATTACATTGTTAGCAATCGATGCAGGAGATTCAAGAGTTCTTCCATCGAATCTTCTGTTATTTATAGCAAGTTTAGTCAGCTTAGGTAGAATCTTGTCCCTTTGAGTCGAATATGAGTGTGAAATACCACTACAGAAAACAAAATGAGAAGAACATGACAAAAACCTTCCTTTAACATTCTTTTAATCAGATTCTGAAATTCTTATTCCAAATATGAAAAACAAGTAGAAGTAATACCATTATTCTTTTTAAGAGAGGACAAATACGTAATGGAAGTTAATAATTACCGATTAAGATACTTCATCCTTCTATCTGCAGAAGCTCTGGAAAGGGCTTCTTTGGGGCTTGAAACTACGTCATCATCTATGCTGAGTTTTGACTTAAGATCGTCTGGCAATGCCTGCAGTTTGATCAGATTAGAGATTTAGTGTATAAACATTAAAACAGCAAATAAAAAGGTTAAATGATGGCTCATACCATCACATCGTTCACAAGCTTTTCTAGCTGAATTTGTTCAATATAAGTGCGAGGAACATAGGAACCATCCAATCCCAGTTTCTCTGCTACAAACTTGCAATAGATCCTGTCTTTCCCTTGCACCTTGAAAACAGGATAAATAAGTATTTAGCGAATGACAACAAAAAGAAACAAACACAAACATTTAATAGGCATGGGCATGTGTCTCGACCTCCATGCACCCCCCAGGCCTAGCCAAAAGCATTGAAGTGCTTAGGCTTAAATAAGTGCCCGAGGGCTGGAATATGTTACTGTGTTAATGTTATGTTTAAACCTAGTCCAGGACCAACCTAATACCATCTAACAAGGACACATGGGACCAACAAACACTAGAAAATAAGTTAATAAGGATACGTGAAGGATATTTACAATAAAACACAATAACAATGCCAACGGGAAACAAATAAGACGATCATTTTAATAGATACATTTGTTATTATTAATCTTAATGCAAAGATAACATTTTGTATTGAAATGATATGCTCTAAAACATTTTATGCAGATTCACATAGGAAATAGGTGAGGGCAAATGGTAAATGGAATTATTATGGTCTCTGATGGAAGTAGTACCTTTTGACAAGGTTTGAAAACGAAGGTAAAAAAAGAAAGAATAAGACTAACAGTAAACTATTATAGCAAGGTAACATTAAACTTAGATGAGAACAATTTTGGTCTGTTAGTCTTGTACTGTCACCTGACTGTATGGCAATTTATTACAAAAATTCTACAACTAATTAGACAGTTTTCTATAATCGCTATTCTTAGGATGGACAGTTTGAAAAAGCTACATTTGTAAGTATATTAACTGATTTGCAGCCAAAAATCTACCTTTTCTTATTGTTAGCAGACTTGGACCAGATCAGTCTGTTGAACTGATTAACCTGGTATCCAGAGTAATAACCAGTCCGGTCCATGTATTAAATCCAGTTCTTCTTGTATGTATTCAACCCATGCTGGCCCCATCAAAATGCTTGAAAATTGGACTCAACCTTGATGAACCATTGATCCAGTTCTTCTTTAAATACTAGATTTTTACACTTGATATTCAACCCTGATGAACCATTGATCCAGAGTAATAACCATGTATTCAAACCATGCAGGCATCATCAAGTGCTTGAAAAACCATTAAGAACCACTGATCCAGTTCTTCTTTAAATACTAGAATTTTGTACTTGCTATTCATTTACTGCCTTGCACACCACACGAAATGGCTTGCCCTCTGCTCCACAGGACATTGTGATGTTGAAAGGCTTCTTAGAGAAATGACGAATTTTAAAAAACTGCAGTGTGCTAAGGATAGTTTACCGGGACCACAGGATATTTAGGCGAAGAACAACCACTAAACCATAAGAACAACCAATATTTAATACTTAATATAAAATGGTTCATGCAGTTCAATTAGCCACCAGTCCCATTCTAATAACGCTGCCTTTTCTACTCTTGAGATCATGATTCGCTCTAACAAGCCCAAATTTTACTAACAAAATAGGTCATATATGAGTATACTACTCTATTGTAAAATGAGTGTCATTAGTAAGTTAATGTACCGGTTGTCTACAAACCAGTGTCACTCATCTATTGGAGTTAGTTATTGTGTAGCTGTCTATTGACAGTTGTCACTAGTTTGTTTGCATGTATAAAAGCTTTTGCTGTAACTGCTCAAATGTAAGTGATTCGTTTTTCCATTCATTCAAATACAAAACTTCAATTTTACTTTCTAAATTCTTTTCAACTTCGATGATACCAACAGTTTGCCAATCCTAGATGAACAAATTTTCTTCATTGCATTTACCAATGGCTGCTTCTCCTTAGTAACCTTCTCACATTCAATTCCCAGAAAACTTGATGAGAAAACTCTCTCCTTTGGTGTAAACGTGTAAAACCTCTAATCAAACCATGTCATTATCATTTTGTCACTGCTCCAGATATTCCTCTTCGTTAGTTACTCTGGCAAATACAGATGCTGGAATTCTCAATTTTACATTCGTTTCTCAGGGAGTGACGATATGACTATTTTCAAAAATAAGCTCAAGCACAAACATGACACATGTTCCAGGTTGCATTCCTTGTGTAATACCTACCTTTGAGCCTAACATTAATTACCTACCTATTGCCTTGAGAAAAGGAAGATGTTTTGTACTAAGTATCCTATTTCTCAATTTATGTCCACTAAACACCTTTTTGTACAAGACCAAAGTTTCTCTCTATCATTGACAGAATTACAATCCCCACATCAGTTCAAGAGACATTCAAAGATAAGAATTGAGATCAAGTCATAAATGAAGAGATGATTGCCTTACAAAAGAATAAGACTTGGAAGATTGTTGATTGACCACAAGATAAAAAGGTTGCATTCAGGGGGATCTACTCAATGAATTATAGGTTTGATTACACTAGATCTGTACGATGCGATATTAGTTGCAATAGGATATACTAATACCTATGAAGTTGATTATTATGAGACGTTTGTTCCAATGACAAAGATAAATACACTAAGTGGATCATCCTCTCATTGGCAAAACATTTTGAATAGGAGCTATAATAGTTTGATGTAAAAAATATTGTTTGGCATGGACATCTAGAAGAAGTTTACATAGAGATCACACTAGGCTGTGGATCTATCCAAAAGAGGAATAAGGTACACTAGTTGAAGAGAACCCTACATCGATTCAAGCAATCACCCTATGTTTGATTTGGGAGACTTACTTAGACTGTGATTTGGGAGACATAGGTTATGTTGTGAGTGTGGTTAGTCAATTCATGAATCATCCATAGGAGCGATATTTGCAGGCTGTCAATAAAATTCTTCAATACTTGAAGTCAATTCTAGGAAAGAGATTGTTGTTCAAGAAGGACGGAAAATTAAATATGGAGATGAATATTGATGCAAACTATGTTCAGTTAGTTCTTGATAGGAGATCCATCTAAAAATATTGCATGTTCTAGTATAAAAAGTGAATGATCTTAAAGTGAAAAGAGAAGAATCTATGACTCTCTTTTGTGATAACTAATCAGCTATTAGTATTGTTCACAATCTAGTCCAACATGATAGGACCAAACACATAGGGATAGAGATTTATTTGCAAAAGGAACTTTCCACGAAGCAGTTTCAAGATCTTACATGCAAGCTGTTAAATATAGACATCCATTCATCAACTTGAGGAGGAGTATAGAATTACGAGGAGATACTTAGTTATTGTGACTATTGAGACATTGTAGGGATACGATGAGTTATTTATTACTAATTATAATATTTATTTGTAGGGTGGTAGAGTTTTACATAATGAATCCTCTTGTACTGCTTTCATCAAGAATTTGAATAAAAATTTCTTCTCTATTTTTAATCTCTTCACTAACTTTTTCAAGAGTAAGGAAATATAAAAAGTTAAGACTACTTGTCACATAACAATCAACAAGCATAAAAGGTATGTAAGGAATGATACAAACAATATGTTGTTATACCTGAACATATGTGCGATTCAGTTGTTCTAACCAATCAGTTTTTATGGTCACTTTATCATCACGAAAGATATGGCTGCTTCTTTTCAGTATAGATGCAATTGTGTACCCTAAGGCCATCAACCCTCCAAGAAGGCGCACACTGACCTCAAAAGTAATTCTAGGAGATATTATGAATGGACTATCTGTCACCCATTCCTGAAACAAGAATGCATTACCATTACAGACGTTTTTCAGTAATTTTGCTTCTAGGTGCAAAATTGTCAGCAAATCTCAAGCTCAAAAGGAAGGAGGATGTTGAAAGATAAGATCTTCAAAGCCCTGAGTTTAAAAACTTCAATGTCAATACTATCCTCCACTGTGAACAACAATTTTTTCAAATATTTGTTAATCTTCTTGAAGCAAAAATCACATTCCTTTTATCCACTGTTTTTTAGAAGCACAATATGCATATATGCATAAAATGTCACAACAAAACCATAGCTAAAACAAAAAAGAGAAAGAAAAGAAAATAATTCCTCACATCATTAGAAAAGGCATCAACTAAATAACAGGTTTGAGACAAACAATTTACTGAAGGCAGTAAAAGAAGGAAAATATGTGGGAGTATATGTTTCATTAATTTCAAGAACTCAATTTGCAAGAAATCTGTTGTAGGTATGTACACTGAAAAACATTTTGAAAGTTTAAGTTTTGAAAATTTATCTAAGGTTTTCTTTTTGTCTTTCATAGCTCATTTCTGATAGAACCACGAAAAGTACACTGGAACAAGACTCTGTCATGTGAATCTTTATTGCTTTATTTCCAATTCTGCACCTACCAATGTAGTAGGCACAGAAATGGCATAGAATTTTACAGTGTTTCCCCCACTGAAGTTGTTCGAGAGAACCTCACTCTCCACAATTCTCCTGAATATTTTCTTTTCCCCGAAAAACCTTCCCACCCACAACTAACCCTGGAATATTCATAATAGTCTGTTACAGCTGGCACACTCCCTTGTTTATTTCTTCTCTTATATACTATACCAAACCTATCAATTTCATTAAGTCACAATACCATGAAGTTGTTGTACTGCAACTATGCAAGAGGCTAAATAGGCTATTTTTTTATTATTATAATAGGTTTTTAAGAAAATTGTAAATAAGTAAACAATATTATTAGTGAAATATTGGCATAAACTAAATGTCCAAAGTACACATTTAGTTAAAAAAACTTAAGAAAATATTTAACAAAAACTTATTCATAAACTTTCAATATGACGTTTACTAAATTAAGCTCAAAGAACTTATTTTTATCATCTTTTCCCTGAAGCTTATTGAAATAGTTTAAAAAAAAATTATAGGGACCATAAACATAACATCTTTCACAAGTTCAATTAAGTTTTGTATGAGTTCTTACAACCCCTTCAAAATTATGCCTTGTTTGCTAGACATTCTCTTAAAAATTGATATAACTATAACAATCGGATAGTTTTCCATCACTTAACCTCAAACATGAGATTGTACTTTCCATCACGGTTTCTCATTCTCAAATATGATTGACAAGCTTCAGGGTCTTCCCCAGGCGGTAGAAGAAATATATCATACGTCTCCTCTTTGGTTTCAGTATGCTGTGCAGCAATAATTTCCTTGATTTGATCAACTGTCACAGTTCTTGCTGACTAGAACAACCAACACAATGTATCATCAAGAATTCACTTAAAAATATAAAGTACCTTACTATGATAGCATAGGACATCACCTTCAATATGTATGTGGGATTTTGAAATCCAGAGAATGGATTAAATTTGTTAATGATTTTTAGATGTGCTGTTTGGAGATCTGGCTCAATATAAGCTTTATACATAGGATATACCTACAAAGGGAAACAAAAATGATTGGTCTTACATTATGCAAGTTTTCAACACTCCTAAAAACTAACATGGGATCAGTAAAAACCGTTTCAGAGATTTGGTGAATTATTTCTTCAGGCTCTTGACCAGCACGGTGGATGTCCCGTAATACACGCTTAACAAGGTCAAAATGAACTCCACCCGTGACAGAAACACGAAGATCAAGCAAAGGCCTTAATTTTTCACTTAAGGCATAGATGCCTTCTATGATTACAATACGAGAGCTTGGGACTTCAATAGTCCTGTAAAGAAAATAGTAGAAAAGAAAACAACGAAATAAACATAAATGTAACAAGATCTGGGGTTGGAATAATATGATGCTAATTCTAGTACTCATGTGTCTCCACATTTACATATTTTCTCCTGTGCCTCTTGCGTGTCTGTGTGGATTTCCAAAGGTAGACGCGTACATAGGTGGCCATTTACACATGCTAAGCGATAACAATGGAGAGAGAAAAAAGAGGTGCTAAGGGTAATAATATAAGAAGAGGGACCAGGGGTGGAGAGAAAACTACAATATATTGTTTGAATGTGGACTATTTATTGAGCGGGTGTTTGGCAATGTTTCCAATAAGAACCCCTCTTGTTATGTTTAGTGTTAAGTGATTTCATTTATACTCAAAAATCACCCTTTATAAAAATAAAAATAAAAAGTATATTTTTAGAACTTTGCTTATTAACATCTCTTATTATACTGTATCTCTAAACATCCTTAACAAATCTAATAACTTGATCCATATAAACATTGTTGAATATCATTAGCTTTGGTATTCTCTTTTCCACGTTTCTCTAATTTGTGAGAATAAACCTAGATAGAACAACTAGAAAATAGGCAATTGCACATCATTAAAATGATAAAATTAAAAAGGTACACAACCTGTATCCTATGCGAGAACTAGACTTGAAATCATATACTGGAACTTGAACAGGCTTCCCTGCTTTAAGACCCTGTATATTTTCAAGCAAGGTATCATAATCCGTCAACCGAGGGTCTGTTTCAAATAACAGTGACATTAGAATCTAGTGTTTCATAACATTCCTTCCTATTTCTTGAACATTGACTAATAAGATTACCATGTAAAACTATTGCTTAGAAACGAAAATAATAAATTAGATTAGATATTACGAGAAACATGTCCATATTGCCAATAATAGATGATAAGGCTGTCTATATGTGTGTGTGTATTACGTGAAGGATGCAAAAGAATGAGTAATTGAGTAATATTTAGAGAAAATTACATTGGGATACCATGAAGTTTTCTCAAACTACACTTACACTATCTATTTTTTTTCATCATTACCATGACTTCCTTAAAAAGGGTCCATGTATAATGTAACGAGGGGAGACATGTGTAATGGTTTTAAACGTAAATGGGTACATGGGTAAAGTGAAACGGGGTGCAATGTAATGCCTTTTAAACAATGAGGAGGTTTGTGTAGAATTTAAAAGGAAAAAAAAAAAAACGGAGTGTCAATGTAATTTGAGTAAAACTCAAGGGCTATTAGTGTAATTTACACTAATATATTAGGCCAGCAAAGGAGACTTGGAAATTATGACAATGTATTTGGAGTCTCCACAGATGTCAATAAATTTCAAGATTAAAAATTTGTTTTGTCTAAGTCTGAGCTTGGAAATTGATTATGAATGACTTTTGTACATCAAAGTGAATGCTAGTAGCACTAGCTTTTGCGCTTTTCACTTCATGAATGTGAATTTTAAGGTGTTTAACGAGTTTCCAAGAACACTGCAATTGAGGTGAAATGATTATAGGATTATTAGGCAAGCAATATTATAGAGATAGCCATTGACACACCTGTTACCGTCCATAGAAAACCTGAATATTAAGCTGTATATTTGAAAATTGCTAAAAAATAGCTTGAGATTGACCTTGGAAAAATCAACAAAAACGTGCATGAAATCATTTGTGGACTTGGAGAATACCAAAAAAAAAAAACATAGATTATTGAACGTTGCTTTAAAAGAATACAATACATCTAATGAAAATGAAAGTATAAGTTTATAACATTATAGTTACTACATAATAGTCATACAAAGAGCATAAAGAGAAATAAACACATATCACTTTGTTTTCTACTCTGAACCCTATTTTTTTCCCTCTATTTCTTAAGTAAGTTTATGTTTTCTTAACTGCATAGCAATTGTGCAGCAGCAGAAATAACTTTGTTAATAAAAGTTCTCACTCATACTCACGAGTAACACGAAGTAACACTCAGTAACACTCAGACAAAATAATAAAACTCTGCAAAATCCTAAGTGAAACAAGAAATATAGATGTACACAGTCATCATAGATTACTTAAAAGTAAATAAATGAAGAGAACTCACCATCAAAGTTTCCATCAATAATTCTACTAGAATCGTTATAATTGTCCATTGTTATGACAGCTATGCTTGGCATAAAATTGAGGATCTTCTCAGTGAAAACAGTTTTCCCTGCTCCAGATGGACCTGCAACTCCTACTAATATGATTCCATCGTTCTTTTGAGCCAGTAATTGGCACGCACGAATGAATATGAAAAATCCTTTCTCAAATGACAGTGAATCTTGGATAGGAACAATTTCATAGCGATCAGAATCCTTTCTTTTAACCACTTGAACCTGATCTCGCAATAGACGTCGTCGAGGTGAGTCAGCACCAAAAACAGTATCTTGTGCCATTACAGAAACCAGAGATGTTTAAGCCATATGCTGCAAAAAAAAGGGAAAATGGCAATGAAAGTTGCTCGGAAAAATACAAACCAAACATGAACAAATAATGACTCAGAACTGCATAAATTGCACATGGAATCAAGAGATGGAATTTGACAATTCCAAACACATAACACAAACAAATTGTCATTCTCATACTACGTTTTTACCTTTTCAAAGAAAAAGGGGGAGAAATACATATTTCCACTAAAATATAACTACAAAATGCATGAGAAAAGAATACTGAATCAAGATCCTAAACCTTTTTTCTTGGCCCAAAATTTTAGTACCCAAGAAGGTTGAAAGAATCATAAAGAAACACAATGATAAAAAAAAAAGGCTGAAAAACATTACGGGAATTGACTTCAAATATTCAACCAAAAATAGCACATGGAATCAAGAGATGGAATTTGACAATTCCAAACACATAACACAAACAAATTGTCACTCTCATACTACGTTTTTACCTTTACAAAAAAAAAGGGGGGAGAAATACATATTTCCACTAAAACATAACTACAAAATGCATGAGAAAATAATACTGAATCAAGATCCTAAACCTTTTTTCTTGGCCCAAACTTTCAGTACCCAAGAAGGTTGAAAGAATCATAAGAAAACACAATGATAAAAAAAAAAAGGCTGAAAAACATTACAGGAATTGACTTCAAATATTCCACCAAAAATGTATTATATAGGACCATAAAATTGAAGTAAATATGATGAAGCAAAACGGTGAAGAAATTTGAGGACAAACATCTGTAAAAGTACCGGTAAATAAAATGAAACAGAGAAATCAAACCTCTGGAAAAGTGAAGGAATTCGGAAACTTTGTTATCATAGTGTTTTTTTACACTAGATTTAAGTACCAGCTAATTATCATCTGAACCGTTATATATAGGGTGTTATCCATTTAGTAATTTCAACAATTTTATCATTTAATAAATGAAAAATAATTTATTAAGTAAAATAGATAATTAAATAAGTTTTTTATTTCAAAATGATTGAATATTTTTTTTTAAATAACGAATACATAATCTTTTAAATATTATTTTACAAAATTATATATTTTTATTTTTTATTTTGTTACGTTTTTAATTAAATTATTTTATAAAAATAGAATATTATAAAATTACATGTATATATATATATATATATAATATATACATATTTTAATATAGTCAAAATATGAATATAGTTAAATTTTTTATTTCCTTTTTTCCTTAAAGACTTTTAAATAAGAATTAAAGGATTTCCCGCGGCAAGGTCAAGGTCTTTCAGACGTAGCTGCTTAATAGTTATTCCGTCTTGCGCCTTTCTTTGGGTGGGTCCGGCGCGGCGCTACCGCCTGGTTCTACCTTTCTTGAAGATAGTCAACGTGTCAGACCCATTAGACTTCTAAATCTGTTTCTCCTTTTTTGTCATTTCTTTCCAATCTCTCCCTCTCATTTTTGTAAGGATAATAATCCTAGTCAGGTTTTTATCAACCCACATCTCTATCTATACTATTATATTAATTAACCTATTAACCTATTACTACTAATCTCCTTCTTATCACAATTCTCATATATCTGTATTTATATCTAACAATATCATTTGCTATTACTAGCAATACTTATGACTTAATTAAACAAATGCACAGAACAATTTAAGAAATTAATTAACTATCTTAAATTTAACTATATACTTGATTTAAATAAGTTTCTTTGGGTGTGACAAGATTATAAAGATTCCCTAAACTACTTGGTGTAAGTAAGTACAGTTTTTTTTAAATATTTGCTAAATTAAAACCCAATTAATATATTCACCAAAAACACAAAAACAATTAGTGCGGGTGGTCCAGGTGATGGAGAAGGCAGTTTCTTTTTTTCTTGCAAACAGCACAAGTGGTCTAAATTAAAACAGCTCAGCAGTTTCCTTTTAGAGAATTCTATACTCTTCCGAAACAGCAGCCCCATTTACAGCTTCTACAACGATCATGTTGCTCGAATCTTGCACGTTGTTATTCACCAGCATCACACCAGAAGTTTACGTATAACTAATTCAACGCGTTTCACACGATTCAACTAACAATAATATCTACTCCAACAAATTCAAAACACTCACGGTTGCAGTAATTATTTCCCTCGTCTTAAACCTTTTGGTCCATTTCTTCCATAAGTGTAATTTAATTTGAAAATCACAAACTATTAACAAGAGTAAGAAAGTAACTAAACTCACAGAATCATAGAGGAGAGAATCAAACAAGTAAAACAATCCAAACAATTAGAACGAAAATAGAACCGTGCTATTACCAGCACAACCTCATCAAAACTGAGACATCTTCTTCCGTACCTTGAATTTTCAGGAATTGAAATGTAACAGGCTCCTCTTCACTTCACAGGCTTCGAACAGAGCACTAGCAACTAGCAGATGGAAAAATAGAGAGGGGAAGTTTGAGATGGGAAGAGAATAATGGTTTTGGGAGGAGAAAATAAGCAAAGAGAAGACGACAAAGAATTTTGACGCGATACTCTTTCTTCCTTCAGACAGATGAAGAGGGAGGACAAGATATTTTGTCCATTCAATGTGATCTAACGGCTTCAAATTCGTTCACCCTTCTCAGCCTTATTTCACAGTTAGCTGGTTATATGGGCCTAGAGCCCAGTGACCAAGGAGAGGATATTAAGGGCCCAAAGCCAAACTCGGCCCGTAGGAGAAAATAACAAACAAAAAATGGTTTTTTTTCCTGCATTTTCATACTTTCAACTCTATTACATACATTTTTTTATGTTTCAGATTATATTTCAATTTATATAATTTAAAATAAAAAAAATAAATTATACATTTTAAAATACAAAACAAATACATTTTTATTTTACATTTCAGAATATAAAATAAAAATAAAAATGATTATAAGAATTTTATATTTTAAATTATACCATTTAAAATACAATAATATATGAAAACATATCATATAAATATTTTGTGAAATTTAAAACATATATGTTTTTAATAAAATAATAAGAATTTTATAAGTTAAAAAATAAAATGTTTATAAGTTATATAAAAACAAAAAATATAAATGCTTCGGATAAAATAAAAACTATGATCTGAAGAACATATACCTTTTTGAAAACATTAACGTCATGTTTATTAAAAATTAAAATGAATATTGTTATTGAGTACAAGTGCATATTCATAGGTATGTAAAAAACATAAACAAACATTTATGCAGTAACTTACTTCTTAAAATAACATAAATAAGTAATTATGCAATGAATTTAATGTTCATCCTTGGAAAATAAAAACATTCAATAAATAGTTCATATAACCATTTTAAAGTTTTAAATAAAAACACTGAATAAATTGTTCACCAAAGTAGACTGCGATTTGATTCAAGTTTTAAATCCTGAGGGTTAATGTACCTACCCAGCATTTTAATATATTGGACACCTTTCAATTACATTTTGAATGGGTCATTATCAATAATATTAGTAAATAACCATACAAAACAGACATGGTAACCACTTAGTTGTATTTTAATTAAATGTGATGCGGATCACACCTGACAAATAATTATTTTATCATTTTTCTTCTTTTCTTTGTTGTCATTTAAGTAAGAATCTCTGTAACAAACAGTAATACCTTAATTTATATTGACTCTAGTACTTTCTATTACAATTTTTTTATTTTAGGTTAAATTATAATTTTGGTCTCCATTTTATAGTAAAATGTCAATTTGATCCCTCTATTTTTTATCTCAATTTGATTTCTATGACTAAATTTAGTCATAGTTTTTAATTAAGTGCAACAGTAAAATGTTGTTAGTGTATTTTTGTTTTTTGGTTAAATTATATTTTTAGTCTCCACTTTCGTAGCAAAATTTGAATTTGTTCCCTCAAATATTTTTTTATCTCAATCTGGTCCCTATTTTGAGAAATTTGACCCAATCAAGTCCTTTCCGTTAGTGGTGTAGTAACGGTGTTAAATGGGGTGTCACATGTCAGTTTCTGAATTTTTTGAATTTTTTATTTTTCAACTTTTTTTAAAATTTTTTGATTTTTTTTATTTTTCTAAAATATTAAAAAAAGTTACCACGTGTCAAGCTGACATCGTGCCACGTGGCAGTGACAGTGTCACATGTCACTATTATGCCAGGTGTCATTTTTTCATTATCAAATTAGTCCCTGTATTTTAATTTTTATCTCAAATTAATCCAAATTTTTGTAAAAATTGTGCAATTTTGTCCCCCTCCAAATTGAAACAAAAATTAACTTTTATATAAATGTTATACAAAATTTTTATTAAATTTGATTTTTTTATTCAAATTGATATTTTTATTATATATTTTTAACAAAACTATGACTAAATTGAGACAAAAATTAAAATACTGAAATCAAATTGAAAATAGGGAAATGACACCTAGCTTAATAATGACATGTGGCACTATCATTGCCACGTGGCATGATGTCAGCTTGACACGTGACAGATTTTTTAAATTTTTAAAAAATAATAATAATAATAATATCAAAAATCAAAAAAATCAAAAAATTCAGGAACTGACACATGACACCCCGTTTAACACGGTTACTACACCAGTAACGGAAAGGTTTTGATTGCATCAAATTTTCCAAGGTAAAAACCAAATTTAGATAAAAAAAAATTTGAGAGACCAAATTAATATTTTATTACGAAAATGGGACCAAATGTATAATTTAACTTTTATTTTAGTATTCTCAACCTTAGTTGATTATGTCATTTATAAGTGATCATACATTTAATTAGTGATCATGTGTTGAAATCAAGGTTATATCTTCTTACAATAAACTTTTCAAAGATTCAACCCATTAAAAATTCATCCGAAATGTTAAAATCTTAGTAAAAATAATAGTATTCAAAAATTATGAAACATTTTAGTTATTATCGTTACTAATCTCATCCACTAGCGGAACATAGACATGACAGAGGGGAGCCATGGCTCACCCATTGATTTTTTTTTACTTTATTTTTTACATATTTAAAAAAATAATATTTTTATATTTTTATTATATTTATATTAATTTTAATGATTTTTATTTTATTTTATTTTTTATATATTTTGAAAAAATATATTTATATTTTATTACTTTATTTATATTAATTTAGTTTGAAAAAGTTTTTTTAAAATTTAAAAATCACATTTTTTCTCTCTATTATATTTTTTTTATAATTTTTCATTTGGCTTTTATCCTTTTTATGTCTCCATCTCTTTTTTTTTTTTTTTTCGTCTCA
>Ga0214545_1001393_pt1 | contig 44935 bp, 25 predicted proteins | sample CNSS4metaG_FD_160064 | JGI IMG/M metagenome (GOLD analysis project Ga0214545, IMG submission 160064) | Root nodule microbial communities from cowpea collected in UCLA plant growth center, Los Angeles, California, USA - CNSS4 | ecosystem: Host-associated > Plants > Roots > Nodule | place: USA... | reverse complement strand
GTGGATAAAGATACACATATATATATATATATATATATATATATATATATATATAAAATCAGGACTCTTCCTATTAGTAATAAGACACACATAAAGTTGCTCCTCATTCTCTCATTCTCTATTCTTCCTTCACTTCTTTTCTCTATTATTATCTTTAGTTTATAACATGTTATCAGCACGATGCTCCAAATAACTAAGGACTAGTGAAAGCTTTTTCTCTCTAACGACAATGATATGCGTGTATCAATCCAGACTTTTTCTAATCCTTTCTTTATTTACAATTTTACCTTATATTCTTATTCTTGTGATAAAAATTGTTTGACTTTATCAATTTTTATCTTCGTCTTATTATTTTTATTTATATTGTGATTGTGGTTATTAGTATTAATTGTTTGATGATGATTATTATTATTATTAATATTATTATTTATGTGCTAGTTCTAAACATGCCAAACGTTTCAAAATTTGAATTTTTGACCTTTGATATTACAAGGAAGAATTACTTATATTGAATTTTAAATGTCTAAATAGATTTAAATGCAATGGGTATTGGGATACCATTAAAGAACGCAATAAAGCATATGAGCAACTAATTTGGTCCTGCGACAACAATATTGTGAAAAAAGATTTCACAAAAATTATGAATTTATTTCATGCATTTGTATGGCTGAACAAAGCAATGAAACTTTTGATGTAAAATCATGAGATCCGCCTAATCTATCTATTCCCAAAAGTGAATGCATCAATAAATATTATGAATTTATTTCATGCCTTTGTATGGTTGAACAAAACAATGAGCTTTTGATAGAAAATCATGAAACCTGTCTAATTGGTTTTGCTTCATTCCCATAAGTGAATGCAACAACATTTGATTTATATTTTCATGATTGTGATATTGATTATGGTCATGGTTATAAAGGAAATTTCAAAGACACATTTTGTCACCAGAAGTGACACAATAATGTGAAAAAGGAAAAAGAAAAATGTGAAAATATTGGCAAATAAGATGGAAGTATATATTATCATTAGGATGGTTAATCACAAACAAGATATTTGTTCACATATGGTAGCACAATGATTTTATGATGATGTGTGAAAGAAACCATAACAACAACATCGTCAAAATCATGCATAATTTTTAGTATTACACGAGGTAAGTCGTGAATATGTTTCGTTAAGCTCTATAATTCAACATGTGCGACAAACTTGTGGTTTATCCTTGAGAAGAATGGAATCAACAATCATATATGAAGACAATAGTGCATTGTTCAATTGAAAGGATGATGTAGAGATCCAAAAGATTCGTTCATACAAAAATCTAGCAGATTTATTTACAAAGTCTTTGCCAAAAAGAACTTTTGAGCAGCTAGTTCACAAGATTGGACTTCTTCCTCTTAATGATATAAGTTTATATGAGGGAGAGAAATAAAAGATGTAAAGAACAATATATATAATTATGTACTCTTTTTCCTTCACTAGATTTTTATCTCGAAAGGTTTCCTAGTAAGGTTTTAACCAGGCGCATTCTCTTATAAATCGAAACCCAAGGGAGAGTATTATGAATTATTAGTCGTCCATTGATTTGATAACCGTTACTCATATGATTGATACTCATAACTCATATGATTCATTACTCTTTATGTAAATATTTTGTTTTAACTATTTGATTTCTATCATTTATGGGTTACCATGTTGTATCTATAAAATATGACTCATTTACATCACTTATTGTTAGAAATGTCTTTTTTATTGTTTATCTCTTTTAGAAATAAATGAGATTATACATTAAATAATATTTAAATAAACACACAATTTTAAAATAATTACTAGAATTTTATATTAAGAAATATACAAACCAATTTATTTGATTGATTGAAGTATATAAAGAATTTAAAATTTATAATAAATATAAAGAGACATTTAAACTAGTTAGTGGGTAAGAACTTTTGTTGGACAAATTTTAAACTATAATAATTTTAAAAATTGTAATAATTTTTAATTTTTTTTCTAAAATTTTGTTTTTATATTTATCTTTAAAATATTTTTTGATATTTTAAAAATTATTAATTGTTCAAATGATCATATCATAATATAAACTATTTATCACAAATCATAAATATATATGTTATACGTTCAAATAACTGTTTTTATAGATTTTTGTAATTAGAATATAATATATATTAAAGATATCCATTATAAATTTTATCAATATAAATTAAATATTTAATTTATACATTGTACCTGCCCCTAATATACTGGTTAGTTAGTCAAATATTTATTTTTAAAAATTAGTTTCATATTTGACTTATGACAGCCAATTACAATCATAAAGCTAGCAGGAAGTGGAGTTGGAAATTTCCCAAATACAGATAGTACCAAAAAAACAACTTCTCTGAGAAGGAATATGTAATTTTTAAAAGACTTACTAGCAAAAAAAAGCACTTTAAAGTAATTAACACACATTAATGTGTAATTAGATAGGAAATTTGAAGAAGGTAGTTATTTTTAAGGAATTTTTAAAGAAATTAAAGTTTTATGATTAGATTATTCATAAACAGAGAATTTCAAATTTTATCTAAAATTTAAGAATCTTAAATTTTTTATATTTTCAAATTTATGTGTCTTTTTTATATTTCTTTTTGACTTTTGATCTTTGTATATATTAACTTTGTTAATATTAAAATATTTGTTGAAACGTTTGCTTTTCAATTGATGTCGATTAAAGATATTTTCTTATTGATTTTTTTTATTGGAGTTGTATTTTATTTAAATTTTTAAGATTATTTTTTAATACACTTCAATTATTTTGTGTTTGATATTACTTAATGTTTCTAGGTCCATGTTAGAGATGTCATTTTTCTTTCTTATATAGGAAGGTCGGGAACATCTAATCTATTAGTGCACGAAAAAGTTGAGTAGCTAATGTATGGGGAAACTGGGACATTTCGGCTCATTGAAGTCGAAGTCGAGTACATCTCGATCTAACTAAGGATAGATGTATCAATATGGACCTAATGTAGAGATATGTCACATATAAACATACATTCTAGTACATATGAGTTCAGACATAAAAATAAGACTGGACATATTTATTAAATTTCACTAAACTATAGTTAATTATACTATATTAAACTAAATTATTTATAATTATAATTGGACTGTATTATAAAACAGGTCAATTTAAAAAAATTAACTTTTATTAAATTAACTTAGTTAATTGTTAAACTGTAAGTTATTAATATGAAAGAAAAGGTTGAGAGAGCAAAGTACTGCAAATAAGATATTGATATTGATATTAGGATAAGTGTTAGAGTTATGAATTTTATGTTTTACGTTTTGCTTTTTTGCCACGAAATAATTTTTTTACTTTCTTTTAGTTTTTTTTTCTTTTCTATCTTTTTGAAAAAAGTATAAATATTTATAATTAATTTATTAAAAAATTATAAATTCATGTGAGATCTTATTTTATTTTAATAAATTTTATTATGTAATACTATTTTTATGTTATAATTTTAAAAAATATTTTTTTAACAGTTAAGTTTTGAAACAATTAATATTTTTATAATTTTTTAATTGCATTAAAATTTTCCATAATTTAAAAAGTAATTAAAATGTTAAAATTAATATAATAAATATAAATATTGATATTAATGTATTTTTTATTTTAAAATCTTATATAATATTAATTTTTAATTTTAAAATAATTATTACGTCGCGTCAACTTTTTTAGAGAGAGTTTATGTTTCACATTCTAAAACTTTTTCATATTTATGAAAAAATTTCGACATTTTCAATAAGATATTTTGTTGAAGATGTAGCTATCATTATGAGTAGATGTATGCACTACATTAAATATTTTATTAAAATATTTCTTAAATTAGAAATTGAATATTGACTTGGGATAAATTGACTCCGCAATCCTTTCACTGTGAACATAATTGTGATGGAGTATATTTATTTTATAATAGCATTATAAGTAGGTCGGCAATTAACTCCACACCAGTAGCGACACAACACTAATAAGTAGATCCTTCATATCTTTGATTTGTTCATTTTTATTCTTAAAATATAAAATTTATATTTATCCTTTATCTCCGTATCTAAGTCTTTATTACATACAAAATTTGTATACTACAGGGGTCTTCCTTGGATATAGGATGTATGTATTCTCATTTATATTTATTCTCCAATTCGAATTGTTTTAAAATATTAACTAAATATGTTTTTATGAAAATAATGTTCTCAATAAATCATACATAATTATTAAATATTTAATTCAGAAAAAAAATGTTTTTTTTATTGGTTAGTTAGTTTGTAGGTGATTTGATAGTAATATGATAGTGAATTGATAAGAAACGTTGAACCGATCATAGATTTTGATATTATGGTAGAAAGTGTGTTTAAACTAAATTTATTGTCACAAAATTAATTTGATAATATTCGCCTCCACTTATTTACTACAAATCGACTTCATCTTTCAATAGTGTATTTTCAACATATATTAAATTTTAGAGAATAATTATAATTATATAAATCTTAAAATAGATAAAATCAATTAATTGCAGAAAATAATAATTGAAGGTACATATTAAATACATTTGATTAGGGATGACAACGGGATGGGACGGGCACGGATTTCTCTATCCAATACTCATTTTCATAAAAAAAAATTCATTTACGTCCCCATACCCAAATCCAACGGATATCAAAGTTTTGTCTCATCCTCATCACATCGGGTAACGATATAATCTCGTACTCATACCCATACTCATTTTCTTACTACTTCAATATCAATTATAATTAATTTTTATAAAATAATAAAAAATTATGGCAAATGAAACATAATATTATCAAATATTCAATATTGGAAGGATGGTTGTTTCTTCGATATCAAATACTTTAAAATAAATTATAATTGTTTATATTTTAGATTATAATACCAAATAAAATTTCATGAGAACCAAAACAATTATTAAATTTGCAAATATTAATGAAACATAGTTGATAAAATTTAAAAATATTTTTTTTAAAATATAAAAGGAAAATAAATATTCAAATTAAAATATATTTTAAATGTTTGTTTACTTCAATCTTTTAAATTCTAATGAATCTATTTTTTATACACTAATAAAAGTTATAATACATCATTTGATCAAAATGATACAAAGAACAAATAATAATCATAATAAAAGTTTAAAATAAATTATAATTGTTTACATTTTAGATTATAATATTAAATAAAATTTCATGAGAACCAACGCATTGATTAAATTTACAAACATTAATGAAACGTAGTTGATAAAATTAAAAAATATTTTTTATAAAATATAAAAGGAAAACAAATATTCAAATTAAAATATATTTTAAATGTTTGTTTCCTTCAATCTTTTAAATTCTAATGAATCTCTTTTTTTTTATACACTAATAAAAGTTATAATACATTACTTAATCAAAATGATACAAAGAACAAATAATAATCATAATAATAAAATTTTAACTTAGATCTTGTATCTTTTGAACTTCAATTATGTTGGATAGTGATAAAAAAATATTCATGACAATTACATTACATTTTTATTTTGTAGTAAATAAAAGTTATTTATACAATTATAGTGAAAAAAATTACATTATGATTGATAATGAATTAGAAAATAAAAAATAATTAGATAAAATATATCAAAATAGTATTCTACACAATGAAAATAAATAACAAATAAAAATATTAAAAAATTAATAAATGTTTACAAACAATTTGAGAGACTATTGAAAGAAATCGCACAAAGGAAAACAAATGTATAATTAAGGATAATGATAAGTAGAAAAATATCTTAGAGATCTAAGAAAACTTTTCAAATATCAACATATATACTCAATGGTTTAAAATTAACAAAAAATGTTTTAGCGAAAAAAAAAGTTCTTCAAATGAAACAAAAACTAATAATAATAAGTAAATGATTTTTTTTATATTACCTAGTAAACGAAAGGTTTGTGTTATTAAATACTTAAATTGAGAGTATTAAACATTCTCATGTGAAAGGAAAATATATAATAAATAAAAAATATTAAAAAATAATTGAAATATTCAAATGTGAGACATAAAAAATTTTTAATTGACATACATCTTTTTAACATAATTACATAAAGGTTATGATAAGATGAAAAATATAATTGATATGCGAATGAGTTTCATGATAAACCAAATAATTAGAAGAAATAAAAAATAGTATATATATGGTTACTTAATTAATTGTGAATATTTTAATAATTTAAACGGAGACGGGTATTATAGCGGGGATATGTACACCCCCATACCCAGTTAAAAAAGTCAGGGATTCCCCATACCCATACCCAATAAATGTGAGAATTCCCAGTCAAAACGGGAACGAATTCGGACAATACCCACGGAAGCGTGTTTATTTGTCATCTCTACATTTGATCGATAGATATCAAATGAGTTCAAAACTTATTTCTTCACCATAATCTTAAACAAGATATAAAATACCTTTTAAAGTCTTATAAATTTTAATATTTTTTTATGTAGGTTAACATGTTTGATTATTAAGAAAGATAATAATATAATTTACACGTATTATAACAAATTTAACATAGTAAAAATATAAAAATATTACAATTTATATTGACAATTAGGTTTGAAAGAGTTTTTAAATGAACACTTTTAAGAAAAAAAAAAACTTCTTATAAAATGATATTAATATATAAATGATTGAAATATAGATTTTTATAAAGATTTAAGTCTAACTTATATTTTTTTTATGTAGGTTAACATGTTTGATAATTACGAAAGATAATAATATAATTTACACGTATTATAAAAAATTTAACATAGTAAAATATAAAAATGTTACAATATATATTGACAAATAGGTTTGAAAGAGTTTTTAAATGAACACTTTTAAGAAAAAAAAAAAAACTTCTTATAAAATGATATTAATATATAAATATATAAATGGTTGAAATATACATGTTTATAAAGATTTAAGTCTAACTTTTTTTTAAAATATATATGTCATATATTAACATAAGATAGGTAATTTATTTTCACCTTCAATGAGTAACTCAATCATAAATGTGTCGATTCAATCTTTCTATTAGGGATGTCAATGAGGTGAGTAGGGTACGAGTAGTAGTTCTTCGGTACCTTATTCACTGAATAAATATTCGTCCCATACCCGTCCTCATATCCGTGTGTGTTAACATATGAACTTTAAGTCTAACTCAACACCACAAAATTGACTTATAAGGTGAGATTTGCTCTCACTTATATACTATGAAATTGACAGTTGATGTGAGACTTTCAAGACCGCCCTTACACCAAGGTATATACATCTCGTGCATGGGAGTAGACATTAATAGGTGGTCTAATAGCGACTTGATAGCCAGTGAAACTATATTCCCAACAAACACAAATCTCGCCAGGATAGGCTTTTAACTTATGGCTTTGATACCATGTTAAGAAGTCAAGACTTTAAGCCTAACTCAACCCCACAAAATAGGCTTCTAAGGTGAAGTTTGCACTCACTTATATACCATGAAAAATTATCTTATCTCTAATCAATGTGAGACTTCCAACAATGTAGGTATCTGTTATGTGAGTACCCATATGTCTTTTTAATATTCGCAAATATCCACGTGTATCCGCGAGTATTTACAAAAACAAATATAAAATTATTTAACAAAATATTTTAACCATAAATAAATAAAATACAATACATCTCTATCATAAGTTTCAAACAAAGCCCAAATAAATGTACATAAGTAAATATTAAATCACATTCAACACAATAAAAGTTTTTTAATTGGTGTTTGGATTAACAAACACACTTTACAAATATATATATATATATATATATATATATATATATATATAAGGGTATTTTGGTAAATTATAGTTTAGCGGGTACGAGTATCCATGGGTACGGATATTATGATACCCGTACCCGCCCTGTTAACATATGGGTATAAAAAAATACTCATACATGTTACCTGTCGAAATCAATTTATAATATTCATTTTTTACCCGTTGCGGATTTTATCTACATATACGAATATTTTTTACATTCCTAGTTACTAAATTTAAATAATTAAATAAATGATTATTTAATAAATGTGGGTAGTGAGAGTCTTTATGACAATTAATACTAACTTTCATGATGTGAAAAAGTATTAACTCAAATGGTTGAGAGTACTTAGGCATGTTAAGAGGACTTGGGTTTGGTCCTAGGTATGCCAATTGTGTGATTATTTTTTATGGTATTATTTTATTACATGCTTAATCATGTTGGGTGGTTAGAAATTCCTAGATGTATAGGAATTATCACGAAACAAGAATTAGCTTGATGGTTGTGCAATTGCTTTGAGATGTTATGGTTGTGTTTTTGAGCCTTGGCCTATGCAAAATAAATTTCTTTTTGCTAAAATTCTTTTTGGCATGAAAGTGAAAGGCCAGAGCTGTGGGGAGAAGGTTTCCAGAGTGTTAAAGCTGCATTGTGGAAAGGTTTGAAAGTTATTGGTGGGAGGGGCAAAAGGAAGCCATTGCAGACCAATAAAGAAGGCTTGATTTGTCAATTGTGAACAAGGAACTAGGTTAGGGGAGCTATCCTATGTGCTATGTTTGAATTATATGCTTATGGATTGAATAAACATGATTGTGATCCTTGCATTGGGTGAAAATCCTGAAATCTATTCGTGTTTCTGGAAGTTTCCAGGAACTGCCTGGCAGAACGCATGTTCTATAACCCATTTATAGGTTTTTCATATGAACCGCCAAGCGAAGCAAGCTGGCCTGCCTAGTTTCTTCTATTTTCCTAGGTTTCAGTGGTGTTGCGATGTTTATATGTATTATTTTATGTAATTCAATGTTTGACATTGTGATTTAATGGTTGAGGTGCCATTTGATGAGGATTGTGTGAATCTTTGAATGAATTTGGGGATTAGGGTTCATGTTGGGGTTGGGAATGAATAAGCATGACCTATGTCTATGATTGGTGCGTTATTTTTATGGAAAGGATGTTAATATGAACAAAGCATAAACCCTATATGATGTGTGCATGTTAAATTATGTCAAGATGAATGTTGGGACTATGATTGGGGGGTTTTGGGTCACGACAAGTGCGGGAAAAATCTGGGTAGAACCTAGATTTGCACGTCAAGCGACACAATAGGATAGTGGGACGTTCTAAGTTGATTCTGTGATTTGCGTTCTTTGGGGTTTATCTAGTGATTGTGTGCATGAATTGGGTTAATTGACAGAGGATGTGTGTATTCAAAGCATGTGAGTAAGTCAAATTATTGTATGTATAAGGGTGGGTTGATTGGAATCAAATGCATGAAAAATTAAAGTGTCTTATGATTATAATGCGATAAACTGCCTATTTTGGTTACTGTTATTACGTGGGATATATCATATTGGTAAAAAATGCAGTATGGTATGTTGCAATTGGAAAAAGAATGAGAGTATTTTATGTATATTAATAATTGAGTAATTAGCATGATCATATAGGTGCATTTATTTGGCAACATGGGTGTGTGATTTGTGCTCAAGTCATAAGATCATGACTGGATAAGCATTGATTGAACATTATTGTATAATCGATGCTTGGGGTTCATTGGAACCCGTCCTAAAACACTAAAAATCAGTAGTAGTGACGTTACTGGTGTGGCACTTGGCGACACGGGTTGAGCTGCTAGGCGACGAGGGGTAAAACAAGGAAAATAGTGGACATGTGGCGCCTGGCGGAAGGGGTTGTGCGCCAGGCAGACGGAAACTGGCAAAGGTTTTAGAAGGCGTTTGGCGCCTGGCAGTGTGAGATGGCTGCCCAACGGTCTGGAACCTAGTTCCCGTCTAGCGACGCGAAGGAGGCGCCAAACGATTTTGAGTGCAGAGTTGGGTCGCGAAGAGGATTTCTACACAACTTTGGATGGAGGTCTTGATGTGATGCTTTGTTGAGGGCCCAATTACGGTTGCAACTTGTATTAGGGTAACATGTGGCCACTCGAGGATGTAGCCTGGTGGTTTGGAAGTCTAGTGGAGTGTGCGAGATCGTGGCTCGTACAGATGGGTTCCGGAAGATTGCCTTCCTCGGTGTTATCCGACGAGTTTGGTAGTCTTGGGACAAATATGGACTACAGTTCGTATTGGGGAGCTCCACTTGGTGTTGCGGATCGTGGTCGCAACAAGTTTATTCCCACGTGGGGACTATTAGGTGGTGGCTTGTAGTCGGAGGCGCGAGTAGAGACTCGTGGCAACAAAGATCGATGAATGTAATCATCAAAGAGTGTAGGATCAAGAGGCGTCCAACGAAAGGTTTGGAAGTTGAGGATTGATGATTGGGGTGTTAATAGAGTCATGGTTGTGAATTGTTTTATTAATTCATGTCGTATTTCTATTTTATTTGAGCTCACCCTATCTGTGTGTGTTTAGCAATGATCATGTAACTTGTTACATGAGAGCAGATGTTGTTGCAAGTGAGCGAGTGGATGCGTAGAGTCAAGGTGGGGCCAACCAGGGAGTTTTACATAATGATGTTTTATAATGTTTTATGGGCTATTTTGTAAACAGTGTTATGAACAATTTATATTTGTAATAATTGAATGTCGTACAAATTTATATTTGGCACATTGAAATAAAGTTTTAAATTTTCCCGCATTTTTGGGAAAGTACATTAATAATAAATGTGAGATTATTATTATTTTCTCTATGTTAATTTTAAATAAGTAATTTCTGGCTAGGACATTACAGTTTGCTTGTATTTAATTCAATCCACACATAAATTTAGATTAGTAAAATTTAAATCCGTAAACATTTCATTCTTTACTAATCTTTGCATCATTTCTTTGAAAATGTTTTCATTTCTTTGAAAATGTGTCACAAACGTTTATGTCACAAGTAAGCTTATTGTTCATTCATCAAAGTTGTTTAGTGCCAACAATATGATAGAAGGTCATAAGAGTTTCAACATAGAAATTTTCTATATTCAATTTATATAAATCATCATAAAGTGTATCACATCCAATCGTACAAGTACACTTATATAAACCAAAACAATCATTTTCAAACTTAAAAGAGTATCCAACAACATCAAACTTAGGTAAAGAAACTAAATTCCTAGTAATATTAGGTACATCAAAATGTGTCAATCAAAATTAAGTGAAATTTAGTGTCAAGGATCAAGCGGTCCTATGAAAACGAACTTTTCATTTAGGTTTATGGTTCATGTTAAAAGGAATTCATGCATCACATTAGAAACATGAGTTGTACATCCAAAATCAATCCACCAGTATAATAGGGATCTTTAGTTAAGTTTGATTTAAAACATACATAAGCATTATGGTCACCTTTTTGAACCAAGCTTTTTGTTTTAGGAAATTATTTTGGAAATGTCTAAAATTTCCAGAGAAATGACATTTTTCATCTTTCTTTTTTATTTTAGTAGAGGAACAAGAGTCTTTAATGGTCATTTTCTCTTTCCATGTTTCTTATCAATTTTCTTTCTAATCCTTGATTTTTCACATGATAAGTGGAGTAACTTCCTAGATTCTTAAGTCTAGTTTCTTGCTGAACTAAGATACTGTGCAAATCATGCACATTCCATTTGTGTTTCATTGCATTGTAGTTCATTTGGAATGGATCATACTTAGATGATAACGAGTTCAAAATGAACTACACAAGAAAATTCTCATCCATTGCCCTTCCAAGAGACTTAAGTCTTGCTGTAGTATTTGTCATCTCGATGACAATTTCATGCACGTTTAAGGTACTCGTTAACGTCCCAACAAGGGACTTGTCAACAGTTTGGGAACATGTTTCCACAATTTTTATAAATTATTTTACATTCTCAGTATTAGGAAGATCAAATTTATGTTACTTACTATGCTCATTCACATAAACATCAAGCTAAGCCTATTTGAAATTTCTCAAGCCCTATAATGAGCTTTCTCTTCATTTCTACTAGCATGAGTAATAGTAATTGGTTTTTGAACTTAAAAAATCAGATGAAGATCCAACATACCTAAGTGAAATTGGACTTTTTGTTCTAGTAAGAGAAATCTAACTCATTAAAGACTGAAACGTACATAGTATATGAATGTAAAGATACAAGAACAAATATTACAATTAACATATGTCTAACATTAATGCTTTAAGTCATAAATTAAAATGCCGTACAAATTCAAACAACAAATAAACATTCTATGAGTACTAATGTTCTCTTTCGAATGATATATTAATATTCAAACATAATAATGCAAATAATATTATAAGATTACGATAATTTAAATATATATAAATAGAACTACCTAATACCTTTGAATATATTAATAAAACTAATGATATACACAAAATTATCTACAATGATTATAAGAACAAACAAATCGATCTTTGGATAATCTAGAAATATTTTATAATAATAAAATTCAACTAATTCATAAACCAATTATTTATAATTGAAATTGAATCATCTAATTAATTAAAACATAGAAGTTTGATCATGATTATAAATCTATTAGACAATTAGTTCATAAATTTATACAATTTATTAGAATGTAAAGACCATGATTGGGCATTTAAATGACAGTGAGTGGATAGTTCATTCACCTTCATATAATTAATTATCATAAGAATCACCCGACCAAATACTTTATCCGTACATGCATGCATTCAATTATGTTTGTATCCCTTAAGTGGGTTTAATTTGAACTAGAAGGGAATAAAACCCTAACCCCACGTAAAATCCTTGAATGACAGCACTCGAACCAAAAGTCCAATTTAACGGCAGTGGTGAATGAAGCAAGATTGTGCGCGTCAGGGAAAGGTGAGGGTAGCATTCAATTCAATTTTCATGAATACTTCTATTATAATAAGGATCTTAGAATCTATCTATTATTCTCATATAAACTATAATAGAGACCTAATAAAAAAAAAAAATAACTTGATCTCTTTTTTCTAATTTATCTCTTAACTTTCTTTTCTCAAACTTTATTAAAGAAAAAATCTTAATTCTTTTATTGAGAAACTTCCGTCAAGTCGGTTACATAAGTTTTTTAAAATGAAACTACCTATAATAACCTTCCTTTAGTTCATTAAATTGTATTTAAGTTCATAATTATGTTTCACATTAGTCGTATAATTAAATTTATTTATTTATTTATTAATTTCAACATTTATCCTTAGAGTATTGTGCTCCATTCTTTGTAGCCTACTGTGGAATTTCCAACATCCTCCCAAGGTTGTTTTTCCTTCCCTTCTTTTTGCACTATGTTCTTCCCATGGCATGAGTGTGGTTCTTGAATTTGATGATGGACTTTCTTGGCACCTGCACAAGAGAGAGACCGGCACATGGTTTACGAAGTAATTTTTAGGGTTAAATATATTTTTATGCATCATTAATTTATATAGTAAAAATTGAAATTATAATTTTTTTTTAAAATTTTGGTCTAATTTAGTTTTCGACTTTCAAAATACATGAATTTGACTATTTAAATCAAATTTTGTTAAGTTTATTTAACATTTCAAATGTGTTTTATGATAGTATTTTAGTTGTTTACAACATTTGACATATTTTCATTTTCGCTTCAATGTTAACTAAGAAATGCATTTGAAATGTCAAATAAACTTAACAAAATTTAGTTAGAAAAGACTAAATCCACACATTTCTAAACATAAAAGACTAAATTCGTTCAAAATTTCAAAACAAGACTAATTTTAATTTTTACTGAAAGTTAAGAGACTAAAACATATTTAACCCTAATTTTTATTTTCCAGCACAATCCACCGGTCAACTTATACCACTTAGGCTTGAAATAATTACCACTTAGGCTTGAAATAATTATCAATCGAATCTCAAACATTTTTGTTCTAAGAATGTATATGTTATTGCAAATTCTAGCAGCCTAATTTAGATTAAGTAATTAGGGATGCAAGTTGGTATTTTGTCACTGTTCTGTTCTATCACCCCTACTGGTGTACTTTTTTTCTGTTTTCTTTATTAATCCATAGATACGCATTTAGCTAGCCGTGTAATACAAAATATTTCTTTTACATTAAACTTTTTTTGATTAAATATTATCTTCTTTCTATTATTCTAAATGCTTCAAATAATTGTTGTCCACGATCTCTTTCAAATTATGTTTTGTTTCCGTTCCATTGACCATAACTTAATTAAAAAAAAACACAAATGATTTTTCTTTTATGTTCATTGAATATGTCAGTGTTTTAACACTACTAAAAAATCCTCGATTAAAAACCAATTTTAGAAATAAAAAATAGTTAGTCACTATATAATAATCCATTTAGATATCAATTTATAAAATTGAAAATTATTAATTATTAAAATAGTCACTGTTATAAATTAAAAATTATAATTGGTTGCTAAATTGGTCACTAATTAATTAGAGACCAAATTCGTAACTAAGTCATTTTGATAGCTAAAACTTAGGTAGCTAATTGACTAATTTTCTTTGACAGTGAAAACCATGGTAGTTAATTTTAAAAACCAATTTAGTGACCAATTATAATTTTTTATTCATAATAGTGACTATTTTAGTAACCAATAATTTTTAATTTTGTAAATTGGTATCTAAATTAGTCACTATAGTTACTGATAATTATTAGTCACTACAATTGGTCACTATTTGAATCTTTTGTAAAATATTTTTTTTTAAACTTAATGTAATTTTTATTTCACAGCTTTGTTTTTCTAATTAAATGAAAAAAAAACGAATTAAATTTCACGACTTTAATTTGTTTATATAAAGTAAGAACTAATTGTTATGAGAAAACAACTATAATTTAAATATATGTTTACTATTTTTTAAATTAAATAAAGTCGTGAAAAAGTGTTTTCTCTTCTTTAAAAGTTCAATTTAATTAATTAAAGTTGTGATTACCTTATCAAGTTCTATAACTCTTTTTACAAAAAAATCTAATATTGAAATGTTGAAAAGATGATTTCTATATATTTTAAAAAAAATGAAAATCAATTTATTGATTTAAAGATCGTGCACTCATATATTATAGACTATCTACACAATAGGATGTGTGTGAAAACTGGTCGAATAAATACTCATTAAAATGTAGAAAGAAATTAAAGTGATTCAGTTTGTGAAATTTTCGAATATAGTGATTAATATAATGGTTACCATTGACTATTAGCATAAATGTGCATTATACCTAATGCTTGTAGTGCATGAGTATAATCATCTCCACCATTCCTTCATCTCTTTGATGCTGAAAATGAAAATGGCTTTAGAATAGCGTGTGGAATACATTCCTTACGTACAACTGAAGGATGAACAAATGAGTTTGGGATGTGGAATCCATTCGCATGCAAGTGAAGAATGTAAGACTTTAAAGGGATGTGATGTCACAACCTTACTGTTAGGAACAAGACAATAAAAAAAAGAATAAATGAGAGAAAAATAAACACAGAGAATTTAACGTGGTTCGGCGTATAATGTGTATGCCTACGTCTACGACTACACTAAGAAGTATTTTTATTTCTGGTGTATCTCAAAACTTTACATAGGATCTCTTATATAGTAAAATAGAGAACCACATCTCACAATTCTAAGGGACTAAATCAAGTACCATAATACTAACAATTCTCCCACTTGGGGTTTGATTTACATTACCACTTAGTGTAGTGCCTTCATCATTAATTTTCTCGAAGGCCAGTTGAGGCAATGCAAAGCCTCAACTTAGTTGTTGTGACAGTCTTGGTCAACATATCAGCTGGATTCTCTGCACCTGGAATCTTCAACAAAAACAAGTCCCCATCATTTATCAAGTTTCTGATAAAATGATACTTCAATTCAATGTGCTTGCATCTGAAATGAAGAATTGGATTTTTAGCAAGACAAATGACACTAAACAACGAAGAGTCATCTTGTTGTTTTCCTAATTCTTGTAGAAGGTTCTTCAACCATATCATCTCCTTAGCTGCTTTTGAGATAACTACATACTCAGCTTCAGTGGTTGAAAGAGAGACTCTTCCTTGAAGTTTGGACTTCCAACTGATAACTGTGCAACCCAACGTAAAAATGTAACCTATCGTGCTCTTTCTATCATCCAAATCACCTCCCAAATCTGTATCAGAAAATTCCTGTAAAGTGAAATTACTTCTTCTAAAAGACAAATGCATCTTTGAAATGCCCTTCAAATATCTCAATATCCACTTCACGCCTTCCCAATGCTCCTTTCCGGGATTTGATAGAAACATGTTATCAACTCCCACTGCATGTGCTATATCAGGTTTGGTGCAAACCATAACATACATCAAGCTCCCTACTGCAGATGCATATGACACTTTAGACATGTGACTTTCTTCTTCCTCTGTCTTAGAAGATTACTTTTTTGAGAACTTTAAGTGAGTCCCCAAAGGTGTATTCCTGGTTTTAGCATTTCCAACATTAAACCTACTAAGCAATTTTTCTATATATTTTTCCTGAGATAAGTTCAGAATACCTTTAGATTTATCCCTGGAAATTCTCATACCAAGAATTTACTTGGATGGACCAAGATCCTTCATTTCAAAATTTTCTGACAATTGTTTCTTCAACTTGTCAATTTCTGTCATATTAGTACCAACAATCAACATGTCGTCAACATACAAGACAAGAATGATATAGTTGTTAACATATTTCTTCACGTAACAACAATGGTCTTCTTCACATATGTGAAATCCCGAGTTTTTCATAAATTTATTAAACTTCTTGTACCATTGTCTCATTGTTTCAATCCATATAAACTTTTACGAAGCTGGCCGTACAAGCTACCATGTCTCATGTTTTTTTTTCATCTTTCCACTACAAGAAGAAGTGATGTTTAAAAGGATGAATTTTATCGATAAGTTTCGGTTACCATTTTATCACTTTAGATTTTGTTGTAAAAAAAGTATAAAAAAATGATTATTTGACTGGACATAACCACACCACCCTTAATTGAATATATTTAAATAAGTTCAGTTTAAATTATTATTATTATTATTGATTAAAAATAATTTTTAATGTAAATCAAGGTATATTTAGATGTTATATATGTAAATAAAAATAATATACAATGTAAATAATATTAATTAAAATTATTATTATTATTATTATTATTATTATTATATTGATTCTAAGAAGGTCTAAAATGTAATAGGACGGACTTAAAAAAATAGAATAAGAAACAGAGATAAAAGCTCTTAATTTTTTAAATTATTAGATAATGGATATTTCTTAGTTTTCTTGAAATATTCTAGCATCCAAGACTCCAAAGAGACATATGCCATTCATGCATTTCGAAGTCGTCAAGAGACATATGATGGACCATTCATGCATCTAAAAAGGTTATATGAGAAGTTTCTAATAATGTCACTTTTAAAGTATAATGATAGTTATAATTAAATAGTTAAATTTGAGATTACGGTCACATAAAAAAAACTCACAAAATTGTAAATTATAGAATGATAACATGATAACTAATTTTAATATTATATATATATATATATATAGATTTCATAATTTCATATTTGTAATTTCTACAATAATACTCATGTATTTTTTACTATTACTTTCGATATTTTTCTCTTAAAACTTAAAAATTTAGACACATGCAACACCACATGTGTTATTATTAATTATATATAAAAAGATACACCTTTTCGGTATCTTTTTTTTTTCTCTAATTTTATCTTCTTATTTAATACTTTTTAAATTTAAGTAGTTATTCATATAAAAGCTATTTTTTAATTTCATTATTTTAATAACTACTTTTTTGAATTCAAATAAATATTCATTACTATAAAAGAATAATATACTTTTTTTTATTATTTTAGTAACTAATTTTTCAAATTTAAATAATTATCTATAATAAAAGAATTATTAACTTAAAATATATTTTTTATTTCAATAACAAAAATTATTTTATCATTTTTTTTCAATTCTATCTACTTTTAAAATTTAAATAACTTATAAATGTTTAGAAAATACATACACAATGTTTAATATATATATATATATATATATATATATATATATATATATATATATATATAATTAAAAAATGTATGTAACATCTCGGTCGGATATTACAAATTTAAATAAAATAAAATAGAAATAACAATTAAACCTCATTTATTATGTTGCCTATTTCCCAAAACGCGGGAAAATAAAACTTAGTTAATACATAGTAATTGATAAAAAAACCATATATAAAATCAAATTACAATCTCCAAGTCTGGTAACATAAAGTTTTATAAGATTATTTAAAATCATAAATGCTAAAACTCGAGTAAAGCTTTTTCCCTAGTCTAGCCCCGTATGGCTTTATGCCTCATTAGATCCACATGCAACATCATCTGCTCACATATAATGCATTCACGATCATCGTCAAACACAAGTAGATAGGGTGAGCTACAATATAACAATCATATATACATTTCAAGTATATTAACACAATCACACCAAAGGAATATTATCCTTTGATTCCATACCACATGGCCACCACCATGTTATCCATGATCTACGTCTTTAGATGAATACCTCAAGATGTCTTGCTGCCACACTTACAAGCCACAACTTGTAGAACACGTGCGGGAAACTTGCTACGGACCACACTCCATAATGCTAGGTGGAGTTCCCAATAAGAACATAGTTTGTAACGTCCCAAGACTACCAAACTCGACAGCTGAATACTGAGGAGGGCAAACTATCTGGACCCATCCGTATGAGCCACAACTCAGACACTCACACCGACAACACTCGCCAACTTGAAGCACAACTCAAGAGTTCCTCGTGTTCATCCGCCATCCCAAGCCACAACTCAAGGGACACGTTCTGAGACACAACTCAAGGAACATCCAGCAAGCCAACCCTTAAGGTATCACTAAAGTTTTATAGACCACACATATCAAGCCTCTGCGTTATTGCCTGGCACTACTCTAGAGCCGCCAGACGAAACTTGCTTCTAGACCGTCTGGCAGGAGACACGTGCCGCCACGCACCAAGCACCTCTGTCTATAGGTGTCACCTGGCAGGACGACCCTCACCGCCAGGCACCACACGCTTCTAGAGCCACTTAAGTGTAGTTATCGCCTGGCGGGTCAAACACCAGCTCCAGGCGCTACACTCTTAACACAAATATTACTGGTTTTGCACACTCTTAACCAAGTTCCAACACTTTAGTCCTACAATATCATGCATCCAGGTTGCTAAATCTATATATATATATATATATATATATATATATATATATATATATATATATATATATATATATACAATATCTGTCATCATTCACAACTTAAAAATATGATATTCTTCAATTTCCCCTAAGAATGCAACCCCCTAGGCTGAACACAAGTTAGTGGCACTCAACCAGTTTAATTGTCATTTCTTTGCACATTAAGAATGCCTATGTGCCTTCTCACCAGCATAATTACTACATCAAGGAATCCTCATTTAAATCATGTTATTGGTAATGCTTAGCAACATTCAATCTTACGTTAATAATAGGCTTTCTACAATTGATAGAAATACAACATCTCACTCAATTAAAATCACTACTGATGCGAATCTAGTCATTTTATTGTCCAATTCATCTCAATACTTATACATCTTCTATGGCTTCCCACTCTTAATCTCATAAGTCATAATGTCCCTTCCCAATATCACAATGATCACACTGTATATTTCTCCTTATGATCATATTCACTACTCAATATGCTTCCACACCGCACTTCAATATGCCCCTGTCAAGTCAACCACCAATCTACAAGGTTAACACCCGTCGCCTACCGGCAAATTGCATCCTGCTAGACGGTGCATCAATTTCTGGGAAATCCCAGATTCTGTTACACCTGCAACCCTCTCCAAAATTTCCAAAACATATTCCTCTATTGCTTTTTGTAATTCAGTGGCTAATTGTACCTCCAACACTAGGTAATATCAATTTGAAAGTGTGCCTACAAGTTCTCAATACAAATCGCGCATCAATCCTCACTAACTTGAAAATTTCCAATTTCCCAAACCCTAACCCTAACCACATGTTCATATGATTTCATCTAATTAACTTCCAAGCACAATGTAAGTCAACGGCTACAGGCCTCCAATACTCAAATAACATTAAAGCTACCCTTTCCCCCTTTCAAGGTCAACCCAAAACCCCAAAAACATCAAATTCGAGCAAACTTGCTGGCATCGCCTGGCGGGTGTTCATCACCGTCAGACAGTTCATGCCAAAAACCTAGAAAATTGGGTGGCACAGCTTGCGTCGCCTGGCAGCACATAGCTCACTGCTAGGCAGTTCCTCGTAGGAACCTAAAATTACACTAAAATTGGCATGAGTCGCCTGACGACTTTGAAGGCCCACTAGGCGGTTTCTGAAAAATTTCCAGAAACACGAAATTCAAACAATGGAAGACAAAATCATACATAATTATGCAATACATCATGCAATTAATCAAAACATAAAATTAGCGTGATCCAGCTCCCCTAACTTGGATTCCTTGTTTAAGATTGATGAGTCTAGAGCTCCTCTTTGATCAACAATGACCTCCCTTTTTTCTCTACTCACGAACAACACTCACTCTCTCTTTCTGGACACAATGATTGCTCTCTAACTCTCTCTCCAGAGCTTTCACGAAATGCAACCCCAAACTCACCCTTCCTCTCTCAATTTCTATCTCTTAATTGCTCATTAATTGTGGTTAATGGTTCAAAAACGAATTTTAATTAATCAAGGAGTTAATTGTTATTCAAAGACCATAATGGGTTGTTTCTTTAGCCCTCTTGTGTAACATCCCGATCAGATATTACGGATTTAATTAAAATAAAATAGAAATAATATATCAAGATCATTTATTATATTGCCTTTCCCAAAAACACAAGAAAATTTAAACTTTATTACATCATAAAACAACTCAAATCCATAATTTATAAAAACTCAAAATACAAAAGTTAAGTTCAATAATCCAATTATTACAAGTCTTTAAATTCATAAAATCATAAAAACTATGAAGATTAATTTCTCAGGCTAGCCCACGCTTCGACTTTATGCCTCACCAGATCCACCTGCAACATCATCTGCTCCCGTGTACCGTGTACACGATCATCACCAAATACAAGCAGATAGCGTGAGCTAATAATATAAAACACATATATAATTCATATATATTAACACAATTATATCAAAGGAATACTATCCTTTGATTCCATATCACATGGCCACCACCATGTCATCCATGGTCTACGTCTTTAGTCGAATACCTCAAGATGTCTTACTGCCACACCTACAAGCCATAACTTGTAAAACACGTGCGAGAAACTAGCTATATACCACACTCTGTAACGCCAGGTGGAGTTCCCAATACGAACATAGTTCATAACGTCCCAAGACTACCAAACTTGTCAGCCACATACTAAGGAGGGCAATCTATCTGGACCCATCCATACGAGCCACAACTTGCACACTCACATCGGTAACACTCGCCAACCCGAGCCACAACTCCAGAGTTTCTCATGTTCATCCGCCATCTCAAGTTACAACTCAAGAGATGCCATTCCGAGCCACAACTCAAGGAATGCCACATGCTTAACCCCTATCCCGAGCCACAACTCAAAGGATATGTTCTGAGCCACAACTCAAGGAACACCAGCAAACCGACCTTTAAGGTATCACCAAAGTCTTGTAGACCATGCACATCCAGAGCACCCAAATCACAAGGAACACCCAATTCATACAATTTTACGATTTTATTTAAAGATCCTAACAATTTTACTTTATCACGACCATGCATGGGATCTAAATCATAAATACTATGTATAATTGTAAGATCTTACAATTTTACGAGTAAATTCTAAATTTTAACTACAATGGTTATAACTATTTGCCATTTCATACACCATATGTGCTTCTTGGAAGTTTAATCATTAACTTTTCCCTAATTTAGGAACTACCATGTGTTTGTCCCTAATTTCAAAGAACTGCCCATGTGAATAGATTAATTATAATTTACTAAGTGTTAAACATAAGATTAATTTAGTTAACTTTAGTTCAAGTAGTCTTATGTTTATATTTAAGTTTCTAATTGTTGTAGAAACATGTGAGTTTGTTTTTCTATATTTTAGGTCGTGCAACTCTCTCTATATAAGGGAACCTAACCCTCTCTTGTAAATTATTATTGAAAAATATTTGAAATTCCTTATCATATTTGTCTTTGTGAGTCTTAAGTAACGGTGGGTATGGATTAGATTTTTCAATATCTAGTCTAGATCCAATAAAATGGATTGGATCTATAATCCAAATTTACTCTACCTAGTTAAAATGTCTTTGGATTAAAATCTAGATCCGTTAAAATGGATCTACCTAAAATTCAGATCCATTTTAACTAGATCAACTAAATTTGGATTTTTTTTATCTAAATTAGAATAAATGTATATTTAATTCACTTTGTCAATGACATTAAATTCAATTAGATCAATCTAATATACCTCACTACTAGGTCCATTAGATATGGGTTAGATTGACTCAACTTGACCCTTCAGCTTAGGTCTACTCAGCCTGACCCCTCGGCTCAAGTCGACTTCGCTTGACCTTAAGACTTGGTTGACTCGTCCCAAGCTATTGTCAAGGTCGACTCGACCGACCTTTTCCTGGGATTAACTCAGTCGACCTTCGCTTGGAGCGAACTCGATTGACCTTCAGCCACGACCGACTAGCCCATTTTCAATTAGGATTGACTCAACCGACATTCAACCTAGGTCAACTTCGCCGAATTTCGACTATTGTCGATTCAATGAAAATTTGCATTCTTATTTTCCAAAACTGGTAGTTTATGCCACTAAATATAGGTGGCCTATGAATAGAGGCATATTCATCAAAATGGAGTTTATTTTTTGCCATTTTAAAAGATTTTTTTTATCAAACTTGAATAACTTTCAAGAACCTTGCTATAGATACCAATTATTAGTTTGAAATGGTGAATTTAAGCACAGAAAGGGGGTTGAATTGGTTGTTTAAAACTTTTTTAAAAGCCTAAAACCTCTTTTGATTGAATCAAATAGACTGTGAAATTCGAATGCAAAAGTTGCAGAACAGTATACTTTTAATCGGTCAAAAAATAAAACAGCTGACTAATTTGTTCTTGAGCTTATGACATAGTTGATTAAAATTTCAAATCAATCAGCTAAAATCCTAGGAATTTACGTAGAATGCAAAATTTGCAGATTTAACTCAAACAAAAAACTTTTTCAAAGACTTGTTCCAATTAATATTTCTAACAGGTATGCAACATCAGATTACACAAAAACACATTAAAGTACAACAAAGAATGAATTACTTGGTTTTCTTAAGTTTTTAAAGTGATTTAAAGTGAGAGAGATGAAGAGAAGAGAATGACACAATTGTTTTTATACTGGTTCACTCAATTACAAAGCTACATCCAATTTACGAGGACAACATGAGCCTGGTTTCCACTATATTCAAAAGTTTTACAAATCACACACTAAGATTACACTTTTGAACAAAGAAACACACAAGATTTTTGACTCACACAAAAATCTAGCCTAACACCCTACAAGAATCAGACTCACAGACCTGAAATCACATCAGGTAAACAACCAGAGGCACAAGAACTACCAAACCTGATGGTGGCTCTCCCTAGCCAACCATACACGAGTTCTTCAAGCTAATCCCAAGCCAAAACGCCTCCAAGATCAATCAATACGTCGTAGCTATGTAATGTAGAGAGAGAGAGAGAGAGAGTTTTCTAGTGATGAATGAAAATTTTTCGTGCTCAAAAACTCATAATTGTACCCCTACCCTCGAAAACACAATTTATACAGTCTGGTTTAAGTGAAATCAATTAGTTGAATTTTTTGTACAATTAGTTGATTTCACTTAACTTAAGTGAAATAAATTGATTGAAAAACAATTCAACTGATGGAATACATTCATACTAGAAATTATATACAAGCCTTTTAACTTGTTAAAACCCATTTTAACAAATTAAAAAGGACACACTAAGACTAACAAGACATTTAACATATGTCATATAGCCTACCAACATGATATAACATGTAATCATTACATTTAACACATCAATTACAGATTTAATACTATTGAAACATAATCTTCAAGCAGATCTTCATCAAACACATGTGATCTTCATGCACTTGGCTTTATCAAATATTTGCTTCAAGTTTGCTTGTGCCAACAAAGTAGAGCCAAGGCATGACCATAATCCACTAAGATGTCATATGACATGTATAGAATCTGAGTTTGATTCAATGCACAAGTCTCCTAGAAGTAGAATATATTGTCATTGGCGATTTTATTTATTTTAGTTGAATGATCTTGTGTGGTGGATAAATGAGATGTGAAGTCCTTATTTGTTTTTTATTTGAAATTATGTTTTATTAAAATATACTAGTTTACTTTGTCTATTATAGTTATAGTTTTGATCATGTGTTACACATGAATAAAAGATAGTGCAAATAAAAATATTGAACATTGATGAATTGAGAAGAGTTTAATAATAAAGATGATTATATATATATATATATATATATATATATATATATATATATATATAATGTTTAGATTCATCTAGATGATATACAAATTGTTTTGAAAATTTTTATTCAGAAGAGGATTTCAAATATACGTATATCTATATATTTTATTTGCATGTGTGTGAGATTAGTGATGTAACAAAAAATTAGGGTCGTCGTCACCATCTTTACCCTCTTTCACCTAGGTTAGAAACTTCTTGATGTACATAGCATTTTCAGTCCTTTTCAAATGATGCCTTCAAATGTCCTTAAACTTTTATCAAAAGCTTTAGAAGTATATTGGGAGTAGAATGTAATTAAGTGTTCAAACCTGGAGGCATAAACACTCATCATCATATTCCTTTTCTCCAAACTCATGAACTCAACTTCTTATGTATATTGTCACTTTCTAAAATATACTTTTTGAAAAATCTCAACTTAAATATTCCAAATCCATTACTAACTCTCTTTAACCTCTATCATCAAGTGAGTAGTACCTCTCCATCAAAACTTAATTGCTCCTCTAAACACCAACGTAACCAAAGACAACCATATTGTCTTCAAGACATGAAATAAATTTTGAAATCCAACTAAAATATATATTTGAAAACCTATATATCATTCTATTATCTCATCAACTAACTACACAAACAATCTCATATGTTATTAAGGAAAACCAAATTATTGGATTTATCATATTAAAACTATAACATTTCTATTGATTATTTCACTACTAATTTAATATTGGAACTGAAGTTGATTCATAAACTAAAAGTATACAAAATAAAATTCTCAAAAAGAAAACTATAAATTAGTAAAATATCAATTTATAAGTCACCCAATAGTATTTAATTTTTATTCCTCTGTTACCAAAAAAAGAAAAGATGATGGGTGTTCTCACTTCTATTCTCAGTAGCTTTCAGGGACAAAATAATTGACTATAATTTATCATTTTGCACATGTAATGTATTAAGAATGAGAGTGTTTTGTTTATTTGACCAGTGCACAAAACGTTAACGGTTGGGCCCAAAATCAGGTTTGGGAGCTTTGAAAAACGGAATATTTCATTCTTTTCTTAAACTTTCAGAACAAACATGAAGAAAAATGTTTTTTTTTTAATTTTATGTTATTAAGTTATATATGAGGAGCATATTACTTTTTAATCAAATATTTTATTTATTTTTTAATAAAATTCTCTTAGTTTATAGTTTCCGTCCTAAAACTCAAACCTAAACTTTATTTAAAGAATATATATATATATATATATATATATATATATATATATATATATATATATATATATAGTCCTTAAAATGATGTATCTTTCTTATAAGATAATTTATAATAAAAAACTTGATATAAAAATATTATAAATGATAAAACTATTCTAATTGTTGACGAATTTGAATATCTAGAATTTGAATTTAATATAATACTGTATAATTTGATCTAAACTGAATGGTCTTTATTTATTGTTCCTATCGGATAAATATATATCCAAGAGAACATAAAGTATGTTGGAATCAAGGGGCTTTGATATCACACATATCCACTAATTTTCACTTTCTTCTACTGTATGCTTTACTTCCAAAGTATCTCCTTTCAACGGGAGTAGTTTCGATGGGGGAGCCTGCAAAGCCACTTTGACGTCCAAGTCAGTTTTTAGACAATACAAATAAAACAGTAATAGTAATGAATGAATCCTTTTACCTCATGAACAGAGTGCCTTTTATACTACCTGTATGGGCCTAACTTCGTGGGCCTAAGGTTTGTGACAACCATTGACTTTGGTATTTCCCTAATCAACTTTTATTACTTTAAACATCTTTCTTATCTTTTAGTTTGCCAGTGAGGATTTGTATTATCAACCAACTTTCCCAGTACTTTAACAGAGAGATTATGATTTCCTCTAGGGTTGTCATTTCCTTACTTTCCATCTACTTTACGTAAGGCTGAGGTTTCCTCTCCCAACTCCTTAGCATGGTTTAGTGATGGTAGGCCGAGGTTTCCTCTCCCAGCCCCTTAGCGTGACTAAGTGATGTCAGGCCGAGGTTTCCTCTCCCAGCTCCTTAGCATGGCTGAGTGATGTTAGGCCGAAGTTTCCTCTCCTAGCTCTTTAATATGGCATAGTGATGTTAGGCCGAGGTTTCCTCTCCAACTTCCTTGTATTACTTAGTAATGCATATCTCTCTGGTTCAGACGTATTAAGGTTTCTCTTTGGTGGCTGCCCTTGTTGTGTTTCTTAGGTTTGAGTATATTCAGCCCCTTGGTCCGAGGCATATGCGGTGGTTGGAGATGTCTTCCATACCTAGTATGTACACTAGTCCCCAAAGTTAAGACTGCATTATCGAGACTCTTAATGTTCTCTTAGTGATGCATGATGATGTTGTTCGTTTCGATGCATGTCATTTCTTTGTAGTTGTTTAAAGAAAGGGAAGTTCTTTATCTTAGTGTGTGGACTGTTGTCACCTCGGTACCTTCATAAACTTAGTATTTTGCGATGAAGTGGGAGAGCTTGAGAGACTTAAATGGGTTGGTGATGAAGGATTATCTTGTTTCCTTTTAAGATTATGAATATAGTGAAAAGTTGATTTGAAAAAACTCAAGGAAATCCCCACTGGACATTAAGATAGCAAGCTATCTATATGTGAAGGTTCCTTTCCAAGAGTTCAATAGGAGAAGAGATAGATTAGGGTGCTCAAAAATGAAAATAACAATAGAAACACCAAAAACAAAAATGCAATGAAAGAAGAAGAACAAGTAAAATGGAAGAGAAGAGAGTAGTGGTTATGGAAGTGGAGCACGCCACTTATAGAGGGGGTAAAGCCAAACCAAGCTCTATATATGAGTGTATGGTGCCGCCACTTGCATAAGCAAGATAAGGCAAGAGTTCTTCCACTCCTTGGGAGAAGGGATAGCTCACAGAAATGTGGTTGAAAACAAGAGTGTTTAGATTCAAAATATTCAACCCTTTTACAAATGGTAGAGCTCCTCTTAAATAGATAGTCTTAGGGGTCTCTAAGCAAAATACAAAAGATGAAAATGGGCTAACTAGAAAAGCAAGGAAAACCCTAATTCTAGAAGCATCTTTAAGTTAGGAACAAAATGAGATGGTGGTGTGTCTCCTCATGTGGATTCTCGGCCAAAGAGTGGAGGAAGAGACAAAAGTGGTCTCCAAATCATGCAAAGGAGCATAAAGAACAAAAGAGACAAAAGGTATAATGTCTACTTTTGTTTTATGCTTTTTACTTTTGCTTTACTCTCTCTTCCACATCATTCTTGCCCTCCAATCATCATGTGCCACCTATCATGCTTGTCTCTACAAAATTAACCTACAAAACAACTTAAACAATGATTAGCATGTTGGCTTAAGTTTAATTAATTTTGGTCAATGAGTCAACCATAGTCAAAGTTCAACAAGTCAACCAAAATTAAGTCAATTAAGTCAACTTAGGGAAATCAAGAAATTAAGATGGAAAATAAAGAAAGAGACATAGAAGAAGGATCCTCCCCTTTAGTCGTGCTCCTACTAATTCTCCTTGGGGGAGTCTCTATGGTTCTTTGAGTGGTCAATCCTTCCTCAGTTGGACCTCCTAGTTAATGTGACCTCGCATAAGGAAGCGTGATAATTGTTGTTGTTGGCCCTTGGATCTTCTCGATCTGACGGATGAGGTGCCATTTGGCTTGAAGGCCTCGTCTTCTATAAATAACTTTGACTGTATGGGACCCTTGGTGACCCCATTTGGAGTTAAGACGTTAATTTCGTGACACAGGCAGGTATGTCTTCGTCCCCTTTGTTTGATAAGTCAGCCTCTAAGGTTCATTTTGATAAGTCTTCAGCCCTTCCATCTACTAGCAATAGCACCACCTCGTTTGATGAGGAAGGATTGCAAGATCTTCCTTCATGCTCAGGATATGAGTAGGTTGATAAGGGTGTGCGCAAATATTTTTCTAAGTATCAGTCATCCTCGTCCATTCATAAGTTTGCTGGTGCACATGCGATTTTGGATGATGATAGCCCGGACGAAGCAGTGTCGTTGGACCAAGTTGGTCGTTTAGATAATGCTTGTGATGGTCGAGAAGGGTATTCTAATGAGTTCTTTTTCATGTATTATGTGTTGTTGACAAATTTTCAAGTTAGACTTCCTTTTAATGAATTTACTGTCAGGGTGTTTAAAAGTGGCTCCATCCCAACTCCATCCCAATGCTTGGGCTGCTCTGCAAGCTTTCAAGATAGTTTGTAGAGTCCTAGGCTTGAGAGATGGTTATCTTTGTTTGGACAACCTAGGATAGGTCTGCTAGCACCTTACTCTACTTCCTTCAAAGGTTATAAAAATACCTTCTTTAGAGTGGTGGTGAATCCTCCTGGCCGGCCCTACTTTTTTATAGTGATGTCCCAAAATTTCCTTTCTATTGGACGAGTAATCCCTTACACTATGATGAGTGGCCTCAGCCTATGATGTTTGCTGAGGATTCTAAAGTTCTTAATTTGCTATATACCCTTCCTTGACGGCTTCCTACTAAGCGTATTGTGGCCATATTGAATTCTCCTTGTCCCCGTAGGGATATGTTGGGTATGGTCCACTTTTCCTGTATTATGTTATAATGTTTACTTTTTCATTTGCTTTTGTCAGCTGTGATGGCTTCTCATTAGGGTGTTGGTGCTTGTCAGAAGAGTCGTTTCCAGCTATTTCGCGAGAAGGTGAATGCTCGTAAGAAGGGTAAAGATACGCTCGCGGGATCTAGTCCTGGTGCTGCTGGGGGGATTGAAACTGGTGGGGAAACTCTTCGACCTCTACCCCCTGTGGAAAAGAAGAGGAAGAAGACTTCCCATAAAGGTAGGAATTCGTCTCGAGATTCCTCCCTTAAGTGTAGTCAAATATCAGAAGATAGTGCTTACACATGCTTAATGGGGACTGAGATGCAAATCTATGATGACATGAGTATCACCATCTCCCAGCAAGAGGCCGACATTATTACTAACTCTCCTTTGCCATCCTTCATGAAAGCTTTTGCTGAGTATCAGTCTCAGGCTTTGATGATCGGAAGGCATATAGGTCATGAGTTAGACAAAATGAGTCATGTGGAGGAGCTCTAGCAGAGGTATTGTTGTTAAAGGTTGAAAAAGAAAACTTAGTGTCTAAAGTAAGTGATTTGCAGAAGCAGTTGAGCCAAGCTCATAACGGCAAGAAGTCTTAGAGGAATCGCTGCCTAGAAGCTGAGGAAAACGAGAAGAAGGTCGTTGAAGAGGTGACTACGACCAAACACATAGTGGAGGAACTGAAGGCTACCAATGCTGAGTTGGATAAGAAGGTTTGGGAGTTAAGGGAGAGTATTGTCGAGGAACATGAGTTAAGCTTTAAGAAAGCCATGCGAGAAGCTGCCCTTCATTTCAATGTGCCAATTGACAATGCGCATTTTGACGTGGGCAAGGATGTGTACAAAAATTCTTTAGTTCGTCTTGAGGACATACCCTCTTTGCTAAAGCAAGCCGGAGACACTCCTTCCAATCCTTCTAAGAAGGGTCGTGAAGGCGCTAAGGACGACAGCACGGATGGGGTTAATGGGAGACATTAGTCCTTATGTTGGTTGATGATGTGTTTTTCTTTTTAACTTTTGTAGGCCTCTACGCCAGATACATTTGGTGTATATATTTTTTGGGGTTGCTTTTTGGAATATAGGGCCCTAGATGGTAGATGATATGCTTTGACTGTCATTGTTGACGTTGTTGTAACTATGGATACTAACTATTTAGCTGGATCATTTGGTTGGTATTAGGTTGGAGTATACTCGGCATTTTGGTTCGAGGTATATCTGGTGGTTGAAGGTGTTCTCTCTTCAATGCGTTAGTTGATCTCATGGCACGGTGAAGTTGGTAATGTGCTTTGCCCAAAATCTAATCTTGAAGTTAATTACATACTTGACATGGCTCTTTTGTGTGACACTGATTACATCACTTAATGTTAATAGTTGATTATTACAACTCGTGAATCTATTTTGATTTTAGTGGTTGCAGCAAGGGTCTTGTGTTATTGATGATCGACTAAGTTTTGTGCATAAGCCGACGAGTGTTATTAATATTTATGGTAAGGTCTAGTCAGAGGCCATAAGCTAACTTTAGCTAATAGTTTTTATCAACAAGGATCTATTTTTGGCAGAGAAGGTCTCGTCAAAGACTTTGTGTCGACCTTAGTTGATAAGTTTTGTCAACAGAGACTTGTTTGTGTGAGAGAGATCTTGTTTGAGGCCTTGAGTCGACCTTAATTGATGAGTTATATCAACAAGGACCTGTTTGTATGAGGAATGTCTCATCGGTGGCCGTGAGTCAATCTTAGCTGATGAGTTTTATGAACAGAGACTTGTTTTTGATTGAGGAGGTCTCGTCAGGGGCATGAGTTAACCTTAGTTGATGAGTTTTACCAACAAGGACTCATTTTTGGCTGAGGAGGTGTTGTTAAAGGCCTTGAGTCGACCTTAGTTGATGAGTTTTATCAACATGGACTCGTCTTTTATTGAGGAGGTTTCGTCAGAGGCCGTGAGTCGACCTTAGTTGATGAGTTTTATCAACAAGGACTTGTTTTTGATTGAAGAGGTCTCGTCAGAGGTCGTGAGTCGACCTTTGTTGATGAGTTTTATCAATAGTGACTCATTTTTTTGCTTAGGAGGTCTCGTCAAAGGCCTTGAGTCAACCTTAGTTGATGAGTTTTATCAATTGGGACTTGTTTGTGTGAGGAAGGTTTCGACAAATAATATAAATCAAGTTTGTAATGCTCTATAAGGTGATTTTATTGATTTTGGGCCTCATTAAAACCTTTTCGGCCAAAACCCTCCTTAGAGAAAACGACCGGAGTAGGAAAGAGTACCCTTGGTTACAAAGGCCTAGGGATTGCCTAGCTTGCTCCAACTTTCTCATGCTTTTTAGTGGAGATGTTGTCTTCTGCTTTGATATTGCTCTTGAAATCTTTTAACTCCTCCATTTGCATGTGTTTTGCCACCCTTTGCCTTAACTCAACCATGCTAGTTGCTGGTCTCTCACACAAGCTATCAATAAAGGGTTCGCTTCTCAGTGCGTTAATCATTTGGTGCAAAGTTACCTCTGGACTTAAGTTGTCAATGCTGAGGGCTAGCTTTCCGAAGCGTTCCATGAATGTTCTCAAAGATTATCCTTCCTCTTGGTGTATGTTGATAAGCGCTAGGGAGATAAGGTCATATGGCTTTCACGTGGCAAATTGCGCCTAGAACTGGTCTAACAAGGTATCAAAACAATCAATGGAGAATGGGGCAAGATGAGTGAACCAGCTGAGGGTTGCACATTTGAGGGATGTAGGAAATACTTTGCAAAAAATGGCATTGTCAGATGTATAGAAACCGATCTGGGTCAAGTATACATGTACATGATCATCTGGGTTGGTTGTGCCATCGTACCTATCCATGGTCAGAGACTTCCAGCCTCGAGGCAAGGGTGTTTCCGTTATGCCATCAACGAAGGGGTGTTTGCGTCCACCCCGTCGCAGTGCCAATGTGTTTACTATTCCTTCCCCTGGAGGATGGGTTTTTCGTGCACTTTCTTCCACTGTTTCTGCATTCGTGGGTGGGGAAGTAACATGGGTTTTGCTTGGGCATTCCTGATCGCCATCACTTTCTTCTTCATTACTTTCGAGCCTCCGCTTGATTTTAGCATTCTCTACTCGTAATTCAGCTAACTCTTGTTGTATGGCTAACATGATTGTCATCTAATTGCTCTATGCAACTGCCTAATTATTCTTTGTTGTTTATACTTTTGGGCCATTACTTGCCATATTCCTTGTAGACACTATATGTACCATTCACCTCGACCCCACGGTGGGCGCCAAATGTTCCTATCGGATAAATATATACACAGGAGAACACAAAGTATGTTGAAATCAAGGGGCTTTGATATCACACATATCCACTAATCTTCACTTTCTTCTACTATATGCTTTACTTCCAAAGTATCTCCTTTCAACAGGGGTAGTCTCGGCAGGGGAGCCTGCAAAGCCAACTCTGACGCCCAAGTCAGTTTTTAGACAATACAGATAAAACAGTAATAGTAATGAATGAATCCTTTTACCTCATGAACAATACCTTTTATACCAGTTGTATGAACCTAACTTCGTGGATCTAGAGTTTATGACGACCATTTATTGTTTAAGCTAATACATCTTAAAATATAATTAACTTAGTTTCACGAAACAATAACTATTTGATGAAAATAATTAATTAATCATTATTTATATCTATATATAAAGAATTTCTCTTTTTGGTATTTATATTTTTCTTTTTCAATATTATCTTTCAATAAACATTTTTAAAAATTGAACTATTTTCTTTTAATTTAACCATTTTGTAAATTAAATAAATAAAAGTTATCTAAAAAATAAATAAAAATTAGGTATAATTACTCGTATAGTACTCAGTTTGGGGCTAGTGTGTCAAATAGGTACTAAATTGAAACAAAAAGACATATAGGGGGACTAAATCGAAATCAACACAATGTCATCTGATAGTGACACTGACACGTGGCATTGTAATGCCACATGGCACTAACAATGCCATGTGTCACACATAGGGACTTGACACGTGGCATTTTTTTTCAAAAAATTAAAAAAAACCACAAACTGACACGTAGCACGTTAGTCAACTCCGTTTAAAAGGGACCTAATTGAAGCACTTTTTCAAAAGTTGGGATGCAATTGACACTTTTTTTAAACCGGTACCTATTTGACACACTAGCCCCAAACTGGATACTATACGAGTAATTATACCTAAAAATTATATACAATCAAATTATAAAAGTTATGTATATTTATTTTTATAATATAATTTTATTAACTTTGTCATAGAAAAAATAAACACACATCATGTGTGTTGACTAGTATAACAATAATTGTAAATTCATTATTGTATTTATTTCCTAAAATTATAATTAACACGTTTTGACGACATTCTAAAGTAATAAATAATCCGAAAAGGAAAGATATTCAATAAAACAAAACAAAATAAATAGTATCGTTGAATGAAACTCTTCCAAAGTCAATAATATTTTAAACAATAAAATAAGAAATCAATGTTATATATATCATACAATACAATAAATAAATCATAACTATATTACAAATATGAAACCTTAAAATTCTCAGAAATTCCCAACACCACATATTCCCTTAACCAAATGAAGTAAATAATCCTTTGTTCCTAATGAGGCAAATCTTTGTCTATATAAGTAGTGCACAATTGCTGGTGTGGGTACTCAATAAAAGGTTCAGTTGTGTTTGAGTTTGTGCTTTGTCTTCTCACACAGTACGAGGAGGCGATAAATGGAAAGCCATGTCCACCACCCTTCGTCAAACGACGTCGTCGTTGTTAACATCAATGGCGACTCTGATTCTGACGCTCGCAGCCTTCACCCAACCGACCGTGCATTTTCCCCTCAGCAGCAACAACAACAAAAGGTTGGTTGTGCATTCACTGTAACTTCAGCTTCAACGACCAACATACAATTTGATGAACAACAGTGACTAACATAACATGTTTGTTTGATGATGTTGGTGAGGCGCAGGAAGGGAACGAAAGAAGGGAGAGTTTGGTTCTTGCGTACAAAACTCTTGGGGTGGTGTTTGGAGGACTTGTGACGTCACCCCTCTACGTGTACCCTTCAATGCCACTCAAGTCTCCAACAGAAGATGACTATTTAGGCATTTACAGCATTATGTTTTGGACGCTTACTCTCATAGGGGTTGTCAAGTACGCCAATGTAGCCATTAGAGCCGATGACCATGGTGAAGGTACTTGCTACTTTCATTTTCTTTGGACTCAAAGTTGATACTTATTTGAAGTAACTTCAGACAAGTTTTACTTTAAATTGAAATTTTTTTACTAAATTTTGTTATTGACTTGCTTTAGATTAAAACATTGCAATGCAAATCACTAAATTTTGTTAAAATCGACGAATATGAAGCAAACTTGTTATCAGTTTCGGTTGCTCACCCAAATGCACATTTCTACAGCTGCAAATTTGTTGGTTTCTGTTTCATGGCTATTCACAATGACCCTGTTTGAATCGCAGGTGGGACTTTTGCCTTGTATTCATTGCTTTGCAGGCATGTCAATATTGGGATCCTGCCCTCCAAGCATGTGGATTTGAACAAAACTAAGGACGCTCAGAAGACAACTTGGCTTGCCAGGTTCTTCCAAACAAGCGTAGTTGCTCGGAGGCTCTTGCTCTTCGTTGCTATGTTGGGTACTTGCATGCTTATTGGTGATGGTATACTTACGCCAGCAATTTCAGGTTTGGTGACAGTTGTATTTTTTCGTTTTTATCACGTTTCAGAAAGGTTAGATTCCTTTTTGTCACATTGAAATGTTTTGATTTGACTTTGCTTAATTTGTTTACAGTGTTGTCAGCTATGGATGGACTTAGAGCACCTTTTCCTTCAGTTAGCAAATGTAAGTTTTGGAGTTCGAACGGTTTTACTGTGATCCCTGGTATTTTGCAGCTTGCATTAATGGAAACTGTCAAACTCATTGAGCATGATTAATTTGATGTTTTGCTGTTTTAAACAAGTGTAAGAGGGAGTTTTTCATTGTGAACAATGAAATTTATTAAAGTTTGGTATCTCAGATGTGATGAATGATTCCTTTCCTTATTCACTCTTCTGATTTATGTAACTCTAATTTCTCTTTTTTGGCATATGCTGCCACAGCGCTAGTGGAAGCACTCTCTGCAGCAGTTCTGATCGTTCTGTTCCTGTTGCAAAAGTTTGGTACATCCCGTGTTAGTTTCCTATTTTCCCCAATAATGGGCGCATGGACCCTGAGTACCCCAATTGTAGGAGTTTACAGCATTATACACCACTACCCTAGCATATTTAAGGCTTTATCTCCCCACTATATATTCCACTTCTTTTGGAGAAATGGAAAATCTGGATGGCTTTTACTTGGTGGTACTGTACTTTGCATTACAGGTATCTAACTCATCCTTTTTACATGATATATCCTTGCTGATATAGGACTGAGAAATTTATCTTTGGAACACGCCTTTGTATCCCTGTGAAATCATATTACAAATCCACGTGCTATGCTCAAGTACTTGTAGGAGTGATAAGGTGGCTTAGTAGTGAAATGGAAGGGAAGGGAGGGGAAAGTCTTGGTTCAACTCTCAGCTAACAAAAAAACTAACAACTAACATGTTTTTCTTTGTTCTTAATTTCTTCATCTTGCTAGGTTCTGAGGCAATGTTTGCTGATCTTGGTCATTTCAACCAGAAGTCCATTCAGGTTGATATCTATAATTTTCTTACCTCTCTTTGAAGTTTGTGCATCCTTCTCAGCCAATTATTATCTTATACACTTTTCTTCTTTGTTAATATGATAACAGATAGCTTTTCTGTTCACAATCTACCCATCTTTAGTTCTGACTTATGCGGGACAGACAGCTTACCTGATCAAGCACCCCAATGATCATGATGATGGCTTCTACAAATTTATACCAACTCCAGTCTACTGGCCCATCTTTGTCATTTCCACTTCTGCTGCAGTTGTTGCTAGCCAATCATTAATATCAGCCACCTTTTCTGTAATCAAGCAATCAGTAGTGCTGGATTATTTTCCTAGAGTAAAGGTTGTCCACACATCCAAAAATAAAGAAGGAGAGGTTTACTCCCCTGAAGTGAACTACATTCTCATGGTCCTTTGCGTAGCTGTCATACTTATTTTTGGAGATGGAAAAGATATAGGAAATGCTTTTGGTATGTCTGTTTTTCAAGTCTCAATCATAAATTTAGTATATGAAACTATTTAGCAGTAATCTATGCAATAGTCTGATGATGGTGTGCCATTTATTGCAGGTGTTGTTGTAAGCCTAGTTATGCTTATCACCACTATATTGCTTACACTAGTCATGATCATGATATGGAGGACTCCTACTGTGCTGGTTTACCTGTACTTCGTTGTATTTTTTGTGATGGAAGGGGTTTATGTTAGTGCAGTTTTCACCAAATTTGCTGAAGGTGGATGGATTCCTTTTGCTATATCATTTATCCTTGCATTCATCATGTTTGGTTGGTTTTGTGGAAGACAAAGAAAGACTGATTACGAATTAAACCATAAGATAACCTTTGAGAGACTTGAAGAGCTTTTAGCTGACAGCAGTGTTAATAGGGTTCCTGGGATATGCTTCTTTTATACCAACATTCAAGACGGGTTGACTCCTATTCTTGGACACTACATCAAGAACATGAAATCTCTTCATAAGGTCACAGTATTCACGACTCTTAGGTATTTGTTAGTCCCAAAGGTTGCTCCACGAGAGAGGATTGTGATCAAGAAATCAAATCTCAAAGGGGTGTATTGCTGTATGATCCAGTATGGCTATGCAGATGCTCTAAATTTGGAAGGAGATCATTTTGTTGATCAAGTGATTAGTAGTTTGGCAAAACATATACAGAAGCATCAGTCTCCCGAGAATCTTTCTGATTCTGAAGAGATTGAAGAAGAGACTTCGAACTTAGAAGAAGCAAGGCTTGCTGGGGTAGTTCATGTTCGTGGAAAGACCAGATTTTACATTGGCCTGAACTGTAGCTGGTTTGATAAATTTGTGCTTAGTTTTTATGAAGTTATGCACAATAACTGTAGATCTGGCTTGCCTGCTCTTGGGATTCCACCGCAGCAACGGATTGAAGTTGGAATGCTATACGAAGCTTGAAGGTTTACTGTATCAAGCATTTACTCAAACATCTAGAGGGGCAAAGCAAAACAAGTGATGAACAAAAGGCCTTCAGTAGTAGGTTTCTAAATCACACATGTATAAACTACTCAAGTAGATATTGTTTTCTCAGAAAGAAAGATATAAGAATTACTATTTGTGATTTTACATCTGCACATTTCAGTTTCAGATAATTAAACAAAAACAATAGAGCAAAGATTAATCAAGTCGATAAAAATTACTCTTTGGGCTAATTACTTTAATTTCAAAAATACATATTGGATAATATATCTTGTTATTCGTCCAAAAATAAAATTCACCGTAGTCAATTGGATCAAAATACACTTGTATGAAGAGAGGTATATTTGTCTTACAAACTAATATGTTTTGATAGAACAGAAAATTCAAAAAGTTCGAAATTTTTTTTTCTAATTTTTTTATGGGATAAAACAATTCAAATTTCTCAAATTTTATTTATTTTTTATTTAAATGGAATGTATGTTGGGAATAGAAAATCATTCACTTGAAAAAGATAAAATGATAAAATAATAATTTTAATTTTAATTTTGAAAAACAACTACATATTAAAAACTAAAATTAAAATTAAAAAATATATATACAAAAAAAAAATAAAAAATATATACCGAAAAAGATATATTCCCCTTATATAATTACTATATAATTACATAATTACACACTGATATAGATTATTATTAAACAACAATCATAAGATTGGAAAAAGAAAATACAAAGGTAAGATATTATTTTATTGTAACCAACTCAAACATGTATATTCTTTCGCTTGTATTGAAAATAGTGAAACAAGAAAACTACAAACATCCTAAATCATGAATATCATAAGAACTCTAAACCATAGATAACACCTTTATGTTTTGCCAAGTCATTTTCTGTACGAAAATAGAGTCTTTTAATCTCATTAAAAACATATAGAGTGACCAAACTATCGGATCCTGCATGATAACTTTTTCTAGCACTATTATCTAAACCTAGGGACTCACTAACTCTATCTAAACCACCATGAAGGTTAGGACAAAATCTGATGAGATGTTTCACGTCGTATACTGTATTTCCAAAGAAGAATTTTACGACTTGCAGAAAGTCAACCAAGTTGGGAGGTAGAAGTGGTTGCGTGTACAGAAAACGGTAGCTCAATACCTTGACCATGTAAGCAAAATCATAGGCACCATGAAAGGTAGTCCATTGAATATGATTATTGCATAGGAGACCTGAGAGCATCATAAGCTCAGCGAATCGCACAATACTGACTCCAAAGTTTCTATTCTTATGAAAATCCATACCATGACGTTGGAGGAGGGCAATGGAATGAGGAGCATGAGGATGGTGTGTGACATCAAACTCACAAAAGTTGAATTCCCAAATGAAGCGGTTGGAGGTTCCAAAGGTTGGAAGGTTTCCATGGCAGTCTGAAAGGGTGAGCCCAACTTGGATGAGGTGCATATGATCCACATTGGCTTTCATCATTGCGTAGTTAGTTTGTGGTTGATGGAGTCCTGGATTCGATTGAAAGATGATGCCGGGAAATTTTGTGTCCATAGAGATGAAAGGGAAAAACCCAATCATTTTATGAATCAACTCGAATTCAACTTCAAGGTTGCATGCCCATACTGATCGTGTCATCACAACACCGTCAGGAACAACCATTTTATTATCTCTTTCTATGTCTCTTTTCAAGAATAACAAGATGGAGTAATAACAATGAACCTCACTACACACCTTTTATAATAGTGATAGGCTATCTCAAGATCAATTTATAATAGAAAAGATTATATATATATATATATATATATATATATATATATATATATATATATATATATATAATTGATTATTATAATCTAATCTTATAATATCTCTTCTTTGACATAATCTAGTGATAAATTTTAACAAATACATACATATATATATATATATATATATATATAAAATGATAGTCTTATTTTATTTAAAAACATTTATCTTTTTAATATATATATATATATATATATATATAATAAATTGATAAATTACGAACCATATCTAAATATCTTAATTGTTTCAAGCCATGATTAGATTTAATGGATATATGATTATCTTATTTATTTCTCTGTGATTGATATATTTGGAACCTTAATGTTTATCTTGCGTTTTTAATACTTAAATAATGGATAAATTATCTATTTTAAGAAATTGTTATATTTAAATTGTAGATAACTATTTTATCTAATTTATGCTCTAAAATTTTTTGTTAATTATGAAAATTTTAAAAACTGAAAACGATATTTGAGTTTTTAGTTAAATGATAAAATAAAATCATTTGTCTACACACTATACATGCGAACCAAATATAATCTCAAAGCCGCATAATATAAACAAAAAAATTAGCTTACTAAAGGATGTGTCAACACCCAATTTCGTCCAGATGAATAAATTTATTTTCAAAAAAATAAAAATAAAAGTAAAAAATAAGGTGAAACAAAATTTTCTTCCAAGATTTTCAAACTTTAATTTTAGAAAAAAAAAAGAAAAAAAAAGAAGGAAGAACCCAATTCGTTATTAATTATAAATTTCTTTTCATGAGCCCAATAACTCAAATATTGTCTACCTTTGTTCGTGATAGAGAAATTAGTTATATAATCATAATTAGAAGCAATATCTCTTGAAATGGTAAGAATCAATATTATTAATTGGATTGATTTTGTGTTCTGATTTGTTACTTATGACGATTGATTTTGTGCTCTGATTTCTTGCGATTTGATCCCATAATTTGCTACTATCATGACCAATTTCTTTTTTTATATTGTTCATTACAATTAAGACTGAGATTGTACTGATATTGCAAGGTGTGAGTATAAATACGCACTCTGTGGGATTCTATACACTTCTCTAATTCTTCCCATCACCACTCCCACATAAACACCTCATTTTGTATCTCTCTTTAAAAAAAAAACATATCGAAGGAGGTAGAAAAAAAGAAGAAGAAAACATTATCTATACTCTCTCTTTCTCTCATTACAACCCACATAGACACCTCTCATCTTTAAGGTACGTCACTATCAATTCTTTCATCTTTTGATTTAGTTTTTTTCAATTTTCATTCTTTTTTTTTTAATCATAAAAAATATTTTTTCCCCTTTCTTTATTGTTTGTCTGGCCGCTCGCGTCGTATGACATCCAATTTAGACTTTTGTTTTTTCTAAAAATATATACAGATGATCTAAACATAAAGAAATAGCTTTCTTTGTTTACTTTTTTATATCTATCTGGTTGCTCACGTCACAATGACATCCACAACTACTTTAAAATAACTTAAAAATAATATTAAAAATTTATAAATGATTAAAAAAATAAAAAATAAAAGATTAGAAAAAAAGAATTTATTTCAAGTGTCTATTCGGCCGCTCGCGTCGCGTGACACCAATTTTAAAATACAACTAAAATTTAAATAAAAAAGTTTTCAAAATCATAAAACAAATTAAATCATTTTTCAAATAATTTTCAAAATAGGTTCTCATAAAGAACTACGTAACCCTTATTCTCATTGTGAATGGAGATACGTAGGAGCGAGGATTAATCCTCGTCGGGCCCAAAAAACCAAAAAAAATGTTTTTGTTTCTTTTGTACGTCCTTTTATATTATTTTTTGGGAAAAATAAATATTTTGAAAAACCATATAATTGTTGCACATTTAATTAAAGGTACCGTCTTAGGACGGACGTTGTGGGGTGCTAATACCATCCCCACGCGTAACCGACTCCCAGATCCAAAATCTATTTTTTCGCAGACCTTGCTCTTTTTATGATTTTCCATAGTTTCCTATAATAACTATGGTGGCGACTCCAAACTCTTTATTTTTTCAAATTTTATTTTTTGGTTTGTCGTCCCATCGTGATTTCGGTTGCGACAGATGGCAACTCCACTGGTGATGCTAAAGAGTCATACCATTTATTTGGATGTGCAAAATTGATGTGGTTTTGCTTCATATTTTTTCTTTCTCATTTCTTTTTGGGTATGTGTTTTTTTTTATCTCCTTTTATATTTAGAATAGTCGTATGTGTATATTCTTCTTTATTTTGGTATTTGGAATAATTTTCAGGTGGGGTTTTGGGTATACGTTGCATTCTCCCTTCACACACACACATTTTATTCATTACATGAGTGGGGCCCTATACCCGGGTCTGAGTTGCTTAGAATTAGAGGGGATTGTGTAGCAGTGTCACAATGGATGTACTTCCCAATGGTCATTGTGAGAACCCCAGCTAGAGTTTGTTTGCTTCATTGGTACTCCCACTTCTTGTTGTTTACCAACTGTCGTTGGAAATGCCATGAAGTGGGCCATAGCTCTAGTGACCTTGATATTTAGGTATTAGGAAACTATCATTATGAGCACATCTACTTTCCCTTAGAACTTTAAGCACCAAACCCATGTTAAATAAAGACACTAAACACTAAAGGGAGACTATTTGCGTCCTTTACCCTCACCTTTCCTTGTATATAATAATAAATTCATCACAATCACACCATTATAAAAAGAAAAGCATGCATTTCATCAACATTTAAACACATGGCATGCATCAGCATAAATTTTAGAAAAATAAAAAAACAAAAAAAATTGCACTAAAATAAATTCAAATTGTTTCTCATTTTGCTTGTCACCGATTTCTTGGAATATTTCTTATAAAAAATGAGTAAATAATAAAACTTCCTTGGTCAAATAAGTGAATTTAATAAAGAAATAAAATATTGTTTATTATCATTTCTTTTGAAGTACCCAACTAATCTTGCATGCATGAAGTTGCTCAAATCTATTTCCCTATCCATCTCTCTTCCACCATAAACCTTACCTTGTTTTCATTTCCATGGAGGATCATCATAAAGGGGACACATACTTTAAAATTATTTCAAGAAACTCTCTGAACACAAAAAAATGAAGAAAAGTCTGCTAGACTAAAAACTTTGAAGGACAGTCTAGGCAAAAATAAGAGAAAAAAAAGTGAAAAAAAAGAACAAAAACAAGGGACATCTTGTTACATGAACTAAATTATTTTCCTCTGAATTAAATTTTTTATTGAGAAAAACAACCATGATTTGAAATGATGTGTGGCCATGTTTCTTTATCCAAAAAAAATGATTATCCTTTGCTACCCAATTTGAGTCTTCCAAAAAATTTCTTTCAAATTACCCTAAACAAGGGTCACCCTCACACTAAGGGTTGACATAATATTTGCATTTGTTTCATCTGAATGGTAGTTCACCAATACAAAAATATATATAAAAATAAAGAAAAAAACAAATGGTTATATCAAGAAAATAAAAGAAAAAGAAAAGCAAAAGGTGAACAAGAAGAAGTCAAACAAATTCTGAATGAAACATTATTCAAAGATCCTTATTGAAACAATTCTCACATCACTTGTTTGGGCTTTTACTTTCATTTACATCCGTACCCATAGCTTTGGCCACGATACAAGCCTAATAAAGTCCACATAGATCAAAGATTGGTTGTTATCATTCGAAGGTTTTAATTTATAGGAAAATTTTGATTTGCTAACAGGTTTGTTCTAAAAAAATATTAAAAAAGTGTGTTTAGAGATTTGCTTTTAAACACTAGGGCAATTTATTTTTGGGTGACATATTTCCAAAGCTTCAAAATTAGCTTGGGCAATCAGACAATTAAGCTAAATTTGGGTTGTCCTCTTTCAATTCATTCTTCATGAAACTCCATATTTGCTCCAACAATAACCCCGCTCTAAGCCTAAACCTTGACCAACCTTAAAATAGTCCATCTTTATCAATCCCAAACCCAAACTGGGGCAATCACTTTGTTTATTCCCATAATTCATTCTGAATTGGGGAATTTATATACATCAAAGACTATGATCACATTAGGGCAACTTATGAAGACCTCGTCATTTTTCAATCTCCTCAATTGGAAAAATTCAAACACGCTTTTGCACCCTAAGACCATCCTAGGCTCTCACACCAAGGACAATTTTTTTTTGAAGTCCCCATCATTTTCTTCATACCATCAATAACTAGGAAAGCCTAAACACATTTTGTGCCCTGAGACCAATTCCAATTGGGGCAACTCCCTAGTTAATCTTCATCACCTCATTCAAGCCTTTTCAAGCCCTTGGCAATTTCATGAATGTCATTCAAATAATATTTTAAAAGAAATAATTAAAAAAGTGTTCGTTAGTAAACTGATTAGACCAAAAAAATGATTTGAAAAAGTAAAAAAAAATCAAAGTAGAATGATTTCATGAATTCGAAATAACCATGAAATGGGGAACAATTCAAATTTGTTTTTAAAAAAATGAAAAGAAAAATTCATACATAAGGTAATTCATACATCATACTAAGTCATGCATACACGCGTCATCCATCTTTTTGAATAAAATATTTTCCATCTTTTCAATCAAAATCCTTTTCATTCATATGAATTATCAATATACTTTAAGCCCAATTTCCACACTGGCCCCTAAATCCAGTTTTATCCGGCCTCACAATTTTTTTCTAGCCTCTAAGCCTAGTTTACCTTGCTCTCAAATTAAAATAAAGGAAAAATAAAAAATGAGAAAAGCAAATTTCACCCATGCATCCCCGCATCCATGTAAGCATATCTTATAGTTTCAAAAAGAAAATCAAAACATGTCATGCATCATCACATCATGTCATCCATCATACTCCACGAAATCATTTCCAAAAAAACAAAGAAATAAAAAAAAAGTCAGCAATGATAATTTTTTTATGTGTAAGTCTCACCAATGTTAGGCCTTCACGTGGTGTTTGTCAACACTTCAAAAGCAAAATTTTGGTTCTCCTTTTATATATCAAGACCCTCTATGAGGCAATGGTCATTGATTTCTTATGTCACATTGAGGCCTTCTGCGAGGCAATGGTCATCGGTCTTTTTACATCAAGACCCTCTACGAGACAATGGTCATTGATTTCTTATGTCACATCGAGGCCCTCTACGAGGCAATGGTCATTGATCTCTTCACATCAAGACCCTCTACGAGACAATGGTCATTGATTTCTTATGTCACATCGAGGCCCTCTACGAGGCAATGGTCATCGATCTCTTTACATCAAGACTCTCTACGAGGCAATGGTCATCCATCTCTTTATATCAAGACCCTCTATGAGGCAATGGTAATTGATTTCTTATTTCATATTGAGGCCCTCTACGAGACCATGGTCATCGATCTCTTTACATCAAGACCCTTTGCGAGGCAATGGTCATTGTTTCCTTTACATCGAGGCCCTCTACAAGACAATGGTTATCGATCTCTTTACATCAAGACCCTCTGCACGACAATGGTCATTGATTTCTTTGTCAGATCGGGACCCTCTACATGGTAATGGTCACCAAATCTTTAGATATAGACCCTCTCCATGAGATTGGTCTAATCTCTTTCTCAAAAAGTCAAAGTTACAAAAAGATTTTTTTTAGGATGGGGCCCTCTACATGGTAATGGTTGACGAATCCTTTGGATCTAGACCTCTCCTCGGGATTGGTCTAATTTGGTTTTTTCAAAAAAAAAAAAACAAAAAGAATTAGTGTGTCAAATCGAGACCCTCTACTTGGTATGGTCAAGTTTGTCTTCAAATTTGTCTTCTTTTGAAACCCGAACGAAATTAGTGTT
>Ga0214545_1001392_pt1 | contig 44954 bp, 19 predicted proteins | sample CNSS4metaG_FD_160064 | JGI IMG/M metagenome (GOLD analysis project Ga0214545, IMG submission 160064) | Root nodule microbial communities from cowpea collected in UCLA plant growth center, Los Angeles, California, USA - CNSS4 | ecosystem: Host-associated > Plants > Roots > Nodule | place: USA... | reverse complement strand
GTCACTGTCACTGCCACGTGGCACGATGACAGCTTGACACGTGGCAATTTTTTTGATTTTTTTAAAAAAATTCAAAAAATAAAAAATCAAAAAAAAATCAAAAAAAAAAATTCAAAAATTCAAAAAGTCGAGGAACTGACACGTGGCACTCCCTCTAACGGCGTCAACCTTGACTTAACGGGAAGGGCAAACGTGAGATGTTTCAACAAAAAAGGGGACCATTTTGAGACTTTTAAAATTTTGGGTACCATTTTGAGATTTTGACTCCAAAATGGGGACCAAAGGCATAATTAAACCTTTATTTTTCTAATTTTACATTTAACAACTATTTTAAAAATTCATTATATATTATTTATTGGACTGAACTGAACCGAACCTAATCGAATTGAACTGAACCGAACAAGACCGGATCGAACCAAACCAAACCAAACTGAATTGAACCAGACCGAACTAAACTGAATTGAACCGAACCGAACTAAATCGAACTTAACCTAACCTAACCGAACTGAACTAAACTGAATTAAACTAAATTGAATTGAAATATTCTTTAGTTATGCTGAATTTTAAAACACCTTAAAAAAAATATGAGAAAATTTAAAGGAAAATTTTACACTTTCATAAGTAATTAATATAAAGCAAAAGTAAAGTCGCTTTGTAACGTGTATAAAAAATGTCACACCCAAAAGTTTTTCAGCACCAATACCAACCACAATCGTGAGATCCCTTTTGTACAATTGAAATATAATGCTTCTCCCCAAATTAAATATAGAAATTGTATAAACAATAACATAAACAAACTGTATACTTTCAATAAAAAAACATTCAAATGACAAGCTTAAATTGGTAAAAGCCTAAATATTTAAAAAAAATATTATAAGACGATGAAAAAAAAAAAAGGTGAAATGGGAGTAGTGAAGCACTGAGTATAAAAAAATGAGAAAAATGCAAAAAACATATAAGAGAAAAATAAAATGTTAGTTAGGGTTAAATTAAAAAAAAAGTCATATCAATTGGGTGGGGTGTGAGGTGTTAGAATTGCAGTGAAGGTATTAAGGCGGTACGACAAGGCGGCATGACCTGATAAAGTAGCGACAAAGATGAGAAGCTCACGATCATTGTCTCAATGATAGTGATTGAATTAAAAACATGGAGTGTGCGCGATGTGTAGGATAAGAGGTAATTGAAGAAAAAAAAGAAAATAAATTACATAATTCAATTAGTGAGCAGTTAACCGATAGAAGTTCATTGTTATTTTTTTTTAAATTAAATGATAAAACAATATTGTTTAATTTTTATTTTTTATTTTTACTTTAATGTTTAATTTTTATTGTAAGTAATTTAGTTTTTTTTTGTTACTTAAATATATAATAAAGATAATCATAGTTAAGTTTAGTTAGATTAATTTTGTTCATCTATAACAATATATAAATAGATATTCTCTTTTGTGTCCATATTTCGTTATTCCAATTTTATCCTTAATTATTATTATAAAAGCAAATTATTTTATAAATAATTTACTTTTAATCATTAGTCTAAAAATCTCTTTTGTCTTCTACAGTTGTTTTAAAAACTTCTCTTACGTACATATTTTATTTTTCAAATTGTACATTTAACAACAAATTTTTAAAATTTCATTATATATTCTTTATTGAAGTGAACTGAATCGAACCAAATCAAATTGAACTGAATCAAACCAGACCGCACTGAACCGAATCGAACCAGATCAGACTGCACTAAAACGAATCGGACTGAACTACACTTAACCAAAACGAACCGCACTGAACCAAACCGCACTGAACTAAATCAACCCGTATTGAACCGAAACAAAATGCACTGAATCGAATCGAACCGAACCGGACCAAACTGAACTGAACCGAACCACATTGAACCGTACCAGACCGAACCGAACCGAACTAAACCCAACCGAATCGAACCAAACTAAACAAAACTAAACTGAATCAAACTAAATTAAAATACTTTTCAGTTTTGCTGAATTTTAAAACACCTTCACAAAAAGAGGAGACAACTTAAAGTAAAATTTTACATTTTACACTTTCATAATCAATTAATATAGAGCAAAAGGAGAGTCGATTTGTAATGTGCGTAAGAAATGTCACACCCAAAAGTTTTTTCAGCACCAACACCACAATTTTAAGGTTTCTCTTAAACAATTGAAAGATAATGTTTTTCCCCAAATTAATATAGCAAGTGTATAAACAATAATATAAACAAATTGTGTACTTTCAATAAAAAAAAAAACATCCAAAGGACAAGGTTGAATTGGTTTGTATTCACCTTTCACACAAATAAATATTTTATCAAAATCATAGAGTTCCAAAATTGGTAAAAACCTAAATAATTATGAAAAATATTATAAGACGATGAAAAAAAAAATGAAATGGGAGTAGTGAAGCATTGAGTATAAAAAAATCAGAAGAAAATAAAAGACATATAAGAGAAAGATAAAATGTTAGTTAGGGTTAAATTAAAAAAAAAAAAGACATACCAATTCGGTGGGGTGTGAGGTGTTAGAATTGTAGTGAACGTGGTAAGGTGAGACGACAAGAGCAAGACAACATGGCCTTATATAGTAGTAACGGAGATGACAAGTTTTCGATCGTTGTCCCAATGGTGGTGATTGAATTAAAAAATAAAGTGTGCACGATGTTTAGGATAAGAGACCATTGAAGAAAAATGAGAAAATAAAATACATAATTCAATTAGTGAGTAATTAACCGATAGAAGTTTAGTTTTTTAAAATTAAACCATAAAACAATAATGTTTAATTTTTATTAATTTATTTACTTTAATATTTAATTTTTATTATAAATAGTTTAGTTTTTTTTGTTACTTTAATATAATACATATAATCATAGTTAAGTTTAGTTAGATTAATTTTGTTCATCTATAACAATATATAAAGAAGATACACTCTTTTGTGTCCATATTTCGTTATTCCAATTTTATCCTTAATTATTATTTTAAAAACTAATTATTTTATAAATAGTTTACTTTAAACCGTTAGTCTAAACACCTCTTTTGTCTTCAACGGTTGTTTTAAAAACTTATCTTATGTACATATTTTATTTTTCTAATTTTACATTTAACAACTATTTTAAAAAATCATTGTATATTCTTTATTGAATTGAACTGAACCGAACCAAATCGAATTGAATTGAATCAAACTAGATCAAACTGAACCGCAGTGAACCGAACTGAATCGAACTGAACTGAACCGCACTAAATTGAAGTGAACCGAACCGCACTGAACCGAACTGAACTGAAACAAACCGTACTGAACCGAACTGAACTAAATTGAAATGAACAATATTGAACCGAACTACACCGAACAGAACCGTATTGAACCGAACCAAACCGCACTGAATCGAATCAAACCAACTGAATCGAACCGAACCGAACTGAACCGAACCAAACCACACTGATATGAACCACACTGAACCGAACCGAACTGAACTCAACCGGATCGAACCGAACCAAACCAAACCGAACCAAATTGAACTGAACCTAACTGAACTGAACTGAACTGAATTGAACATAACCGAACCGAACTGAACCAAACTAAACTGAATTGAAATGAAACATTTTTTAGTTGTGCTAAAATTTAAAACACCTTCAATAAAAGATGAGAAAATTTAAAGGAAAATTTTACACTTTCATAATTAATTAATATAGAGCAAAAATAAAGACTTTGTAACGTGTATAAAAAATATCACACCTAAAAGTTTTTTCAACATCAAAACCACAATTGTTACGTCCATCTTAAACAATTGAAATATAATATTTTTCCTAAATTAAATATAACAAATGTATAAACAATAATATAAACAAACTACTTACTTTCCATTAAACAAAATTCAAAGGACAAGCTTAATAATTTTACGTTAGTTAATACTAAAAAACATTGAATCATCCACTTTATATTTTTTTAATCGAAACAAAGATTAATAGAATAATTAAACTAAATAATAAAAACAAAAATTGTTTATATAGGTGCAACAGTCAATTTTTTAAGTGCCAGAAGAAGCTGGTATGAGATTACTTTGAATTCGTGACCCAACCCAACAAATCCTTTTATTTTCTTCTTGGTAATTTGCAACATAATATGGACCAATTGACCAAAATTTAGCTGACCACTTTTACTGATTACACTCTCCTTTGTACTAATGCACACAATCCCTAATCTTTTTGTTCTTGTCCTGTTGCATTAAATAAACTTTTTTTAATAGACTGGATTTGGTTGATGCTATTTCAATTTCTGATTATATAAATGTATTTTTGAATTTATGACAGATGATTAAAAGGAAACCATTTTGTTTGTTACAATTTTATGAAATCAGTATGACTATATGAATTGGTTTATTCTTCTAACTGTTAAGTACTTATACAATTAAACATATTATTAAGTATACTATATTTTAATATTTCTTAACAAAGAAAAATAGTCACATAACAATTTAAAATAATTATATTTTTAATATATTTATAACAAGAAGATATATGGGATAACTATAAATTAATGTTAAATTTAGGCTTATAAAAATGAAAATTATAATTTCATTATAATATAAAACAAAATACAGTAGAGTGACTATATGATATTTTATAATATTATATGTTAAGTAATTAATTTATATGACGTATCATTAAAATTATAAAATATATTATGTATTAATATTGAAGAATTTTTTTTATATATTTTTAATTTTATTTATGTCAAATCAATCTAACTCACACTTGATTTAATACGAATTTAGTTAGAAAAAAAGACAATGCGGAACCTAATTTACTCTTTTTATGAAACATAAATGAATTATTGAATTAACTAGTTTAATAATATTTTAATATTTTAATATTTTGATTTATTTTATATATTTATAATTAAAAAATAATAAACAATTATATAAGACAATTAATTAAACAAAATTGAATACGTTTAATACACAAGTTTAATGAATAAATTCAATTTAAATAACATTTAAAAAATTAAATTTTGCCAACTCAATTTAACAAAAATCCGTAATCTTTAGAATCCATTATATTACATGTAATATATATATATATATATATTAAAATTATATTTATTAAAAATAAAGTAAAATATATCAGAACAAATAAAAGAATAACTATTGATAAATAAAAAAGAAAAGAAGAAGCAGAGACATCTGATTTTATAAAAAATTTATAAAAGTAATGGTCAATTTTTAAAAATTTAATAAATTATTATATTTAAAAGGTAAAATCGATATTTTGAAAAATAGACACAGAAAGGAAAATCCCTTTATATATTGTTATAAATAAATATTTATAAGACGTGATATATTTATATAATATAGGTAAAATACTTTACAGTTTATTATATGATTATAAATTTTATACTACAACAATAAATAATAGTCTATACTATTATATTCATTTGTATCCATTTCTTATATTTATTTATTTTTAACTTTTATTCTCCAAATAACTACTTTTTTAAATCAAAATAACTATTTTATTAATTTTATATTAATTTTTAATTTATTATTTTTTAAATTAAAGTAATTATTTTTTCTTTTATAATTATAATATTAATAATTTGATTACCTTTTAATATCATAAAAAAAAACACTTTTTTCATTTGTAATAATAAGAGTAATAATTTAATAATTAAAATTTAAACAACTAAATTGATCAGACTCTTCATCTTCTTCCTAGTAACTTGTATACTCTCTGTTTCTCTTATTTCTTGCCCTTTCCCTTCCCCTTTCTGTTCCATGTGCAAACCCTAACGACATACCAATTCGATTCGAAGCAGAAAAGGTGAAATTGGAGTTTCAGAGACGAAAAGAAAATGGCTTACGGTGGTGCAGGTCCTGTGGGTGGTTCGGGCTCTGCATCCACCATTAAGCAAGTGAAATTGGAGAGAGAAAGCGAACTCAGAATAGAAGTGGGTAACGACGCACCACTTCGCCTTCGACTCCTTAACGGAACTGCTGAAATTTTCGGCACCGAGCTTCCTCCCGAAATCTGGCTCAATTTCCCTCCCCGGCTCAAGTTCGCTGTAACGTCTCTATTAATCATGTTTTTTGTTGTGTTCACATCTCTCTCTCTCTCTCTCTCTCTCTCTCTCTTTTTTGACAAGGGTAATGTTACTTTGTGTCAGGTGTTTACTTGGTTTGGTGCGACCATTGAAATGGACGGAGCTACTGAAACTGATTATACTGCAGATGAGGTAAGCCATTGTAGCAGCCTTATTGAATGTTTTATTTCTAACTTGTTGGTGAAGCGAAGAAAAGAAAGAAACAAAAAGAACATAAATATAACACTATTTGAGATATCAGTGATTAGTATAATACGAATTTTTGAGTGCAGACTCCCATGGTAAGCTATGTAAATGTGCATGCCATACTGGATGGAAGAAGAAGTCGTGCCAAAGCTTCATCACCTGATGATTCTGATGCTTCTCAGGTATTTTCTCGTGCTTTTTGCTTGATTGTCTGGATAGTTGACATAAGATTTTAAATTGGGGTTGTGGTTTTGTTCTTCCTTGATATTGTGGGAAATTGCTGACAACTCCTATTGACACGGTTGTGGTTTCATTGTGGTGGTTGAGTCTCTTAAAACGTTGATGTTGGGACCAGAATTGTGGCCATGGACATATCTTAGAAGCTTGGATTTGATATGATAAGTGTTTGTTGTTACTTTTGTGTGAAAAACAATGCTTTATTCGAAGTAAATTGCGCTGAGAGACTTGAAAGCTTGTGATTTTATAGATTGGGATGCTATTCTTTCATGTGTAAGTTGTAAAGCTTGTTGTATGTGAATTTTGTTTTTCAGGGTCCCAGGGTCATTGTTGTAGGACCTACTGATTCTGGAAAGAGTACCTTGTCCAGGATGCTTCTTAGTTGGGCGGCTAAACAAGGTTGGAAGCCTACCTTTGTTGACTTGGATATTGGCCAAGGCTCTATAACAATTCCTGGATGCATTGCTGCCACTCCAATTGAAATGCCCATTGATCCTGTGGAAGGCATTCCACTTGAAATGCCTCTTGTATACTTTTACGGGCATGCAACTCCAAGGTATAACTGATGTAACCTCTATTATACATTGGCAAAATTATATAAGAACTTTCATTGATTTGAGATTTTTAGATTGTTGATAGCTCATTAAGGAAATGGAAATCCAATCTAAATGTATTTGTTTTTCCAGCAACAATGTAGAATTGTATAAAGTGCTCGTCAAGGAGCTTTCAGGGATGATCGAGAGACAATTTACTGGAAATACTGAATCTCGAGCTTCAGGCATGGTGATAAATACTATGGGATGGATAGAAGGAGTAGGCTATGATGTAATTGGTCTTTGAACTTTAACTTATGACTGTAAACTAATCTCTATTCAGACATGTAACTTACTGCTAATTTTGATTATACTGCTCTTTCTTCACTCACTCTCTTGTGTGTGTCTGTTGCAGTTGCTCTTGCATGCAATTCGTACATTCAAGGCCAATGTTGTCTTGGTTTTAGGTCAGGTGTGTGACATATATATATATATATATATATATATATATATATATATATATATATATATATATATATATATATATTATGTACTATTTAACATTTGCATCATTCATATTCTGTATTAGTTATGTAATGTATTGAAAGACAGTTCCAATGATCCCCAGTATCATATTTTTAAAATTTCATACTTTCCTTGTACATGATAGTAATTCTTGCATTCTGTAGAAGCTCAGTGTGTCAGTCTTTCTTTTGAACTTCTTATAGGAAAAATTGTGCAGCATGCTCAAAGATGTGCTTAAGAGTGAGCCGAAAGTAGATGTTGTGAAACTTCAAAGGTCAGGTGGAGTTGTATCTAGGAATGCAAAAGTCAGGCAGAAGGCCAGAAGTTATAGGATAAGGGTAAACCTACGTGTCTTCTTTTGAATATCTTCCACATGTGTTAACCTCAAATTGATATTTTACTTCCTTTTTTTTTTTTCATTTTTGAGGATTTATATTTAAACTATGAAAGTCTGTTATCTCTGGGAACTTGTTCTTATGAGTTTATTTGTTAATATAGGAGTATGTTACAAGCAATGGTTTTGTATTCTGGAAGATTTGAAAAATCTAAACGGAAAAATTGTTAATTTTAGTGAATGTTTCCATTTTCAACATAAATAGTGAAACGGTTGGTAATTGTTTTTTTTTTTATCTTGAAATTTGCTGCTTCCTCAATATTTATGTACCCTTAGTTGGTGTTTAGAAAGTCTATTCTCGTGCAATCTAAAAACTACATTGACAGTAGAACACTTTTACAAATACGAACAAGTCGTTTATTAGCCTTGGGAAGTGTAGTAGGATGAGGGTTTTCTTTTCTTTCCTCCCTCTGGACACTGTTTAACACAATTTCCTGTTCAACTATTTTTGGTCTAATTGAAATTACTGCCATTTGATTTTGACACAGGAATACTTCTATGGCCTTTCAAATGATCTTTCTCCACATTCTAATATTGCAAATTTTAGTGATTTGTTTGTTTATCGAGTTGGTGGTGGGCCACAGGCCCCACGCTCAGCCTTGCCAATTGGAGCAGAACCTGCTGCAGATCCAACAAGAGTTGTACCTGTAAACATAAACCGTGATTTGCTCCATCTTGTCCTTGCTGTCTCATTTGCCAAGGAACCTGATGAGATCATTTCCAGGTAACTGCGGTTCTGATTTTAATCATTTTTAAGTTTTAAATTGTTTGAACCCAGTAAGTTTGATCCATGCATTTTTATTTTGTTCTAAAGTGATGTGGTTGCTTGTATGTGTGAGGAGTAGTGTCCCTTCTACAAATATAGTGACACTAGAGAGATTTGTGTATCGAATATCTGATAAGCAGTGTGGGGCAAATGGAAACTGGTGACTCTTTATGCTGTTAATTTGAAGTCTACTTGAAATTATCCATCCGATATGATTTGATTTGCTTTTATGGAACTTTATTTATCTATTTAATTTTCTGACACTTCTATGCATAAAGTGGCCTGTCTTGAGATATTCCTCGTAAACATTCAAAGCTCCAATTTTATGAATACCTAAACCTCTGTTCTCTATTTTTTTTTTTTTGAAATGGGAAATTAGTTTTAAGCCTCTGAATATTATACCCCTCTTCTCAATTCCTTGCTTCCTACAAGTATACATCTTCTTACCATCTCATGTCTTTTCTGGTGCAGCAATGTTGCCGGGTTCATTTTTGTGACAGACATTGATATTCAGAGGTTTGTATCGTTCCATTTAATGATTCATTTTATTTTTACAGTCTCTGACTAATGCTTGCATTGTTGTTTTTTTACTTACAGAAAGAAGATAACATACCTTGCTCCGTCTTCTGGAGAGCTTCCAAGCAAGTATTTGATAATGGGATCCTTGACATGGCTTGAAACATGAACTAATGAACAGCATTTTACCGGAAAATGTCTCACCAAATTTGTTGTGCTGGTTCGCCAGTTTTGTGTCGTGATCAAATGTAAATACTAAATTTAGCTTAGATCCTCTTGTGAGGTGTTGTTTTGCGTAGTGGGAAGTTCCTCATGTTTTTTGTATCAATGTCAACTTTAAACTTTTTTCCATGTCGGGATAGACAATTTTGTTATGTTTAATTTTAGCATGAGAATATCTATTTTCTGTTTAGATTAGTTTATGTTGCGAAGGGATAACTAAAATATTAGCAGTGTTTTAACTATTTTTTTCTGCTCTTTGTTTTTTAATAGCCGTTGTCGACCATTATTGTGTATATATGTGAGGGAAATTTTCAATTTGAAGTCAACAATAAAAGCAAAATCTCTTGAAAAAACATATTCGTCTTTTATTAAAAGGGTATTTGGAATTAGTTGTTCAATGTTGTTACTTACCAACTGATACTCACATGTTTTTATATTACAATTTGTTTTTTAATTTCTCTATTCAGTCCTTAGATTTTAGAAAATACATTATTTTTGTTAGATATTCAGTTTTACATGTTTTGTTGTTAATATAATTGATCTCTAATTTAGTATATTCATTTAAGGTATCATCGATAAATAGTTTAGTTAGTTAAAGTATAAAATATAAAAACAAACGTACACAAAAATAAAACTTCTAAAAGTTAAAATCACAAGAAGTAGAGAGATTAAAATTGAAGAGATAAAATGTGCAATTTATTCCTAGGATAATGATACTTTAACTCACTTTTTTTGACCCACTTTTAACTCATCACTCTCATCACTCTTAGATCATCACATCACTACAAAAAATTAAAATAGATAATCTAAGGGTGATGAGAGTGATAGGTTAAAAGTGAGTTAAAAAAAGTAGGTTAAAATATCATTTTCCTTTATCCCTATTCATCAGAAACTCTAGATAGACGTTAAATATAAGATATACCCTAGTTTAAGTTGTGATAGGCACACTAATTCTGTGGCTAGATCTAATTTCATTAATATAATTAAATTCAATTTTGTTGAACTTTACAATAGATTTGATCAGTCGTGGAGATTTTAACCAATGCAACTTTTACAAATTTAGAAGTTTTTAAGTGCTCCATAGTTTATTTAGTTTTTAAAGTTTATTTATTAATGTAATTTTTCAATAAAGACAACAAAGTCTTGAATTCAATCATAAGTGACGATGATATTCAACGTTATAAAGAAAACAATGCGATACACAATTTTTTGGTGATATCAAGTATGACCTTTTTTTTTATATAAGAAACAATTTTATTTAAACTAAAATCGAATAAAATTCATATAAATTGTAAAATTTTCAATTAAAATATTTCATAATCATAATTAAAGAGATAACTAAATAACAAAAAGAAATTGAAAAGATTGAGGTATTAAGATCGTGTTAAAAAATTTAATCGTATAGTTATCCATATGGAAATTTAATGAAATTAAACAAGGGTATAATTAAGACAAATATAAAATATTTTTTTTGAAGTAGAAGCATAGTTTATCCAATCCACTTAGCAATCTGAGATTCTATTTTCTTCTCCATTGTTCCCGATGGAAATGGATTCCCTTCCCAACGGCAACAACGCCACCGGAACTCCGATCGCCGCCACCCCCAACCCGGCGCCGCCTCCGCCGTCGAACCTTCCCCAACTGACGGAGTCTCTGAAGCTGGAGCACCAGTTCCTTAGGGTCCCTTTCGAGCACTACAAAAAATCCCTCCGTGCCAACCACCGCGCCGTTGAGAAGGAGATGTCCGCCGTCATCTCCGGCGTCAACGAAGCCGCTGACCTCTCCCCAGATGACGCCGTCAACCATCTTAACTCCCTTGTCTCCCGCTTGCAAGGGCTCAAGAGAAAGGTAAACTGCTGACCTAATTTTCTTGATTTGAATTTCAATTCATCGCGTGATGCAAAATAAAAAATAAAAAAAAAGACGTTTTATTCTCGATTGGCATAGTTAATTTTGTATTCGGAGTGCTTAATAATACTCTGTGTAATGTGGTTAGTGATTACTATGTGTAGTTATGATCTGTAGCATGGTTTTTGGTTCTTGTTGTTCCGATGATTGGTTACGTGTGTTATTAAGTATAACTGTTGCTTAATTGGGAATTTGTGTTCGCCTTTCTTGAGTTTTATGATGATCATGATTTGGACTTTTGTGAAAATATGTTAAAGTTGGAGGAGGGAAGTCGGGCAGAGCATTTACAAGCTCAAAAGTGTCGAGCGCGTCTCGATCATTTAGAATCTGCCGATGCGGAAAACTTGCCAGAATGGAATAACACTCGCTTGAAGCGGATTCTTGTTGATTATATGTTGAGGATGTCATACTATGACACTGCAGTGAAACTTGCAGAAAGCAGCAACTTGCAGGTGATGAACAAGGTGGTCGAATGTGTGATTGTTTGAAATGTACATTTTCTTTTGGTATTGATTCTAACAATAATATCACTTATGTTGGTGTCTCAGGATCTTGTTGATATTGATGTATTCCAAGAAGCAAAAAAGGTTATTGATGCTTTGCAAAATAAGGATGTTGCACCTGCCCTAGCATGGTGTGCTGATAATAAATCAAGGCTGAAGAAGTCTAAGGTTCATATTGCTGTTTGATCTTTTTAACAGTTGGTGCACCATGCCATAGGCTGAGTCATAGCTTAGGCTTTTAGGTTCATATTAATCGGCATTTCTTTCAAAGCATTTGGAATAGGAATTCATCTCAGACATACTGCAACAACAAAATATATTCATATTTAAGAGAAGGATAACCACCGTATTGGTCAAGTATAAAAATGTCTTTAGTCTGCTTAAAGTTTGAAAATAAAAATAAAAATAAAATTATAAACTAATGCAAATCCAGACTTTCTCAAATGCCCTCCAGTACCAATAGAGTTTCTCATAGGATGACACTTGTTAATAATCAATACGCAAATTCAATTTTCAAGGCATCAGATCATATTTACCATTGCTAATTTCGAGTGGTTTAATGATGACAGAGCAAATTGGAGTTCCAGTTGAGACTTCAAGAGTTCATAGAATTAGTAAGAGCTGAGAACAATTTGAGGGCTATCGCGTATGCTAGGAAATATCTTGCGCCATGGGGAGCCACCCACATGAAAGAATTGCAGCGAGTCCTTGCAACACTAGCTTTTAAAAAGGATACCGAATGTGCCACATACAAGGTGAGTATACCTTGTCTTTAAGTGATTTTGTGCATTAGCGATACTAGTGTCTTTAATTTTATTATCTTTTCAATGCAATGGTGTTAGGATTGTATTTATGTTCTCTGTTGTTAGAATTCTAGAACTTGTAATTAGAATTACAATTTGATACCCTTTAGTATCACCCCACATTTGTTTTGCATTTCCTCCCTACCCACTTTTCATCCGAGGATTCAAAGGGGAAGAAAGTCTTCAATTGTTATGTGACTGGAATAGAAAGGGCGCTAATAAGTTCATGATTTTCTCTAGCATGTGACATTTAAGAACGAATTAGTGACTTCTGAGTAATTTAGGCTTGTACTTGTATGTTTAAGTTTTTATCATACATTGTGATTCTCAATTCATGATTGAAAAGTTGAACGGCTGATCCATGATGTGGTTTGGGACCTGATAACTATGTAAATGTCAAAAACACAGTACAAGATAGAGTTGTTTCATTTTCTTGCTGTTAAAAACGTTCACTTCGTTGTACAAGAGCATGTAGTCCTTCAAGTTAATTATATATACTTTACTCTAAAGAAAAGAACGGAATGGCAGCCAATATGCTAATTGATATAAACTGTAAATGTTTCTAGTTGTTAATAATTGTAGTCAACAAATCGAACTGTGTCTTAATCCTGTAAGTTGTGCTATATTCTCTAGTTGCAATAATCGATTGACTTTTACCTAGCGCATGTCATATGTAATTCACGGCCAAGAAAAAAGAAATCCTCTATTGATTAGGTTAAAAACAACAAATATTATTTGCACGGGTTATTATGTTCCACTGATCACTTGTTGACGAAGATTTTCATGCCTCTAGTATTGCACACAAAGTCTATGTAATTCTTTGCCAGAAATTTTGCTTCATATTGCATTATTGTCTTGAGGAGCTGACATTTCAGCACTAAAATGTTTTAAATTTTCTCTTACACGTTCTTTTACAGGTTTTATTTGAAGATAAGCAATGGGATTTTCTAGTGGACCAATTCAAACAGGAGTTCTGCAAGTTATATGGCATGACGTTAGAACCCTTGCTCAATATCTATCTTCAAGCCGGGCTTTCCGCTCTCAAGACACCGTATCCATTGACAACTTGAACTATTGATTATCATCTGGAAACACTTCTTTTAATGCTAGATGCTTCTATGCTGTGTGTGGATAGCCATATTTGCATACATATAACTGAAACAACCCCGCCATCCTTCCCAAAAATTCTTAAAAACACTTGGACTTTCCTTATCCTTTTGAGGGAATTAATGGTATTAAATGGTTTGCCTACTAAAGGAAATTCCTTTTGATTGGGGTGGTTCGATTCCTTTTTCATGCAGTTATTTTAAAACCCTCCATATATATTAAAGTTGAAAAGCATTCTTTGTATGAAATTTCATACTTGACAGACACTGATAATCTGTCTTGAGCCCTTATGGATCAAGTCATGATAATGACCTTGTTGTGAATGATTTCAAGGCTCATACTTGTAATACTAAAGCCTCTTGTAAATTTGATTGGTTATTGTTAGTGTATGCATTGCTAAAGCTTTGAGATATGTCCCTTGACTTGATAAAGATATTGTTACGAGGATGATTGCACAAAAGAGGACCCTCTATCACAGGAAGCTTTCCGCACATTAGCCCTGCCATTGCCGTACTCAAAGCAGCATCACTCTAAGCTTGTTTGCTATATAACTAAGGAGTTGATGGACACGGAGAACCCACCGCAAGTCTTGCCCAATGGATATGTTTATAGCACTAAGGTTCCTGTTATTGTAGACACTCTTCTAGATATTCCATGGATAAGCATATTTTATGAGGCTAATTTTATTAGTTATTTGGTGTTCTTTGCAGGCTCTTGAAGAGATGGCGAAGAAGAATAATGGTAGAATCATCTGCCCAAGGACGGGTTTAGTTTGCAGCGATACAGATCTGGTCAAGGCATATATTTCATAAATCTGTATACTTAAAAAGGTATGATTCATAGTTGAAAATGTCAATCTTGCCTTGGCTTCAAGCTACCATGGCTGTTTGATTGTAATGTTTTGGCAAATTACTCTGATGGGCTTCCGTTATTATGTCCATTCTTTTGCTTGTGTTCCTGTGTTTACTCAAACAAACTTGTACATATGTTAGATGTTTCAAACTGTAACTGGGATATGACGTAACCTTGTGCATACATTGATTTGTATTTTTCATAGTAATGAACTTCTGTCAGTGCCGCTGTGGTTTGTTCTGAACATACCACGAGAAGGAATTTCATAGAGAAGGAAAAAAAAAAAAGGAAGGTGAAATGAAGATGAGTCATGGAATAGCTAAATGTGTGTATTTCTTTTTAGAGATTTTAAAGTTACGTGTGTGCGCTGGTGTCTGTTCTGTGGCTAAAATTGTATGGCTTAAATTATAATGAGTATAACTTTTATTTTATAGATTGGTTTTGAAAGAATGAGTGAAGTCTAATTTTTTAAACCATTGAATAAATTATCTTTTGATACAAATTATTAATTAGTTTTTAAAATGGTAATTGTAAAATAAGTAGTTCACTAAATTATAATTAGAAGATGAGAGCAACATTACATTACCTACACCCAAAATTCTGTATTTTCTCATACGTAAAAATAACGCCTTGTTTAATAATGCACACTACTTTAAACATTTACAATCACGTGTAAACAAACTCTTCATATAAGTGTTATTATGAAGAAATAATATTTGTCATCACGTCCTTTTAATGCAAGCATGAATCAATAAGATTAAAAAAACTCAAACTTTGTTATTTTACCATTATCAACTAATTCATCGAACACTTTTTTAATCAAATAAATTAGTTTAAAACCTGAAATTTGTAAGTTAGAAACACATTACCTTATTATATATTTTAAAAGATCCAATATACCACCACATTTGACTATTTTAAAATTTTTCACAACATAATTCATTAGTAATGGAGAATTAAAATTAAAGATGAGGATCATGGATCGATCATAATTAAAATTTAGATTATTAAATAGTAGAGATAATTAACAGCTATTTGATTTGGTATGATTTATTGATTGATAAATTGAGAGAATTGTTAACGATCACCTCATTGTTTCCTTCTTTTCCATTTGGAATTATCCCAACTGTAATACAAACCATCTCATCTCATCTAACCGACCAATAAATGCGTTAATGTCCTTTTTCGATATCTGGTATCACATCGAATTTTGTACACTCCTTCCATTTGAATCCACCAATATGGAATTTCTACTGGATTCTTCTCAAAATTAGTAAAAAGAATAAGTTGTAGTGAGTCTGTTCGTTCTCAATGGAAATGCCTATAACAACTGTTTGAGTCTCTGCAAATTCAAACACACTGCGAACAAAACCATAAACAAACCACGAATTGAGTTTGAGATCGACATTTTTTGTGTTCTGTCATTTACGATTTTGCTTCTGTCTATATATAGTTGTAATGACTCTATACATGAGTTTCATTCACTCCAACATTTTTCATTCATTTGATTCTCTCTGCATGGAATTTGTTTGAATTCACGTTTCATTTATTCAAATGATTATTTTATTGATTTCTTTTTAGTTCTGTTCAGTTGACTTTGGCCATTCTTTTTAAGTAAAAATAATTATTTATATAAAAAAATATATATAATGTTTCTAATTAAAGTAGAGTAATTTCCTTAAAAAAAACGTCATCTAGAGGACAGAAATAAAAAGCATTTAATACTTGTTTGAATACATGTGAAATTAATTTAATGTTTTATTTAACAAACTTAATTAAGTTTCCATTCATTTTGATTTAAATATTTTTAATTGTCTATATATTATAACTTTTAGATGGTACATAGAAGCTATCATATTAAAATAAATAATTAATTAACTCTTCTTTTAAAAAATAACGGTTATATATAATGTTTTTACTGCTATTTTTAGAGAATTATATATATATATATATATATATATATATATATATATATATATATATATATATATATATATATATATATATATATATATTTCTCTCGTTTTTGTGATTAATTGCTTATATAAATAATAAAATATATATATTTGGGCTATTCAATTAATATATATGTAATATTACTTATTGAATTCTATTGTGTTATTTGGTCCTTGTAAATACAACACTGATCTTTTTATATACATAATATATTCGTAATTTATTTTTAAATGTAAAATAATAATTAATATATATATATATATATATATATATATATATATATATATATATATATAACAATATATAATAATTATCACCAATTTTTGTGTCCACTTTTCAAAATACTAATTTTATCTTTTAAATATAATAATTTATTAAATTTTTAAAAATTGACCGTTATTTTTACAAACTTTTTATAAAATCAGATGTCTCTCTTCTTCTCTTTTTCTTTATTTATCAATGATTATTCTTTTATTTGTTATGATATATTTCACTTTATTTTTAATAAATATAATTTTAATATATATTAACTTAATAACATTATAATATTATTACATACTAATATAATATCATGCATATTTAAAAAATACATACACACAAGCGCGATAGCGCCTGTGTTACGCTAGTATAAATAATGATGTTTATGTTTCTTATAATTTTAAGTAGATATTAATTTCATCATTTATAAATATTTTTTTTATTTTAAAAATTATATTTACTAAAATTAAACTAAAAAATATGTAAATAAAATTAAAGTTTCATAATAAAAAATAAACAACTATATTATAAAAGAAAGTTAAAAAACAAAAAAAGTGTATCACTTTATTGAAATCTAGAGTTACATATTAAAAATGTTCTATACATATAATTAAGGAAAACATTTTATTTTTCTTATATACTTTCTTGATACGATTTTTTTAAGTAACGCATCCCTTTGAATTTTTTGTTATTATATAGGCTTTGCAAATACGACTATTACTTCGTATATTTTTCAGTAATGATATAAAATGTTTCTTTGATTTTGATTTGATATGGTATTACAAATCTTCTTGAACGACTAGGAAAAATTCTTTATTTTCTTATACGTAAAAATTGCCTTGGTTAATGCATATTATTTTAAACATTTACAATCACAAGATAAACTGACTCTTTATATTATTGTTATTACGTAAAAACTAGTAAAAACATAATTACGCGCAGGTATGTTTTTTTTCTTTTCATTATAGTAAAAATTTATTAAAAATAAAATAAATTTTATTGAAAATAATTATAAAACTAAATAATTTATATTTTTTTATTACGTAAGTAGTTTTTTATTATAAATAATTATTCAAATTCAATAAATAATTATTAAAAAGGTAAAATTAGAAAATAATTTTTTATTATAAGTAATTATTTAAATTTAAAAAGGTGATTAACAAAAACTAAAATTAAAAAAAAATGTAAATACAAAAAAAAAATGAATTAACTTTATATAATATATAGACAGTATTTGTCATCACGTCCTTTTAACGCAAGCATTAATCAATAACAAGATCGAAAAACTTGTTATTTTACTTTTATCAACTAATTTATGAAACACTTTTAATCCAATAAATTAGTATAAACATGAAATTTTACCTTATTAACCTAAAATTAGTTCGTCATATCACAATATACCATCAAATTCGGATATTTAAAAAGATGAGAACATAATTCTTTAGTCTCGCAGAATTAAAGTTAAAGACGAAGAACTTAGATTGATCATAAGTAAAATTTGGATTAAGCAATAGGCATAATTAACAAGTATTTGATTTGGAATGATTTATTGATTGATAAATTGAGAGAATTGTTAACAAGAACCCCATTGTTCCCTTTTATCCCAATTGGAATTGTCCCAACTATGATACAAACCATCTGCTCTAACAGACCAATAAATGCTTTGATGTCCTTCTTCGGTAGCAGGTTTCACACTGAACGTTGCACATTGCTTCCATTTGAATACAGCAGAATGGTTCTCCATGTTCAGAAATTTTAGGTACGCATTCCTATTTCCAGGACGAATTTCCACTGGTTTTCTCTCAAAATCAGCAAAAAGTAACAGTTCTGGTGAGGCTGGTGGCAAGTCGTTCTCAATGGAAAGCCTTATAATGTTTATATCTACATAACTGTTTGAGTCAGAATATGCAGAGATCCAACTCTGCAAATTCAAACACACTGCAAACAAAACCAGAAAGGAAACACGAATTGAGATTGAGATCCACATTTTATGTGTTCTGTCCTCTACGATTTTGATTATATATATTGTAGATGAGTTTCATTCGTTCAAAAACTTTTGATTCATTTGGTTTTGTCTACATGTAATTTATTAGGTAATTTATTGAAATATTAATTATTCAGATGATCCTATTTTGGTAGGTGTGTTAATTTGGTCTCAATTTTTTAAAATGTTTCAATTGTATTCTAACTTAGGGAGAAGTGATTCAATTAGTTTCTTTTAAACAAAAATTGTGTCATTTGTTAATATGTGGTTTTTTAAAAAAAAGACTAATTTTTTTAAAAAAAATTGTGTAAAAGTTTTTGTTGTCACATATCAGGTTATTGGTATGAAACGCGATGACCCCGTTTATCTTACATGACAGGACATTGTCTATTACATGTCTGTGTCACATGTTATTGTCTTGATTTCAATCCAATTTTTATATATGTCTCTTTGATTTAATTTAATTTTTACATATATTTCTTTCATACAATTTAGTTACAACTTTTTTTTAAATAGAACAATATTATTCCTCTCTCTAAATTGAAGTCAAATTTATTATATGTATAAATATTTTACAAATATTTTTTTATTAAAAGTAACATTTAACGTATTATACTTTTTTATTAAAAGTAATGTTTTAAACTCTAACGGTGATATGATATAACTTGTGCATTCATTCATTTGTATTTTTTTTTTATGTATCTAAATTAAATATTATTTTTATTATATTTAAATGAATAATCTATTTGAATAAGTATAATTATTTGTTTAATTATCTAGAATCATAAATATAACATTTAAATAAAAAATAAACTTAACTTAAGGAAAACCAAATAATTAATTATAAGTTTTTTTTTACTGAAATTAATTAATACAAATAGAGATAATAATAAAATTAAAAAATTAATATTTATATATAACATTAACATAAATTATTAATGATACCTAATAAAATAAAATGATTATATCATTAAAATTTATAATCAAATTTTGTAATTATATAATATATTAGGATGAATCGAATATTTTTGTCATGAATCAAACACAAGACATATTTTACAATATAATATTATTTCGTAAGTGCCAACTAATATTTTAGTGAAGAAAAGTAATTTTTTTAACTATTAAATTTTGATAATTTTTTTCTACTTTCTGAGTTAACATTTTTTAAGTGATTTTCTATTTTTATATTTTTTATTTCTCTATATTTCAAAACCAATTAGAAGATATCACCTAAAATTATAAAAAAAAATTTGTCAAAATATCATTATCTTTTAGTGAATCATTCTACTTAGGTTATCATTTTTTTCGTTTAAATTTGTATTAAAGATATTAATATAATTATTACATAGAAATAATTTTTGTCATCGCGTTCTTTTAATGCAAGCAATAATCAATAAGATTAAAAAACTCAATCTTCGAAAAATGCACAACATAATTATTTAGTGAGGGAGAATCAAAATTGAAGACGAAGAACTTAGATTATGATGATAATTAAAATTTGGATTAAGCAATGGAGAAAATTAACAGCTATTTGCTTTGGTATGATTTATTGATCAATAAATGAGAGAAATGTTAACAAGGAACCCAATTCCCCCTTTTATCCCAAGCTTTAGAGTCCCAACTATGATATACACCATCTGTTCTAACAGACCAAAAAATACGTTGATGTCCTTTTTCGTTACCTAGTATCAAATCCACCAGAGTGGTTCCCCATGCCCAACAATTTTACGTAAGCATTCCCATTTCCAGGGCGAATTTCCACATCTTCATCCTCAAAATCAGCATAAAAGAACAATTTTGCTGAACCTGGAGACAAGTCGTTCTCAATGGAAATGCCTATAACGTTTATATCAATCGAACCCTTTGAGTCAGAATTTGCAGAGACCAAACTATGTAAATTCAAACACACTGCGAACAAAACCATAAACAAAACACAAATTGAGTTTGAGGTCGACATTTTTTGTACTCTGTAACGACTCTATAGATGAGTTTCATTCCCTCCAACACTTTTCATTCATTTGATTCTCTCTACATGGAATTTGTTTAAATTCACAACGTTTCATTTATTGAAATGATTATCTTATTGATTTTTTTTTACTTCTGTTTAGTTGACTTTGATAGTTCTTTTTAAGCAAAAATAATTATTTATATGAAAAAACATATATAATGTTTCTAATTAAAGTAGAGTAATTTCCTTAAAAAAACGTCATATAGAGGAAAGAAATAAAAAGCATTTAATACTTGTTTGAATACATGTAAAATTAATTTAATGTTTGATTTAATAAACTTAATTAAGTTTCCAATTCATTTTGATTTAAATATTTTTAATTGTCTATATATTATAACTTTTAGATGGTACATAAAAGCTATCATATTAAAATAAATAATTAATTAACTTTTCTTTTCAAAAATAACGGCTAGATATAATGTTTTTACTGCTATTTTTAGAAAATTACGCACACATATATATTTCTCTCGTTTTTGTGATTAAATACTTATATAAATAATAAAATTATATATATTTGGGCTACTCAATTAATATATATGTAATATTACTTATTGAATTCTATTATGTTATTTGGTCCTTATAAATACAACACTGATCTCTTTATATACATAATATCGTAATTTATTTTTAAATGTAAAATAATATATATATATATATATATATATATATATATATATATATATATATATATATATATATATATATATATATATCAATATAATGATGTTTATATTTCCTATAATTTTAAGTAGATATTAATTTGATCATTTATACATATTTTTTTTATTTTAAAAATTATATTTACTAAAATTAAACTAAAAAATATGTAAATAAAATTAAAGTCTCATAATAAAAAATAAACAACTATTTTATAAAATTTAAAAAAAAACAAAAAACAAAAATAAATAAAGTGTATCACTTTATTGAAATCTAGAGTTACATATTAAAAATGTTCTATACATATAATTAAGGAAAGCATTTTATTTTTCTTATATGCTTTCTTGATAGGTTTTTTTTAAGTAACGCATCCCTTTGAATTTTTGGTTATTATATAGGCTTGCAAATACGACTATTACTTCGTATATTTTTCAGTAATGATATACAATGTTTCTTTGGTTTTGATTTGATATCGTATTATAAATCTTCTTGAACGACTTGGAAAAATTATTTACTTTCTTATACGTAAAAATTGCCTTGGTTAATGCATATTATTTTAAACATTTACAATCACAAAAATAATCTAACTCTTGATATTATTGTTAGTACGTAAAAACTAGTAAGAACATAATTACGGGCAAGTTTTTTTTTTCATTATAGTAAAAATCTATTAAAAATAAATAATTTTTATTGAAAATAATTATAAAAAAATTATATAATTTTTTTATCATGTAGTAGTTTTTTATTATAAATAATTATGAAAATTAAAAAAAATTAAAAAAAATAGTTCTTTATTTTAAGTTATTATTTGAATTTAAAAAGGTGATTAACAAAAACTAAAACTAAAAAAAATGAAAATAACAAAAAAGTGAATTATCTTTATATAATAATAAAGATAATATTTGTCATCACGTCCTTTTAACGCAAGCATTAACCAATAATAAGATTTGAAAACTCAAACTTGTTTTTTTACTTCTACCAACAAATTTATCAAACACTATTAATCTAATAAATTAGTTTAAAACATAAAATTTTACCTTATGAACTAAAAACTAACTCGTCATATCAGAGTCAATACACAATCACATTCTGATATTTAAAAAATATCACAACATAATTCTTTAGTTATGCAGAATAAAAATTAAAGACAGAGAATTTAGATCGATCATAATTAAAATTTGGGTTAAACAATACAGATAATTAACAGTATTCGATTTCCTATGATTTATTGATCAACGGAAATGCCTAGAACGTTCATATCTATAGAACCGTTTAAATCAGAATATGCAGAGATCCAACTCTGCAAATTCAAACACACTGTAAAAAAAACCAGAAAGAAAACTCGAATTGCGATGGAGATCGACATTTTCTGTGCTCTATCATTTACGATTTTGCTTCTATCAATATATAGGTGTTTGTGGGGCCTCTCTTGATGAGTTTCATTCAGTCAAGGACCATTATGATTCATTTGATTTTGTCTACATGTTATTTATTTAAATTTAAATTTAGCTTTGATCCTAATTAACGGATTTTGGTGTCATTCTCATTATATATAAAAATCTAAATAAGGCCATAACTAAAATATTAATGGTGTTTCATAAAATTATTAATTCAGATAACTGGAAAAAAATTGTAAAATGACCAAAACATGTTATACAAAAGCCCAAATTAGACCATAACTGAAAAATTAATAGTGTTTCACAAAATTATTAATCTAAATAACAGAAAAAAAAAATTGTAAAATAATAAAAACATGTTATTGTGTAAAGAAAAATAATTGTAACAATTTCATAATATAAAGATATTATGATATAACGATATAAAAATATAATAATATGACTATATAACAATATGATTACAATATGATATAACACTAACACGACATATGACATGAAGTTAACATGATATAACGATAACACAATATATGATATGACAATGTAACAATATGACGATACAACAATATAACATCTCTTCCCTCAATTCTATATGAATAACTTTTCTATTAAATATAAACTTCATTAAGTTATAGAGCTTCTAGATAAATCTAGATTATATCTTATCATTTTTTTTTTTACTTAAACTCCGAAATTTAGCCTTTGTCTTCTTTAATTTAATTGAGAAAAAAAATTAATTGGGAAAAAAAAATACATAAATCGAATATAAAATCGAAAGGATTCACAATCAATTCCAATCCAATGAAGAAAAAAATATTGTTTCAAAAGGACATTAATTACTAATATTCGAATAAAGAAAGATTATTTCTAGAAATACATCGATGAGCAATTCGAGTTATGACTATAATATTCAAATTTTGAAATAAAAAATGTCCCATCTATAAAAATAAAAATTGAAATATTTTGAAAAAAACAATATTTTTTGTCAAAATATTTCAATTGGTACACTAAATAAATAGTACAATTATGAAACTTTTTGTACAATTTTATTTTTAATATAACAATGTAACGATATAACGTTAAAATTATAAAATTTTATACTAATAAATTATTAAATTATAAATTATAAATCATAAAATATAAAATTTTAATTTATAATTTATAATTTTTTAAAAGTAATAAATTAATAAAATTACGATAATTTAAACAGGTAACATGTTAAAATAATAATCATATCTGCCACTTAAAACTTAATGACTATCATTTAAGTCAACAGAACAAAATTAAAAAAATATTCAATTGAAAATTTTAAATGTATTAAATACTCGATAAACCATAAAAAATTAGAAATTCAAATGAAAGTTTTCAATTTTTTTATCGTAACATACAACATAATAAAACTTTACTAAAATATATATATATATATATATATATATATATATATATATATATATTTCAGAAAAAATAATATTAATTTATTAAAAAGAAAACATCATTTAAATTATAAAAAAAAATAAGCATCTAATACATTTGGGACACCGGTGAAATTTATATATAGCGGAAATATACCGCATATATATTTCTATTTGTATTTCAAGAAAGTAGAATAATCTCTTAAAAAAAACATCAGTAAAAAGTGTAAAGAAAAGAAAAAAAATATATATTTAATATTGTTTCAATACATAAGAAATTTTCGTTTAATATTTTATTTATCAAACTTAATTAAGTTTTAATTTTTTTTCTAATTTCAATATTTTTAATTGTGTCTATTATAACTTTTAGATGATAACATAGGAACTATACTTTTTACATAGCAAGTTTTCGATAAAACAATAAAAAAAATAAAATGGGTTACGTGTGTATGCATACGTGTTCAATATTTTTATGATATAAAAGAATAATTAAATTATTATATTATTACTATCATAGTGTATATATTTTCAATTGTATTTCAAGAAAGCATAGTAAGTTCACTCGAAAAAGTCATTAAAGAAAAGAAAAAAAAAAAAAAAAACATTTATCACTTGTTTTGGATACAAGTGAAATTTATATGTAGTGAAAATGTACAGTGCATACATTTCAATTTGTATTTCAAGGAAGCATAGTAACTTCTTTAAAAAAACGTCACCAATAGTATAGAGAAAAAAAAACATTTAATACTTGTTTGCATATGTGAAATTCATTTAATATTTTATTTATTAAACTTAATTATGTTTTAATGTTTAATTTAAATATTTGTAATTGTGTTTCAATAAAGAAGAGTAATTTATTTAAAAAAATACTTAATAGTTTTTTGATACATGTGAAATTGATATGCAGTGGGAATATATGGTGTATAAAATTCCATTTGTATTTTAACCATTTACAAGAGGTGCGAAGTTACCAGTTCAGTTGCTTCTTCAACCATTCACAATCAGTGCTTTTAAATCTTCAACCATACACGAATGCTTAAACAACACCAAAACACAAGCACTGGGATAAAAACATGCTCGGTATGAATTCCAATAATCAAAGAAGACCAGATCTGAAAAACTGCAATATATTTAACTTAAACTTCTCAGAAAACACAAAATATCATTACAGAGCAAAGATTCAAAATATACATCAAAAAACCCTAACCCTGGTGAAACAGCTTAAGAACTGGTAAATTTGGTGACAGCCTTGGTGCCTTCAGAGACGGCGTGCTTAGCTAGTTCACCGGGAAGAACAAGACGAACAGCGGTCTGGATCTCCCGCGATGTGATAGTAGGCTTCTTGTTGTAACGAGCGAGCCTCGATGATTCTTGAGCGAGCTTCTCAAATATGTCATTGATGAAGCTGTTCATGATCCCCATTGCCTTGCTGGAGATTCCAATGTCAGGGTGAACCTGCTTCAGAACCTTGAAGATATAGATTTTGTAGGTCTCCACATTCTTCGCTTTTCTCTTCTTCTTCTTGTCACCGGAGGTAGCATCCTTAGGGATCTTCTTCTCCGCCTTCGCTTTCTCCAGTGTCTTCTCTGCGGGTTTTTTCTCAGCAGGTTTCTTCTCACCCTTGGCCATGGATTGATAAAGAAGAAGGTTTGAGAGGTTTTGAGAGAAAATGAGGAGAATACAAAGGTTCAGTGATGTGATGTATGTAGCATAAAAGGTGTTGAGTGGTTTATATAACAATGGTTCCTGGAAGCTGATTGGTTGGGCTTGTGTCACACGGATCCATGTCGTGGCAGGATGAATTTTGGTTTTGGAGGGAGATTTCCGTATTTCAAGTTAGTGTTTTCATTTTTTTTAATTTTAGAATAATGTGACTTATTTGGCGGGGTATTTTTGGGGCGTTTGCATCTTTGAAAATAAAATTTAAAAACTAAATAAAATCAAACTACTGTTTATAAGGTATACACGGCAAAATATTTTTTGATTGAGTATATATATATATATATATATAACAAATTAATGAATTTTATAATTATTTTATTATAAGTGATTATTTAAAGTTAAAAAGGGTAATTACCAAAAACATTGAATTCTAAAAATAACTAGTGTAACAGAGTCGCGACACGCCTGTGTATATGATGTTTTAAATATGTGTGATATTATATTAGTAGGTGATAATATTATAATGTTATTAAGTTAATATATAAATTAAAATTATATTTATTAAGAATAAAGTAAAATATATCAGAACAGATAAAAGAATAACTATTGATAAATAAAGAAAAAAAAAGAAGCAGAAACATCCGATTTTATAAAAAGTTTGTAAAAATAACGGTCAATTTTTAAAAATTTAATAAATTATTAAATTTAAAGGGTAAAATCGGTATTTTGAAAAGTGGACACAAAAAGGAGAATCCCCTTTATATATTGTTATAGATTATTAAAAAACATATAATTTAAGTTTTATTAAGGTTAAATTACTCTTTTTGTCCTTCTATTTGTCATGAAATTTTAGTTTGGTTCTCAAGTTTTTCGTTATCCCAACTTGGTTTTCATTTTCTTAAAAATGACTCAATTTGGTCATTACTGTTAACTTTTACCAGACGGTGTTAAGTCAACACCAATGTCAATATCTGACTTTTTTGAATTTTTTTAATTTTTTTTTAATTTTTTTTAATTTTTTATTTTTATTTTTGACACGTGTCACTTCACAGTTGTGCAATGTGTCAAAGTGACTCAATTTGGTCCCTATATTTGTTTTTAGTTTCAATTTAGTCATAATTTTTGTAAAAATAAAGCAATATTGTCCTCCTTAGATTGAGACTCAATTTAATCTTTGTATACAACTTATGATGATATTCTTAATAAAATTGACGTTTTTGTTAAATATTTGTAGAAATATTTTTAAATAAGTTTTTTTTTTTGTTTTATTATTAAAAAAAGTTAAACCCCAAACTTAATTTCAAAAGTTAACAATTTTGTAACTATATAAAAACATCAAGTGTATCATATTATACAAACTTAGTAAAAATTAAAAATCAAATAACTTGTCACACATAAGTTTAGGAACTAAATTTCAAGTTCAAAACAAAATCAAAATCTAATGTTTTGTATAGAATTTAAAGTTAATTTAAAATATTTATAGAAATATTTAATAAAAACATTAATTTTAGTAAGAATATCACCATAAAATTTATAAAAAAGTAAATTTAGTGTCAATTTAAGGAAGGACAATATTGCTTCATTTTTACAAAAATTGGGACTAAATTAAAATTAAAAACAAATATAGGAGTCACTTTGACACGTGGCACAACTGTGAAGTGACACGTGTCAAAAAATATTAAAAAAAAAACCTGATACATGACGTTGACTTTAACATCGTTTGGTCAAAATTAACGGTGATGATCAAATTGAATCATTTATAAGAAAATGATGACCAAATTGAGATAACGAAAAATTTAAGAACCAGACTAAAATTTCATGACAAATAGAGAGACCAAAAGACTAATTTAACCTTTTATTAATATAAAGATAGAATCAAAACTATTTGTTGATGACGTATATATTGATGACATGGCATGAGTTATTATTTGAATGAAGCTGAGAAGAATGATCTGAGTATAAGAAGTTGGTGGAATGTGATTGGCGAAATTCACTGTACATGGATTGGTGACATGGCACGACAGCTCAACAAAATTTAATGATTGAGAGATAATCTCAGCATATATGTTCAGATCTAAAATATTTATTTTTTAAAATATTATAAAATATATTTATGTATTAGTTTAGAATAAATTACAATAATAATTATGAGATTGTTTTCAATTAGGATAAATTTTTTTCACTACTAAATTATCTTTCTTATTGAAAGTATATTTAAATTTTAAAAGCAATACATGTAATATGAAAAGAAAAATAGAATAGTATAAATTTATTAAATAGATGAGAATTTTGTAGATGCGGTAAGAGATTACATGTGATGGTGTGATTTCCAACCTGATTTTAACATGTTATCCAAAAACAATTCTTTGAAAAAAGCTGATTAATTTATTTGTATGCGTGTAGTGTTAGTAGCATTTGATGATAAATTTTAATATTTTAATGTATTAACGTTGAATCAAAATTACTTTATTTAAAAAAATGAGATATAACTTGTTTTCATTTGATGAAAAATAATCATAAAACAACAAAAAAGCTATAAAATGACAAATTGTTCAACTATTTCACTTATAATATCTTATGTTTTAATTTTGTAAATTAATATATAAATTAATCACTATACCAACTAATTACTTTATATTTATACAATTAGTTTCTACTCAAGGATTTTTTATTTTTTTTATAATGTGTCGTTATGTTATTATAATTTCATCAAATAATACATTCACACTTAATACTTGTAATAATTAATAATACTAATAGTATTTAATTAGGAAGTTTCATAATTATTATTAATGAAAAAACAATACAACATTTAAATAAAATACAATCACAATAATATTTAATATCTAAATATTTAACATTTTTTATACCATATTTAAAATAATCATCTTTTTAAAATTAATTTAAACTAATTAAATTTTCAGGATATTTTTAACAATCGGGACAAATTTGTAATATTTAATTTTTATGTATTAATATAATAATCATTATCAATTTTTTACAAACTTTGTCATTAAGGGAATTAAAAATAAAATTTAAATCAGGAAGCTAAAATTAGAATTAAAAGGGAATTGTAAACAAAAATATTTAATTACATTTTTCAAAATAAAAACTTCAATAATAATAGTATAACTATTATAAACATTATAGTAATAAATAATAATAAATTTTAATAAATAATATATCTTTTTAAAGGTAAATGAAATTAAATTAAATTCCTACAATTTACCAAAAATAATAAAACTATATATAATGAAGTACATGTAAAATTAATATCATTAACATTTTTCTATTGTCATATCTATAACAATATATAAAAAAGATTTTCTCTTTTATGTCCATATCTCAAAATATCAATTTTATCCTTTAAAATATAATTATTTATTAAATTTTTAAAAATTGATCGTTACTTTTACAAATTTTCATATAGAATCGTCTATCTTTATTTTTTTTTCTCTATTTATCAACAATTATTCTCTCATTTTTTTTATATATTTCACTTTAATTTTATTTTATATATTAATTTAATAACATTATATCATCACCTACTAATATAATATCATATCATATATTAATAAATATATACACAATATATACACATAAACGTGATAACTTGTATACACTAATATATATATATATATATATGCGCGCGCAAATGTCAATTAATGCTAATTATCACACTCAAAATTAGAGACTAGAGTGGCATGTAAAACTGCCACAAAAACAGAGTGCTAACAAATTAAAATACTGAACACGGTCTAATACAAAGAAGGCTATTTTTATTTTCTAAAAGTGGTTAGGCTTCTAACAATACCACGTCCTAATCCAGATATAACTAATTTTTTTATTTGTTAATTAATTTTAGAAATTAAATTCTACATTAAAAATCAATTTTACATTAATTTAACGCAAAATCAAACACAGGATTATGTTAAACCAAATAACATGAAATTTTTCAAAATTCGCTGACACCATCTTTATAATTCATTTCAAAATTTTCAACCACTGTTATCAATAATTATAAGCAGCATGACATTTGTGAGAGTACATTATGATTTTTAATTAATTTTTTTTGTTTAAATATTAAAAACAATTACCTAAGTTAAAGACTTTGCAGAAGATATATAGGAGAAAAATCCATGCAAATGAAACGACATAAATCCTTTATTTTTGATACAAAGAAACATTGGTAAGACGTTAAGATTTCAACAACCATCATTTCGCCAAGTTTTTCGTTTCTGCCAGTTTTTGTTGTTCCAACTATGAAACACACCGTCTTCCTTCACTAACCAATAGATCCTTTGATGAGTTCCATCTGTGTTAGGATCATAACCATAGAAAATCGAACACAACACATCCCAATACACTATAATCACTGTGCGATCGAAGTTGGTAGCTTTGGTGAAGGGTCTTCCAGGTTGCAAATAGATTCGGGTTTTATCGTAGTTGTAAAAGAAAAACACTTTTGGTTGATTAGGGGACATAACATTCTTGATGGAAAACGAGAGACTGTTCATGTCTCTGTCATTAAGGTTTGACATGGTTGGAGATGCAAACCTGTTCATGTCAGAGGAAGAACATTCTGAACTGCTCATTAAACACAGCGTCACAAGAAGAAGGACAGAGCCATGGATTTTCATCTTTCTGTATCTATACTGTTCACTCTTCCTCAATATTTATAACAACAATCATATTTTGGAAATTCAACTTTTTCTTATAATATGGTATGTGACATGATTTTGAAATATAAAAAATTATATCATCTCAAAATATAATTATTAAAAAATTATTTTCTTATTTATAAACCAACAAAAATAATTTTATAATGATAATTCATGCACCTCAACTTACACGGCAGGTAAGAATATAAGTGTTTCTATATATATTTAATATCGGGAAAAAAGAGAGTTAATAATTATATAAAAATTAATATTTATAAATAATTACCTTAAAGTGGTGTCAAGTAGTCAAGAAGTTATGCAGCTATAGTACAGTATTCAAATGTATTAAATGCAATTTTAACATTGTGTATATTGCTCCTTATTTTTATACAACGGTGTTATTTTCGATCATTTTTTTTTTTTTCATCTGTAAACCACTGTTTTAATTGTTTGTATGAAAAAAGGTTTTTAATTATATAAAACTTACTTTATAGTATTGAATAAGTTAAAATAAAATTGCATTTTTAAGAGTGTTTTTGTTTTGCATGATGGATTTGAGAAAAATTGAATGGATGAAATTGAGGTGATTTAGAGAAAAAGTAAAATTGTTTATTTTAAGGGACGAAGAAGTGAGAATGAATGGATTTAAGATAAAATTTGTGAATGATTTAAATAGATATAAAATAATATTTTAATAGATAAATTTGTTAGATTATAATTTTACTTGATTAAAACTAGTATAAAATAAAATATAATTATTACTATTAGTTTTTGTATTATCATTATTAGTTTTATTATTACTATTATCAATTTTAATATTATTATTATATTATTAATGTTACTATTATTAATAATATAATTAATATTGTCATTATTGTTATTAATTATCCACAAGGTTTAAGTAAAAATATACTTGTTAAGTTAGAATTAAAAAAAATTATGGATATTTAGGTACATACATATATACTTATGTGTCTTTTCCTCCCATTTCTTCATCTGTGCAAATATGAGAATATTTTATTCTCCTTCAAACTGATATGCAAAATTCACCTTTAATTTGTTAAAAAGCAAACAAGTTTCGTCCCAGCATAAGAGTGTTTTTTTTTTTTAGAGGATGAATAACAAGGAGAGAGAGTGAATGAATTTTGGTAGATTTGAAAGTAAAAAATATGTTGTTTCTTTTAAAGAATTTAAAGGTAAATACTAATAAATTTGAAGGTAAAATTTATAATTGTGAATGTTTTGAATGAAAAAATTAAAAAAGAAAGTTGTAAAAAATATAAAAGGAAGATTACAAAATTATCCTTATTATTAAAATTAATATAAACAATTTTTAGATTAATTAAAATTCATTTTTAAAAAAGATGTTCATAATATTATTTATTAGTTATTAATTATTAGTATTAATCATATTGATATTATTATTATTATTAGTTAGGGTTAAGTATCTCTTTAATCTTTGAACTTTGACGCAAATATGAAATTCGTCCCTCTTCGGAACTTTGATATATTTTGATTCTCATCCTTTCAAAATAAATGAATATAGTCCTTTTAATCTAATTATTTTTAATTTTGTTGGCATGTTAAATACGGTTCATGTTAGCATTTGAATCGTTTACACGATTCAACACGTTTATGTTTCAATGTTCGTTGAAAAACGCATTTGATACGTCAAAATAACTTAATGTAATTGACATAAAATGATTATAATCATTCATTTTTAAAGTATGTGTACTAAAATGTATCAAAATTTTATTTACGAATGAATTTCAATTTCACGTTAAAATTCAAAGACTAAAAACATGATTAATCCTTCTGGTCAAATATTTTCCTGATAAAATGTAAACAGTTACTTTTTCATCTATCTTTACGATTCAATACTTAAATTATACAATTACCAATGAATTTTGTATGAGAGTAATTCTGTATTTTTTTTTAGATCATTATGTGACAAATTTATTTAACCTTCTCATTGAAAATAAGAAAACAAAAATCTTTACAAATAAAAGATCCATTCAAATTTCAACCACAAAAAGAAAGTACATAATTATTCATGTTCTTGGTGATCCAGGAAGACCAAAGTCTCAGTCTATGAAAACATACATGAATCACCATTTGCTCACAAACAACACTGAATGTAATGTTGTGTTCACTGGAAAGAACAGTTTCCCCAATCTGACCTTTTCTCCCAAATCTCATTATCCCAACTATGATAAATTGCATCTCTTCTCATCGACCAAAAGATTCTTTTATGGTCACCTTCTACCTTAGGATCATACACATCTAGATCAACACAAAACTCACCATTACCTTTCCTCAGTGAAGCTTTTTTGGGTTCATAATTTTTGTACTTCTTGTAAGGCTCTCCTGCTACCAGTTCCACTTCTCCCCTTTCAAAGTTACTAGTAAATGATAATCTATCTGCATCTTCTGCCATATCCTTCTCCATCCAAATCAACAGTGTTTTGCGGATGGGATCGTATTTGAAATCAGGTTCAGAAAGGATTTCAGAATTAACGAATGGATTCAACCACAACACAGCAAGAACCACCAAAGCTGATGATACACGCATTGAATTTGACATTTTTGTTTTCTATTTTTCTCCATTCTCACTCTCACACCATTCTATTATAGAGAGATTTTCAAACTTTAGTGCAATAAATATTTTTCAATGGTATATTTACTTTCTTTTCATTGTTTTCTATGAAAATAACCTGTTTCTACACGTTTAATATCTATAAATAGAATTATATATTAAGTAAATTAGTAAATATTATCGGACAACAATACATACCATACTTATGTTACTGTATGAGGTTTTTCCTAATTAGTAATATTTCTTTATATAAGCAAAGTGATTATATTTATTGAACTTAAATATGAACAAAAATAAATTCTCAAAATTTTATTTTGATATATTACTTGAAAAATATTGATATATTTAATTTTAAAAAGATATTCTTATATATATTCTTTCCAAAATATATTTATATTTACTTTTAAAAATATATTTCTATACATGTAGGTGTGTGAAATTGAAAATATTGGGGCACAATAAAATTGTAGCAGGATGACCCACAATTAGGTTATCATAGCTATTTAACAATGGGGGCCCTTAACAATGTTGTCTAAGCCCAACAACTTGTCTCCCACCTCATGTAATCTTAAATAATAGATTCAAATTGCTAAAATTAAGCATCGCGTCTACTCTATTCTTTTTTGTGAGATAATGTGCTGTGTATCTAAGAGCTAAATCAATGTTGTTATATTTTATAGATCAAATTAAATCATTAATATTTTCCACTTGTTTATGTTTAAAGTTGTTGATGACGCTAGTCAATGATTTCCACTGTATAAAAAACAAAAGAAAAAAGAGAAAATTTATCACAAAAAAATAAAATGAAAACCTGTTGCAGAAGAACGTGAGAACAAACCATAAAAAACACTTTAACATTACTTTTTACTTTTTAATCCACTTCATAAACATTTATTTTTACGTCAAGAAAATCATATCCTTCCCATAAAAATAATATTCTGAGTATAATAAAAAGTATTATTATGAATATGAATATTCCCATAATCAAACAAAATAATTTCTGTAATTAAGGAATTAACAGTTAAATTACTTGTCTTTTACTGTATTAAAGAACAATAGAAGCAGAAAATCTCATAATATCTCTAATTTGGCAAAGAATCGTTCCCCACTTGGAAATATCTTCCTCATTACTATGAATTCTATCACCTATCAATTTGTAAACCTAATTCATTAATTTACAACAATTCATTTCAATCAAGAATCAATTAATGGTAAAAAAATGACAACTACAAGATAGCATACTTTCAAATGTTGCATGCATTTGGCGCTAACTATACTCCTGTGACTGCAGCCAGTAACTAATGACTATGAAGTCAAGGAGACACAGTAGTTCTCCAGCCAGGCAGAAACAGATTTGAGAATGCGAAGCTCACCGTTTAGGAGATCTTGAGCCATTGTTCTTCTAACAGAAAGTCTTTCACACAAGGGAGGGCTACGACAAGAACCCAGTGACTGTACAACAGTGTGAAAAAAACAGTAAGGCCTTTGAATGAATTGAAAAAAAAAATGACAAATGAAGCAAGCATTTTAATGCTCTTTATATTTTGATTAGCTTAACATTCTCAAAATATCAAATATGATAAAATGGTCAGGCCCACCCAAATGCACTTTTCTCTCAACTTGCTATTGATTCTGTAACCACCTTGTTTGATGTTTAAACAAATCATACAGATATATGGACAGATAGATGAAGTCCTAATTTTTACCATAATAATCGCATTGCGCTCCTCAATTAATTGGATGAATACCGATAACAACATCAAGTGTGCTTGTATCTCTTTGCTGATATCCTTTAAAGGACGCCTAGCCAGCCTGCCATCATTTTGAGCAGCTTCCTCGACCAAATCGTTAAGTTCTGATTTTTTTTCATCAGTAGAAATTCCAAAGTGTACCAATTTTTTTGTGAGAAGAAATGTAACCATTATTGCATGAATAAAATTAAATAAATGAGATTTTAGATGCGTTCTTTGATAAAAATTCCAAGTGAATACTGTTTCGCATTGCTTGTTTAACATGTGTGCCATTCTCTTGGTGGGAAGAATTGTACCCATTATTGCATCAATAAAACTAAACAAACAAGATTTTGTGCACACCCTGAGATGTGGTACAAGAAAGAACACGAGCAAGCGCACGAAGTGACTGTGGAAGACCCTTCCCTTTTCCTCTATCCGACTTCACCTCCCTACGTTATCACAACCTCCATCAGATAGCCAAATACTACCAAGTATATTATAAGCAAAATTTTCTAGTGAAACCATACCAGGAAATCCTACATTAGCAACAAAAAATATGGAAAAAGGTTCAACTGTTTGCATGCACATTTCATGCAGCGAGACACATAAAACTCAAAATGGGTACAGGTGACAGTGCCGTGACTCGTGAAGTGAAACATGGAAAATAGATCAAAATAATATTGCAAATTAACCATTGAAGATAAATACGTTGGGATATTGTATGTGCCCAATATGGGCTTAAAAGGGAGGGGAGAGGCAGATGATATATATCTATTCCTTTGCTTTGCTGAAAGTAAGCACTGCATTCATGAATAATAAGGGCAATTTGGATCCACAAAGCAAAAAGCATTCTATTATGTCGGTAAGAGAACCTAATACTAAGAATCAACATACAAAAATTGGACTGTATTATCTAAATGATTCCGAAAAACAAATAAAAAACTAGGAATCAGTACAAACTTGATACTGAAGGTATTCACGGGACATGTCAAGTCCTCCATATCTTCAGGATGAGGTACAATGTTTCGATGCAAGAGTTCTAACTTCATGTCATGCAAAGGGTCATGCTTAGGTACATCAATCTGGATCTTAACCTGGGATTTGTTACCATTATCAATTAAGGATAGCTGATACAATCATTAAAAAAATAAAGCAACAAGCCAGAGGACCCAAAAACATATCAGCTGACATTCTATAATTACCAATCCAATTGCAAGGATATACCTGATCGTAAATGTTGTATGGAATTGAAAAACCAAAGTCCAGCACTAGTGTAGCATTTGAAAACTTTCCATATCTTATTAGGACCTAAAAGCCATAAGAAAACTTCTAGATCCATGTGAAAAAATTTACAATTGAGAACCAATATGCCTCATTGAATTCAAGCAATCAATACATTAACTAAAATTTACTGAAGTCTCATTTTCTCATGAGAAAACCAAACATATTAAAGTGGATGGTTGCTTTATTAGAGATAAAATTCTTCCTAGTTGTATGGTGACTAGTTACACAATCTGACATTTTCACAAGTATCTTAGGAGGCATAAATTGAGTCTATTTTTAACAAACTTGGGGTTTATAATAATTTGAAAGGGCAATGCTAATATATAATAGATCGTATACTAATTTTGTAAACCTATCTATCTACTACATGTGCATATGTGTATGTGTGGTATATTGATATAACCCTTTAACTAAGATAATAAAATCATTTTTCAAAAAAAAAATTCTCTCTCTTTTGTCAAATGTTAAAAAGCAAACTAAGCAATGCTAGTTGTTTAACAATCAAGGAACAAAAAAAAGTCAAAGATGAACTTTTCAGGAATGGAATCACTGATTAATTCCATTGAGTAAAACAAGGGAAAAACTGAAACCTAAAATTTTTGTAATAAATTCCAGCTCACAAAAACTTAACAATATAAATTATTAGCACAATAATAAATGACCTGTTCACCAGGGGCATAGTCACGATCAGCAATAATCTGCACAGAATTGTAAAATTAAATTAAGATTCAAGTGCATAAGTTTAAAAATGTGTGTGTGTGTGTGTGTTAGGAGTAGTTTTTCTCATTTGATTTGGATAAAGAGTCTTATTGCAGCAGGACTTTGCTACCTGAATACTGGACTTGATTATCAGTTCATGCTTTGCATTTTATTTTTATTTTTTTGTTACTTTTAAAGATTTGTGCTCTAAGTACACCAAAATGTAACCCCATACCATATCATAATGGGACAAAGAGTGGAAATAAAAAAGAAAAATGGAAGAGAGAGATCAAACTTCTGAGCATTGTGTCTGAGATACAAGTCAATAACCAGTGATAGACTAGATACAATAACCATTTTAATAAAGCTCCAATAACCAATGATAGACTAGATACAAGGCAGGAATGTGTGTGTGTGTGTCAGAAAGAGAGAGAGAGAGATCAAACTTCTGAGCATTGTTTGTCATCATCACTCATTACAATTGCTTCTGAAAGTCCATCATGGTTTAAGAAATCTGCAAATGGAATCTATACAAATATTAAAAAACTAATTACGGACCAACCATAAAATATAATAGAAGTCTACATACAGTAGCCATACCAGAGCTAAACCCTTTGTGCTTCCCCATGCTCGAGAACCAACTGGAAACTCAACATTAAATTCATCAAATAGAACTAAGAATAGGTTTCATATTCAAAACAACATATAGTAAACAAGGTTTAACAACACCTTTCAAAATCCAATCGGAGTAAAAGATCGGGCACATCATAAAAGATCAAAAGGCCATAAGCTACAAAGACTAAAAATCCCCAGTGTGTATCTATTACAGGAAGTCTCTATGAATAACCAAAGAAAACCACCAAACAGAAGCCACGGGGACTAAATAATACACCAACTAACAATCCTGCCCCTTCTGCTAAACAACACTATAGATGGTGATCCAAAACTTAAGTAGATTATGGAAAAATAATTCTCAAAATAATTCTGATCAGATTGCATAACCATATGTTTGATGAAAGATAAATGAAACCAGAAACTAGGATAATATTGGGTCACTTTCTCATTTTAATTATTGAACAATCAGATAAATCTGGAATGAGACAGTCAAAACACACAATGAGAGATGTCAAGAAAGAGTAAGAAGATATAATAATACACAATAAGCAAAAGATTAATCATTAGAAGTCAAGGGCTAAATCATTGGCTCCCAAAACATCAATAGTTTAGAGTGTTTTACCAAACAAGTTAAATCTTAACAACAAAAATTAAACCATACAGCCACCCTCAAAACTAATTATCAAATTTATTATAGCTAATGCTATCAAAAACAAACTTGAATTAACAACCCTCAAATTGACCAAAGTAAACTTATATGCAACTCCTTCGTACATGAAAGATCCTTTAAAATCATTGTACCCTATAAAGTGAATATACAATGGAAGCACAAACTTTGCAAGAGTTTGCATTACCTAGTGTGCATGCATGCATGAAGTCCTTGAAGGTAAAATCTTCAAAACTTAGATGGAAAGATTCAAAAACCTGAATTAGGAGGACAAATTTAATATAATCAGTCTCCAAAACAGCAAACTTAATTTATTTAGCCACTCATATGAGAATAATACTTTGACCCCAAGCACCTATTGCATTGTAAAAGAAAACAATAGATGTATTTATTCTGACAGAAATTTGTTGCGTTTGAATTGATAAAAGTACTCACTCATGATCTCATGACTTCATATACACCAAAAGAAGCTAACGTTCTTCTGTATAGTTTTTGGGATTTTAATTCACCTCTCTATTTGGTAACAAGGTTTCTTGTCCTATAATATTTCCCCCAAAGCAAAATATGTTTTGCTTTACCCCAAGATAGATAATAATAATTAAAAAAAAATGGAGTCAAGTGCATATTTAAAACTAAAAATGAAATGACATACTAACCTAGGTAAAAATATGTTTTATTTCCAACAAATGGCAGCAACCTAGTATTGCACACACAAAAGCATAAAAATTTTAACAATAATAGATTGAGTAACAACTTGAACATTTAAAAGTAGATAATGATGAAAGTTACTTACACGCTTGATTGTCAGAAAGTCCTTTTCAATTTGAGACTTATGGTCAATAGTTTCTTGATAAACTGAACTTGGACGAATCATCTCCAACTCACTTTCATTCCAAAATACCTGGTGGAAACAAAAAGGTTCAAAAATCAACCCACAGTAAAGGTACTATTCTCCAAGTCTAAAAACTGTATACAAAGTAGGTATTATTAATTATGTCAAAAGAATAATTGCGGAAACAAATGAATGGTATAAACTATTTCAAAGTCTAAAATTGATACAAGAGCAAAGTGCCCATTAATTTCAGAAAAGAGAAATAGATTCTACAGAAATACAATACATTAGAAGAGCATTTTGGCCGGGAAAATTTACCGTATTGTGCTGCTCCCTTTGCTGTGGAAGACAGCTGATATAAGGATACCATTCAGAACCCTATCATTCAGACAAAGATGTTATCGATTTAGTTTGCTCTAAGCTAACTGTGTCACAGGTCTCAAAGAATATACGTCATCAAGGTATTGGTTAGCTGGGTTCTGTAGATTTTCTCTTTAATACATTCTTTTTCTATTTCGTACTTTTGTCTCTGTAGTTTTCTTTTACCCTCTGTCTCGATGTATTTCTTATTAAATTAAAAGAACTCTAAGCTAAATATAGCTATACAAAATTATATCTTACTTTATAAAATTTGAGCTCAAAAGCTCCTAAAATTCAGATGAAAATCATTATCAGAGCAAACTAATAAGGTTTACCTGACCCAATTTCTTCTCAATGAGAATAACAATAGCAAGTTTCGCAATATTTCCCACTTCCTCGCCAATCAAAGATTTGATTTCGGGAGGGAGATTATCAGCAGTTATTTGCTGAAAAACCAATTATGAATACCGTCAAGAGCAAGCAGTCATGCGACATGTGTAAGTAGTGGCATAACATAACATTCGAGCACAACTTAGAATGCGAAGCATACCACTCTGTAAGGAACCTTTAAAATGCAATCTCCAGTTTGTATTGTCTTGGAAGCAAACAGAGACCTATCAAGGGAAACGACAAGAGAGACAACATTTCATTTTGAGTTGCGAAGAATCTTATCCTGGAACAATTGACCCCAAAATAATTGACAATGTCATTTGAATTTTGCAGCAATAATATTCTACATTGCAAGAGGAAGACGAACCTTCCATACGAAGATTTCCCGATGAAAAGTGAGGAAGAAACTGCAGAATCAGCTTTCCGCTCCAACCATGGCAAAAATTCATGGCAATTGGCAGAAAACTAGTGTTTGGGTGAAGGAAAAAGGATTGAGAAAAATACGAATATGATTTATTAATTTAATATAAAAAGAAGAATTTGAAGTGAACCTGAGGTTTTGATAGAGACAAAGAACAAAAGCTATGGTGGAGACAATGAAGAGACCGCCGCAAGCTTGCAGTTACAGTGCGAGCTCGAAGTGGCATTGCTCAACTTCGAATGCTGCAGAGTGTCGATACCATACGACGACGTCGTTTGGTCATGCACTCTCTGGTTCACTCACTCTGTTGCAAATGCAAGCAATGCAGTCAAATCAGTAAAAAAAAAAAAACACTTAAATCCGATGATTCAATTACACTCATTTTATTCTTAAAAATTAAAATTTGTGTTCTAATCATTTCCAACATAATTACATTTGCTACAAAGTATATATAAATAACAGTTTAAGACAATGAGATTAAAGAAATAACTAATATATGTAAGTGAAGCATCCAAAAGTTCATGTGAAAACTAAATGTTCTTAATGTAAAAAGTAAAACTGAATAAATTATTTTTAAAGAATTTACTAATTGATTTTTTTATCATCATGTAACATACACTCAAATTATAGTCGGAAACAACATTACAAAAAACATACAATGTTTCTGTCTTCCTCTTACTGTTGGACAAATATAAAAATGTCCACGGTGGTTATCAAGAGGAAAAACAATATCCGTAAGGTTTAATTTTTAATTAGTCGGATGATATTCATTTTTGTTTATATGTATGAGTTTGGTATCCATCCGCTTTTAAAAATGTGTCAATCTAGTTCTAATTTTTGAAAAAAAAAATTAAATTAAGTTCCTTTCAACAAAAAATTATTAATGCCGTTAGTTTTATTCATGACTTGTATGACTAAGTTTTAATATAAATATTAATACTTAATTTTGTAAGACATTTTAAATACCAATACCGTTAGCTGTGTTAATAATTTTTTCTGAAATATACCTAATTGAGACATTTTTTAAAAAATTGGGATTCATTTGACACTTTTTTTAAAGCTGATACCAAATCGACACATATGAACGAAAGTGGATATCATCCGACTAATTAAACATATCTATAACAACATATAAAGAGATAAAATATTTTGTGTTTACATTTCATTATTCCAGTTTTATCCTTAATTATTTTATAAATAATTTACTTTTAATCATTATTCTAAAAATCTCTTTTGTCCATTATTTAAAAAAATATATGTGTATATTTTACTTTTTAATTTTATATTTAACAACTATTTTAAAAAATAAATATATATTTTTTATTAATTTTATCTTAAATTTATATGAAAATTAAAAATTATGAACACACGTATGTCACAATTCGCAAGTAAAATTAAAGAGAATATAAAATTTGTTGGTAATGATTTTAAAGAACAAAATAAATAAAAAAAATAGATGATTTGGTTTGGAGGAATATTAGTTTATTTGACTATAGAATTTATTGCTACCTTTTATTCATTTCATTATATTAATAGAAGTTTGTAGGTTACTTTTAGTATAATCTCAATTTTTTCCTTACATTTACTTTTTAAAATATAAATATTTTTTAGTTATAAAATGAAATAAAAAATAGTAATTACAATGTCATTAGTTTATTTGAGTATAAAAAATAGTCATAAAGGTAAAGTGTTTTTTTATGAACAGCAACATTAAAGTGAATTATAATCTCAAAAACTCTTAATTGAAAGTTGTTGGGTGACTTGGAAAACACTACTACCATTGTAACAAGTCATTCTGCAACAATCTCAAAAGAAAAGTCTGTTTTTGAGAAGAAAAGCAATTATGGAAAGCATGAAATAAAGGTTGATAAAGAAGAATGCTAGTGTAATTACAAAAAAATTATTAAAACGATTAAATATAAATTCAAAATGTTCCAAGTACATTGAGATAAACATAGTTAGAGTTGATCATCATACTTTATATATTGTTTTTCATCACAAATGGTTGAAAAATAAGAAAAATATATTTAAATTGTCGTTATTCTTTAATTTTAATATTTTTTTAATTAAATATCAAAACAATTAGTTTTCTCATCAAATTCGCATGTACATAAAAAATATCTAGAATGGATCATGTGTAAATAGTTTACTAGACATGTTAAATGATTTAAAAATTTAATATTTGTTACCTTAATTCATTTTAATAATACGTTAAAACCCTTAAATAATGATTATAAAAAAATCCTATTGAATTTGTACTTATAAAGTTGTCATTATACAGTTTCAAGCAATGTTTGAAAGATAAAAACCCAAACCACCAGTAAGAAACAAGTTATGTGCTTTACACGTTTGAATAAGCATCTTAAGGTGAATTTATTCCTAAGTTATACTTATATCGTGTTTGCTCCAAGGCACAAATTTATCAAAACAATGCACGCATTGAATCGAAGAGAGAACAGAAAACACGAAAAATAATGAATAGGAAAGTTTTAAAATAAATATTTGAAGGTAATTTTTATTTTTCAGGATTGCAAAGATTTAGGTAATACTGTGACCATTTTCATGATAACAGTGAATATAAAATAAATGCAATTAATAAAATACTATAATATAATAAAACAATCATTACAATATAATAAAATACAGCAATCATATAATTATAAACATAATAATAATAGTATAAAAATAATATAAAAATAATAATTAAGAGTCAAATAATAATATTTTATTTTTACCTATTTTTATTTAATTTATCAAACCTATCACGTTACTTACTAATTTTATGAAATAAAAAAATTAACTATCTTTATTTTTCATTATCTATATTTTAACTAACGAAAATACAGTTTATTTTAACCAGCGAAAATACATACGCTTGTATAATCGCATTCTTTAATTTTTATAAGAATTTAATTAAGATCAATAATATTTACTTTTAAATATATATATATATATATATATAATAAATTTAAAATTAGTTATTAAATAAAATAATTATTAAAAAAAGAGTTTTTTAAAATAATGATGAAAATAAAAAATATTCAAACGACTTAACTTTTTTATCAAACAAACACACTTTAATCATAAAAATAAAAATTTATTTCAAACAACTCACACAATTTAACTTATACATAAGTTTAATATATAAACAAATTATTTTTCATTTATAAACAAATATTTGTTATTTTTTCATATAATACATTTATGAAAAAAGTTTTTTCAAACATATTTTATATTTAATGTTATATTCATTATATAATTAAAAAATATTTAATTTTTAAAATATCATCTATATTATTTATTACTAAAATATCATGGATTTTGTTTTAAATATATCTTCAACCACATGTCACCAAAGCCACAAAATACACAATTATCAACTTATAATTTTAGGATCGTCATACAAATATGCATGATGTGACATCCCATTTTAAATAGAGTAATCTACTGAAAATTAAGCATCACATAATTATAATGTAAAAGAGCACATATCATGAAGCATACATGTACTAACTATTACAATTATCCATAGTATACTTGGAATAAAAGCTTAGGCACACCACAATTGCCATAAAAAGGATACAAGGGTACTATTGTTTTACAAAAGATTGCTCATAAAGCAAGGAATCTAAATAAACAAGAGTTCTTCAGAAAGTGGCTCAACAGTGAGACATAATCCAGACCATGGGAACCACTCTACACAGCAGCATCTTCACCATCCTGAGTTCAACCAAGGGTTTCCACATCTGCTCACACCAATAAATTGGTGATCATTGCAAAAGAGAAAGCAAAGCAAGGAACAAACAAAAATGAAAGGGTAAGCTAAAGTAAAATATTTTAACATGTTATAAAGCAACCAAATGATAAAACAGGTTATAATCAAACAAAGTAGTAGGCACCCAAATCATGTGAAAGCAAACAATTGCAAGACTCTATGACTCAATATCCGGATCATACTCTTGATATAGAATTCTAAATGAAGTATGCACCTGTGCTGGTTTCTAAACTTTGCAGAGTTTAGACGCAAGGGGTTATCACCCAACCACACACAGGTTAATCCTCTAATGTCTTAGGCCCGATACTTCCCAAGACTAAGACCTCCTGCCACTCTCACCACATAAATCATTATGCTCTATGTGAGCGTGAACGATTATTTAGAGTTCATGATACCTTTCTTTATCTAGACATCTCCTATATCAAGGTATACATTAACTACCATTACCAAGAGTTTCCCTTGAAACTCTTTTACCAACAAATTTCCACATGCCATCTCAATAATTCAATTTTCATGTCATTCCACCACCAACCACAAAACAAGTCATGTTTTCCATACCAACATTTTCATTATCAATCCCATTAAAGCATACAAACAGGTATGATCATCTATATTGAGTAAGGGAAAATTAAAGAAAACCATCATGAAACAAACAACAGTCAACACAACGTCTCCTACCCAAGTTTCATAAGAATGACTAAAAAAAAACATGTATTATCATTGAAAATCTGACATTTGTTTTGAACTTACAAATATATAAATAGTTTTAATAATATTTGACAGTAGCATATAAAATTAAAACCCATTATTAAACTTGCATGTGAAAGACTTTGAACAAATTATGTTAAATTGGTAATTGGTAATTAATACATTTAAAAATAAACATTTTTCTTTTATAATAATGAGAATAAAAATTACTGTCATTTATTCTTATA
>Ga0214545_1001389_pt1 | contig 44965 bp, 31 predicted proteins | sample CNSS4metaG_FD_160064 | JGI IMG/M metagenome (GOLD analysis project Ga0214545, IMG submission 160064) | Root nodule microbial communities from cowpea collected in UCLA plant growth center, Los Angeles, California, USA - CNSS4 | ecosystem: Host-associated > Plants > Roots > Nodule | place: USA... | reverse complement strand
TGGGGCCCAAGCTAGAGCCCAAGTCAAGGCCCAGCCCATGAAATGGTCAAACGTCATTAATGTCTATAAATACACGTGGACCCCATCATTTAAAGGTACGCATTCATTAATTGCTGATTTGACTCTTGAGAGCTTTGACTTACTTGAGCTTCGGAGATTCTTCTGCAGGTAACCCCTCCTGGGTTCAAGCCGACATGTATCAAATGGGAAGAGGCCAACTAAGGAGATAGCGGACTACATGGTAAGGTGACGCTCGTGCCTAACTCATCTTATTTGTCCTTCTGCAGGAACAATTTAGTTGTTAATAAGATTCACTACAAGAAAATGTCTCCGTAACAACCAATTCTAGTGGTCAAAAGTTGAGTCACTATAGTGACCAATTTAATTCTAATTTACAAAATAAAAAATTATTGGTTATAAAATTGTCACTATTATTACGAATAAAAGATGATAATCAATCGCTAAATTGGTCACTAATTAATTAGAAACTTATTTATAAACCAATTCTTTTGGTAGCTATAATGTTTAGTGATAAATTTCCTTTGATAGCTAAACTTTAGTAGCTTAATTTTAGAAACCAATTATAATTTTTTATTCATAATAAGAACTATTTTAGTAACAAATAATTTTTTATTTTGTAAATTAGTATCTAAATTGGTTATTAGGGTGACTAACAACTTTTTTGTCACTAAAATTGATTGTTAATGAGACATTTCTTTAGTGATTATTACTGTTTATATTTAAAAAAACGACTTAATTAATTTTTATAATTTCTCCATAAATTTAAGTAATTTTGATCAAATTTTAATTAAAAATATTATTACTTTAAGTGTTAAAATTTTGTTTATTTTTTAATTTAGTGTTCATTAATTAATTTTCTCATCAACTAAGTAATGTGACTATTTTATTTTGTAATTTTTAGTATAATATCATAAATTTTTAAACTAAGTAAAACAAAAACTTTAATATATATTAAGGTTGTCGACCTTAATTTGGAATTTTAGAACTTAATTTTTTTTTATTGTCCGGTGTTATAAATTTAATGATATTAGCTCATTTAATTGTTGACAAAATATTAAAAAAAATATTAAAATTTTGAACATTAAATAAAATTTAAATGTAAATTAAAAAATTATTAACAATATTTAAATTTATAAAATAATTAAAATTTAATTAAATTACCTTTTTTTCAATGAAAAAACGTATGCAATAAAAAAAAGACTCACGACGTTTCAAGTAGTGTTAAAATCAAAAGAGAAGAACTTAATTAAACAAAATGAACCTTTTAAATAATTAATTAAAATAATTTTTTTAATAAAAATCAATTAAAATTTAATAGAAATTTAAAATTTAACCTAGTTATTTTTTTTTTTAATTTCATTCAGTAAAGATTCTATAAGATAGATATAGAAAGGATTGATTTGTTGATCGTATTACAGTATGGCAGTAGTCAAAGGATGGTTGTTAGCGAAGTGTGTTATTTGAGAAGGAACTATTGATAGTGCTTTGTGGGGAAACACCTCAAGAATGGAATCTTCTAATATTTCACTAACCAAATGTGTATGTATATGTATATACAGAAGAACATAAACAACGTGCGCGGTCAAACATTCAAAACTTTACTATTTATTTGTTTTTAAGTATAAGAAGGATGTATTTAGATTTAATAATGGATTTGGGAGAATAGAGTTTACTATTTATTTGTTTTTAAGTATAAGAAGGATGTATTTGGATTTAATAATAGATTTAGGAGAATAGATCAAAGGGAAAGAAGAAGAAGGTGAAGATAAGATTGATTATATTAATAAAAAAACGATGAGAAATGAGCATCGAATTATTATTATTAGGGTTAAGTATTTTTTTATCTCTGAACTTTGATCCAAAATTGGAATTTGTTCTTGATCAAAATTTTGATAAATTTTAGTCCCTAAACTTTAAAATGAATTAATATAGTCCTTTTAACTTAATTTTATTAATTTTTTAGGTCTTTTAAAGAGAAAATTTGGTTAAAAAAACTATATTCATTCATTTTTAAAGTTTAAGGACAATGAGAAATTAATTATTATTATTATTATTATTATTATTTATATTTTATCAATTTTATTATAAAAATAAAACAAAAATTAATTATATACAAATTTAATGTATTTATATATACTTATTTCATTTCATTGTAAATCCTTGTATTGAAACGAAGAAAGTTTTAAAACAAAAAGTGTCTCGTTCGATGTGTTTTTTTATTTTGAAATTTGAATTTTTCTTTGTAAGTCATCATTCGTTCGTTATGTTTTTGTTGTTGAAAATAAATACAACATAAGAGCGATTATACAAAACGATAACATTGATTTAATATATATATATATATATATATATATATATATATATATATATATATATATATATATAATTAATCTTCGTTAATTTGGGTTATTTAAATTTTTTATATTTTTCTTAATTATTAGAAAAATAAACAAACTTTGACATGTATTATTATATTATTTTATCATTACAAAATAATTAAATAGCAACTAACTTTAAAAATAATTAGTGCCTATATTGATTAACTTAGATACCATAAATTAAAATTAATTGGCATCTAAAATAACATCTAAATTAGTCTCTAATTTAAAATTAGTGACAAATTTAAAATTATTGACTAATTTGGAAGTGATAATATTAAGTAATTAACCAGATTAAAGCTCCAAATTAAAAAATACACTACTAATAACTTTTATTTTAATAGGGGTTTAATAAGAGAGGTTACAATAACCTCTAGTAACAAACATGTATACTAGAGGTTTGCTAAACATCTAAGAAGTGTCAATGATTTTAAAATAAACCCCTTTAAAAACTAAGGGTTTCCCACATTTAAGCTTTCCTCTTTTCTCTTTTCTAATTTTTCAATTTTGATTTTCTTCATTTCCATATCCTCTTCTTCTCTTTTCAAAATTTTCATTTATTTGTATTTCAAAATTCTTCATTTCTCTTTAATGGAGTTAACCAAGAGTGATTGGGAGCCGAAAGAATATACTCAGTTTAAGTAAAGAGTGACTTGATAAAATAGTAGTGGACGAATAAGCTAGGAGAGTTGTGAGTCCAAACAGTCTAAAGTAGCTATAAGCCTGGAGAATACTTGCATTGTACTTTAGAACATTAGTCTTCTTAGTGGAACTCGATTAATTAAATGAGAATTGGACCTACCATGTATGGTTAACAAACCAGTATAGAAATACAATGTGTATTTTCTCTTTTATTCACATTGACTTAAATGGAGAATCATTTTAAGAACATGTACAATCATAATGTTTTTAATTAAGTAAATTAGTTAAGCCGTAAAACTTTGCCTATTGTACTTCCTCAAACACAATTATCATTAATTTATTTGCAAACAACATTTGCAAAAGTGATTAAAACATTTAAGAAAACCAATTTAACTCTCCATTGTTGAGTTTTTTCTATTTACACTCAATTGAACAACTTGCACTAATAGTTTCTTTACCAAAATTAAGTTATGATTACCATTAAGAAACTTCATCTCTTCATTATTTATGTAACACCTTGGATTAGAAGAATTAATCTACTAATTAATTTCTCATAATTCATCTTAAAAATGAAAACTACATATGTATACTCAATGTATTACAATATTCCTCAAAAGTTTACATAAGAAAGTTTTCAAAAACATAATACTAAAACAAAGGAAAGATAAACTTTATGCAATACAAAGAATTTTGTATCATTGTTGATGCACCCCACTTGCACCATAATCTGCTCACGTATAACATACGATCATCGCAAGTGGATCAAACCACATTAGACACAAAAGACAAAGGTAAGCTAGTTTAAAAAAGAAACATAGGTACGTTTTACCTGGGCTCTACCCAACCCCACGATGGACAGAAGTCAATTATGTTTTCATGAAACATCTATGAAGATTTGATTTGATGAATCCAATAATAACACTACATCTTAAAGATCAATGGTAGAGAACTTGTCAGTGGTTCAATTGTATTTAAGGTCACGTATATACATTGGGGTTTGTTAATATGTTAAAAAGGATTTTAATAAATTAATTGTTATCTCCAAACAAAATATGTGATAAACATATCAATCAAAATATGTGATGAACATATCAATCAATTGCATTAACTAAAAATAAACTAATTTCATAAGTTAAGTGAAATTAATTGATTGGTAGTTAAATTCAATTGATTAAATATATTAGCTTACATGTCTTTAAATCGTAACTTTGGCTCAATGGAAAGTCCAAACTTTTGAAAACCACTTTTAGCAATTATGTGAAGCACTTTTCAATTGAGAAATGTTTGTGTTAGCGCAAGTGACCTTAGTGCATGGATTTGATGAAGTGCATGAAATCATGTGTGATAGATAAAGAATTGATGAAGATTTATTGTTGATCAAGCTTCTGATCTGTTGCATTTGAAGATATCATAAAGATCTAAGAGCTTGATTGTATTGTATTCATAGGCTATATGCAATAGTATAAATGTGTTTTGTCTTGTGTTTGTCCTTTTCAATCTGTTAAAAAGGTTTTTAACAGGTTAAAAGGCTTGCTGCATATAGTTCTACTATGAATGTATTCAATCAATTGAATTGTTATTCAATCGTTTGATTTCACTTAAGTTAAGTGAAATCAACAGATTGTACGGACAAATCAACTTGTTGAATTCACTTATGACCAAGTTATATTAGTTGGTTTTTCAGAGAGTGAAGTAACAATTGATATTTCTAAGCGTGAAAATAAGTGATACAAATTTGGAAAATTCTCTCTCTTTAGATTACTTAGCTGGTGTTTAAAGATCTTGGAGCATTTTTTGCTTGTGTTGAAGTTAGAAGAACATGTGCTTTGGTTGGCTAGGGACAACCATCACTTAGGTTTGGTTGTTCTTGTGCTTCTGTGTGGTTCTTGGTGTGGTTCCAGGTCTATAAGTGGGATCTTACAATGTAGGGGATAAGATTCTTCTGGGATTCAAGAATCTTGGTGTTGATTGAAATCAATCTTGATATGTTTTAAACTCTAGTTCTTGATATGTTTTAAACACTGGTTCTGAGTTTATCTCAGTACACCATTTTTTTCTTTATGCAACACTGAACTTACCAACACATAAAAAATGTTGCCTAAACACATAAAAGGCAACAATTTTATAGGTGTGATTTAAAAAAATATCAATGACCACACTTTTTTATAGATGTAGTTTAAAAATTATCAAAGACCACACTTTTTTACAAATGGTGTTTAAAAAAATATCAATGACCACACCTTTTTATAGATGTGGCTTAAAAATTATCAAAGACCACACTTTTTTACAAATGTGGCTTAAAAGTTATCAAAGACCACACTTTATTATAAATGTGGTTTAAAAATTATCAAAGACCATGCTTTATGAAACATTGTCTATTTATACCACACCTTTTTAAACGTTGTCTTTAGAATGTGTGGTTAAAAGAAGAAAAGTTTTGTCTTATATGTACTAATACCATTACACACAAAATTTTAAATTTTTTTACACATGCTATAATATTTTTTTACTTTAGACCACATTAAATTTATTTACAAATACAAAAATGTTGTCTAAACATAAAAAAGACCACTTTATTATAGAGAAAGTCTAAACAGTATTAAATACCACAGGTGTTAAGTGTGACCTTTAAATAATGTTACCCATTCAATAAAATTGTGAGCTATAAATGTAAAACTTAAGTTTATTTATCTAAAAATTACGTTTGAACAAATTAAGCAGCTATTTTTATTCTTAATTGGTTGAAAATGTATAGTTCAGAAGTAATTGCATTATGATTTCATGGTTGGTCTGGTTTAGTCAAAAGGGATTTTAAGAAATTAAAAGTAACCGAAGTTTTCAAAAATCCAATTCAACCTCTCCTTTTTTGCTAAATTACCCATTTCATTACTAACAATTGGTATCTATACATAGACCACCTATGTTTAGGGGTGTTAATTATCAATTTTGGAAAATTTGCATGAAAATTTTCATTTAATTAGTTGACCAAGGCATTTGGGTTGCAACTATGAATGGACCTTACACTCCTAAACATGTTATTGATGACAAGTAGGTTGACAAGCCATGGAATCTACGGACAAATGAGGAAACAAGGTGTGCTCAATATGATTGTACAACAAAGAACATTTTTACCTCTTCACTGAACATGGATGAGTTCTTTAGAGTCTCTCATTGCAAAAGTGCAAAAGACATGTGGGATGAGCTTGAAGTCACTCATGAGGGAACAAATGATGTAAAGAGAGCAAGGAAGCATGCCTTGATACAAGAATATGATTTGTTGAAGATGCAACAAGGAGAATCAATTACTGAAGTGCAAAAGAAATTCACACATATTGTCAACCAACTTAGAGGCTTAGGAAAACAGTTTGATAAAAAAGAGTTATACATGAAAGTGCTAAAGTGTCTTGAGAGGGGTTGGCAACCTAAAGTCACGAACATCTCAGAATCAAGGGATCTATCCACTACGACCACAACTACATTTTTTGGTAAGCTAAAGGAGCACGAAATTGAGATGCATAGGCTAAATGAGCAAGAGTCAAGTGAGAAAAAGGTGAATAACATAGCCTTGAAATCTAGCACTAAAAAGAGTGATGAATGTAATGAGGAGGTGGCTGAATCAAGTGATAATGAGAACTTGAAACTATTGGTTAAAAGGTTTAGATAGTATCTCAAGAGGAAAGGTAAAAAAGGTAATCAAAAGAGGTACAATTCTAAACAAAGCGATTTTAGCAACATTCCTAGTTTCTTTTGTTATAATGGTGGAAATCAAGGACATATATAGATTGAATGTCAAAATATTAACAAAAAAAAAGAGAAAAGTGTTGACAGGAAAAAGGAGAACAAGCCCAAGGAAAGACGTGCCTACGTAGCTTGAGAAGACAATGGTGATTCAACAAGTAGCTCATGACAAGATGAAAGTGAAAAAACAAACTTGGGTCTCATGGTTGGATATGAGTCATCTTCATCAAGCCAAGTAAGTTTTCTATCATCAAAGACAAGAATGATTATATCAATTATTGCATGACTTTGAAGAATTGCATAGTGAAGCTAACAGAATTGTTGTCATAAACAATCGTTTAAAATGATTAAACAACTAGCTAGAAAAAAGAGTTAATAAGCTAGAATCAGAATTAGCCGATTTAAAAGTTGATTTCAAAAACATGGACATGATTTACAGTAATTCAACTTGTTGTGAAAATTAGTTGGCTGCAAAACCTTGTGAAAACTACACTGTTTTAAAAAATCTAGTTAAATATATTTTAAAAACCTATGCAAAATTCACAAGAGGGAAAGCAAACCTAGAAGTTGTTTTTGGCTCTCAAATTTGGATTTTTAAGAAGGTTGGACTTGGATATAATCTTGTTTTCAAATAGAAAGCTGAGAAGTTTTCTAGTTTCTTTTCTAAAAGTGAGCCAAATGATATGCTATTCATCTTTTGCAACTATTGTATGAAGAAAGGCCATATTTATAGGAACTGCTATGCAAGGAAATATGATATTTCTAAAGGGTTTATGAAGTGGATCCCAAAAGGATCAAGAAAGGTTTAACCATGTTAGCCCCAATCTATCAAAGGGTACCATGTAATATTAACTTTTTTTACAGATCATAAAATGCGAAAAGAAAGACTTCTGGTACCTACATAATGGGCGTTCAAGGCACACGACATGTGACAAAACTAAATTAGTAAAGTTAGAGTTGAAGGATGAAGGTTTCTTGACTTATTGAGATAACAACAAAGGAAAAATACTTTCAAATGGGATCATAAGCAATGGATCTTCATTCAATATCAAAAACACGCTTCTAGATGAAGGATTGAAGCATAACTTGATAAGTATAAGTCAACTTTGTGAGAAGGGATTTAAAGTTGCTTTTGGACCTAGTCATTATCTCATATTTGATGCATGTGGTCACATAATGTTAATAGGGAAAATAGTCAATAACTTCTACTTGCTTGATCTGCATCATGCATCAAATAACATACATTTTTTTTTCTCACAAAAGAGGGTGATACATGGTTATGACATAAAAGACTTTGTCACATACATATGCAACATTTGAATCAACTGAATAGAAAAAAAATGGTTGAAGGTTTACCAAAACCCACGTTTGAGAGGGATAAAGTATGTGAAACTTGCCAAAAGGGCAAGCAAACCAAGGTCTCTTTTAAACCTAAAATTTGTGTTTCAACTGAAAGGCCTTTGGAATTGCTTCACATGGATCTATTTGGACCTTCACGAACCATGAGTCTTGGTGTAAACTTCTATGCATTAGTAATAGTTTATGATTATTGTAGATTCACATGGACATTATTTTTAGCTGCCAGGAATGATACATTTCATGCTTTTAAGATGCTTTTAAATCGTGTATTGATTAGGCATACTTTAAAGAAAACCCCTTATGAGTGTTTCAAAGGTAGAGGGCATGTTTTGACTCACCTGAAAGTGTTGGCTGTAAATTCTTTATTTTAGATAATGGCAAAGAACAACTTGGCAAGTTTCATGTTAAAGGAGATGAAGGTATATTTCTTGGTTATGCTACAAATAATCATTCATATAGTATATATAATAAAAGGTTAATGACTGTTGAAGAGTCCATGCATGTGGTATTTGATGAAACTATCCCTAACTTGAAAGATCAATTGTTAAAGAATGCAGATAATGAAAATATACTTTTGGAGAAGCAATCTAGTGCAATAAATGAGTCAATTGGAAAGGAAAAATAGTTAACTGAAACAACAGTTCACAAAAACTTACCCAAGGAGTGAATTGAACCTAAAGGGCTATCAAAGGACAACATCATTGGTGATATTAATCATGGAATATCCACTAGACACAAACTTACTTACTATCAACATGTTGCTTGGATTTGATGAAGCAAGTGCATGAGATCATGTGTGGTTGATGAAGAATTGATGAAGGTTTGTTGTTGATCAAGCTTTTGATCTGTTGCATCTTGAGTTATCATGAAGATCTCAAAGCTTAAAGATTATATTGTATTCCTAGATAATATGACATAGGATAAATATCTTTTGTCATGTGTTTATCTATTTCAATCTGTTAAAAAGGTTTTTAATAGGTTAAAAGGCTTGTTGCATATAATTCTAGTATAAATGTATTCAATCAATTGAATTTTTAATCAATCGATTGATTTTACATAAGTCAAGTGAAATAAGCAAATTGTATCAAAGAAAAGTAAACCTTAAGCTAGTGAGTCAAATCTAGCTTATTAAGCAAAATAAATATCAAACACTTTAGAAACATGAGAATAACACAAGAAGACGAGTCTACTTGAGTGGAATGCAAGAGGAGAGGATGAAGTGACGAGAGTTGGTTGGGGGATGTGTGGTAGGAGTAGGACGCAGGTCCTACGCTTGGCGAGAGTAGGGTTGAGTGATGGGTGGTCTGGAGTCAAGGAAGGAGTAGTGCCTGGCGCTAGTGGGTCTAAAGAGTGGAAGTTGAAATTAGGAGTTAGGGTTTCTAAAATCAATTAAGAGTGTCAAAGCTTGAGATTTGATTTGGGAATTAAGGTTAGGGATTTGAAAGGAGGTTCTTATTTGGGAAAAATGAGACTTAAGGCTAGAAAGAGGAGGTGCAGTAGGACTGTGAGGGAGTGGACCAGCTCAAAACAGATTTAAAACTACCCAATCACAACAAGCGTAGTGCTATTGCTTGGCGAAGGGTCTCAAGCCGTCAGGCACTATATTAGTAATTTAGTACAAGGGCCTTTTTTTGGTGTGACGCCAGGCGTGCGCGAAGGTGCTGCCAGGTGCTTGGCCACTAAAATGCTCCCAAGGGTTGATTTGGAGTTGGTGCCAGGCGAAAAGGAGTGTGCTGCCAACCGGTTAGGCTGTAGTGGTGGAAATTTTGTGTTTCTTGGGTTATGGTTGGGTTGGCTTGACTTTATTATGCTCCCACCAACCTTGCACTCTTGCATAAAACTTTTTCAAACTTTCTCAATCTTAGACCATGCACCCACACTCATGCAAAGCACTCAATGCACAGAATGCATACAACAACACATAAACACAACAATTTAAGACATGAATTCAATACACAAGCTATGCTACTACTATTTTAACAAACACCTAATTTTTCACTACCACGTTCTACAATGCACTAGGATTGAACTAAATCTAAAATGCCACAACACGCACAAGCTATCACCATCCTAAAACTCAACATGCATGACAACACTCAAAGCTATGCTACCATAGGTTCACATATGCAAATTTAACACAAAGTTCAACATCTCAAAAAACACAACAATCCATACTAACACATTTCACATATGTATACAAGCATAATACTAAATTACAACATTAAGTTAAAACAAAAAGAGTTTAGAGCGTTGGGTTGCCTCCCAGGAAGCTCTTGTTTAATGTCACGAGCCTGACAGGTGATGCGCTTATGCTTGGTTAGTGCTTTTGGTGTGCTCCTTCCCAACCTCACACTTATACAACTTCAATTGTTCAGTAGTCACCAATTTTGTCCTTCTAGAATAAGGAGCTTAAATTTCAATCCTTCCATCAACTTTGATGTCTCTAATAACCCACAACCTTGACCATTTTAACTTGAATCTTCTAGGAGAAATATTCAACTTTTCCTTTCTCATCACAATTGGTTGGCCAAGTCTAAGCTCATTAGTTCCCATCAAAGAGTGGTGGCGAACTAGAACATCATCTTTCTCTTCCCTCTCTTTATTCACTTTAGTAGAGAAATAATTGAAACACTTTCCAAGCAACTTTGAAGTTTGCCATGGTCTACTAGTCACAGATAACACTTCATTGATGGCCTTAAGACTAGTTTGTTCATCACTAGGTTCTTGCACAACTTCAAAAACATTGAAAGTTACCTCCTCATCTTGGTCTTTCAATTTCAGTGTTCCCTCATCCACATTGATGACAACCTTGGCTGTCTTCATGAATGGTCTCCCAAGAATGAGCAGTACCCCCTTCATCTTCCTCCATTTCCAAAACTACAAAGTCCACCGAGAATTTGAGCTTATCTATTTGAACCACTACATCTTCCATTACACACTAGGGATATTTGATGGACCTATCTGCCAATTACAAGGCCATCCTTGTTAATTTAGCTTTGAGTCCACTAATATTTCTAAGTAGAGATAGGGGCATCAAATTGATTCTAGCCCTTAAGTCAACAAGAGCTTTCCCCATATCTTGATTTTCAATGGTGTAGAGGATGGTGAAGTTACCCGGATCCTTGAATTTTGGAGGAAGATTTTTTTGAATAATGGAACTACAAATCCCTTGCACTTCAATGGTTTCCTCTTCTATGTACTTCTTCTTTTTTCCAAGGAATTCCTTCATGAACTTTCCATAAGAAGGTATTTGTTGTCGTTCTTCAGAAAGGGAGTCTTGATCTCAAGTTGCTTGAATATGTCTTTGAACTGAGCTAACTGTCTTTCCTTCTCTTTTCTTAAAGGATTCTAAGGATATGGAAGGTGTTTCACAACAACTTTCTCTTTTTTCTTTTTCTTATTTTCTTTCTCTTCATCAACTTCTTCATCTTTTTGGATCTTTTCTTCATCCTTTTTCTTCTCTTTAACCTCCACTTTTTCTTTCAAACCTAGCCCAACCTCCTTTCCACTTATAGGGAAATGACTTTACATTCCTCTTTGGGGTTGGCTTGAGTATTAGCGAAGAATGAGCCACCATGTTGGTCTGCTAATTGCTTGGCTAATTGCCCCACTTGCACCTCCAAATTTTTAATTGATGCCTCTATGTTCTTCTGATTTTGGTTTGCCACTTTTTGGTTTTGAATTGACATTTGCAAAAACTGCTGCATCATGTCTTCAAGCTTTGAGGTTCTATCAAAGAAAAAAGGGTGTTGGTAACTTGGTTGAGTTGGGGGTTTCATTGGACGTTCTTTCTTGACCTATGTTTTGGTGAGGCCTCCGTCCTTAATTGAAATTTCCTTGATGGAAATTCCAATCAAGGATGGCCCTGATTACTCATATAGCTAAATTCCTCCTGAGATGTGTTTTGCATTGCACATTATCCATTAGAATGGTTTTTCCCACACAATTCTCAGCCTTGCCCTTGTTGATGTTGAGCTAGAGAAGCATTTTGAAGTTCTTGAGGAAGTTGAGAAAGTTTCTTCATGAGAGCTTCAAGTTGTTGAGTCATGATTTTGTTTTGAGCAAGCAAGGCATCTTGGGATTGACGCTCTAAGACACCTATCTTTTGCAAATGGGTTCTCTTAATATAAGCGTCATTTGACTAGTTGCCATGTTCTCTACTAACTCCTACGCTTCCTTTTGTGTCTTCCACTTGATATTTCCTCCAGCTGAGGCATTCAACATAAGCTTTGTTTGGGATCTAAGCCCTGCCAAGAAAAAAGTAATCAGTGTACGTTGATCAAACCCATGAACGAGAGTTTTCCTTAATAGTCATTTAAATTTACCATATGCTTGGCCCAAGGACTCATCAATATCTTGCTGGAATGCAGATATTTCTTGCTTTCCCTTGTTGACTTTGGACTAAGGGAAGTATTTGTTCAAGAATTTGGCCACCACATCATCCCAATCATTTAAGCTATTCTCAGGGAAGGAGTTTAGCCAAGCTTCAACATTTCCAACTAATGATAAGGGGAATAGACTTAGGCAAATGGCTTCATGTAGTACTTGATGGATCTTCACTGTGTTCCATATCTCCAAGAAAGTTGATAGATGAGTGTATGGATTTTTATGAGTCAATCCCTTGAATTGATTACTCTAGACCAAGTGAATGAGAGCTGGCTTCATCTCCATATATGTGGTATTGACGGTCGATCGAGCAATACTATTGAAGTTGATATGGCATGCGAACGCTGCATAATCTTCCAAAGTGCATATTTCACGACCTCTACCATCACCATGAGGATTTCATCCATTTCTTCCTCTGGAGATGAGTCAATACTCAAAGAAGTAGTGTCAAGATTGTCTGAAGTAGAAGATTCCAGGGCAACTTGTGTTAGAGCTTGTCGTCTCCTAGTGGCACTATTGTTTATGGGGGCAATTTTCTCTATCTTAGGATCAACAAGGAGTGGTTCTAAAGACACAATCCTCCTTGTATGGATGTTACCCTGCATACACTAGAAAACAACAACAAGCTCAAACTACAAGTTAGCCCAAATAATCTGTGTATCTAACTAAACAAAAAAAGTAAAATATGAACAAAAGAATTAAGTTTAAAAAAAGTAAAAAATCACACAATAGTCTAGTATTAGACACGGGTCCCTCGCAACAGTGCCAAAAACTTGTTAAGACTCTAACATGTGTACTAGGTTACACAAGTAGTAAACGGTAAGACCGGGATATCGTTTCCCAATAGACTTGTGTAATACTAATTGATAGTGTAATTAATACCTAATTTAAACTAAAGAATGAATCCAAAATTTTGAGTTTCATGTACGAAAGTAAATTTGTGCATAATTGATTAAAGATGAACTTTGGAAGTTAAAGGAACTTAGTCAACGGAATAGATTAGAAATTATATGAATTGATATTGTCGGGGTTAGAATTCACCTACTTCGCTCTCATGCAAACATAATTTTACATACTCTATATCAATATGCTAATATCAACCCACAAATATACTCAAACCCTAATTCCTTAGTGGAATAAGCCTAAATTTCCTTATCAAGAGTTAATCCCTTGAACTCTAAAGAAGCAAACACGCTTTAAGCACTAGGGTTTAAGACAACCAATAGGTCAAGCCCCAATCCTAGATACAAGCTTCATTGTGTTTTCTTGTTCCAAATCAAGGTTTCAAAACATATTTCCATACCTAATGAACCAAATATCATACAATGGATTGCCAAATCAATGCAAGCATTAAGTGAAGAAACAAGAAGACTAGCATTTAATGAAAGAGGCATATATATATATATATATATATATATATATATATATATATATACAAAACATTTGCATTTACACAAGAGTTTAAAAGCTACATCTAACCCCAAAAAAATGGGTTTAACTCTCCATTGTCATGGAGAGCACAAGCTTACAAAAATGGAAATGGAAGAGGAAGGAGATACAAAGAGGAAAAAATGAGAGTTCCCACAAGCTCTAGCAGTCCTCTAAGCACTCCAAGTCATGTTGTTTGAGCTCCACAACGTCCAAGATGAGTTTCCCTTGCAAAAACATGAAGAAATAGGGCTAACTTGCCACATCAGCGAAAGTGACGCCTGACGAAAGCCACTTGCTACCAGGCGCGACCTGTTAAATCAGTGTTAAAGACTTACGTGTATCGGCCGATGGTCTCTAGGTACCGCCTGACACTGAGTCACTGAATGCATGCTGGCGCTTGGCTCTAGCTTTGTGTCACCCGACAGTTACTATTTCTTCCATTTTATAATATTTTTTATCTTCTCCTTTCTACTTCGGGTCACTCACTTGTCTAGGTTTTGGAACAAAGTTTCCTGTCTACCAAAAGATACAAAAAATGGGGATTAGTTGTAAAATTATATCAATGTAACCCAAAATGTATTTATTTACAAAAGCAAGGTAAAATTGAGAATTAAGTAGGTTGAAAGCTATGGAAGAGTTGATTTTGCTAATAAAATGTAACCTAGATAGAGGTAAAAATTAAGATTATCAATGAGGTGGTCGTGTGTTTGAACCTTGTCTAGAATAAAATCATAATATTTTATTTTTTTGCCTTGGTGACGAATTTGAGTAGGTGAAGAGCTGAATGTAGGTTCTACGAATCGGGACACAGACAAAGAGGTTAATTAAGGACCAAATTAATGTGGAGATTTCATTTAATTTTGTTTAAATTTAACTAAATTAGTTTTAGTGTTGGCAAGGGGAAGGTATCAGCCACCAAATTACACTATAGAACTGAACTAAGAGTGAATTGAAAGGTGGAGATAGTTGGGGATCAAAGGGAGGACAACTTAGATCAAGGAGAAAGCTAGAAACATTTTTGGAGTGAGAAATCCAGGATAGGGGAGTTGTTATCTGTGTTTATGATTAAATTATATGTTTTCGTGGTATATGGTATAATGGGGTGCCTTATCTATTGAATATTGTTCACTAGAGTGCCAAAATGCATGACAAAATTGATGATTGGGGAGATTTCGAGTTAGTACAGGTGTAGGAAAATCTGGGCAGAACCTAGATTTGTATGCACTGTCTGGCGGCGCATGAACTGTCGTCAGGCGACACATTAGTGTAGTAGGACATTTTGGTTGTGTTCTATGTTTGACGTTCTTGGTGGGAGGGTTTATCTAGTAATTTCGTGCATAATATAGATTAATTGGGCAGACGGTGTGGGAAGAAAACACTTGCATGTAAGATGATTAAATATTTATATAAAATGATGGATGGGACTAAAAGTGTGTAAAAGTAAGGTTGCTTGGTGTGAAATGTTGTATAGTGTATGTTTTGGAACCTGTCATTTTGTGCAAATTGGAATGTTAGTTGAAATTCAAGGTGGCATGTTTTGGTTGGTAAACGAATAAGGACATAGTAAATTAAATTAATGAATGAGTGATGGCATAATCTCAATTATGAAATTGTTGGTAAATGAATGTGTTGAATTTGTGATTCAATCATATAATTATGGTTGGATAAGTATAATTGATATTATTAATTGTTGGGTGTGTGTCTAGGGTTCTTTAGAACCTGCCCAAAATGCCAGAAGTCAGTAGTACTGTCGCTACTAGTATGGTGCCTAGCGACGCGGGACGAGCCACTAGGCGATAGGGATCCAAAACAATGGTAGTGGTCACTAGAATCGCATGGCGCCTAGCGATGGGCGGTGGTTCTACTAGGCGAAAATGGTCAGGTAGAGTGCTTTGGAGATTCAGGGCACTTGGCGGCGTGAAGCGTCTGCTAGGCAATTTGGAACCAGTTTTAGACTAGCGATATGTGTGAAGCGCCATGCGGTGTCGAGTACAAAGTTGGATTGCATGGAGGATTCTACACAACTTTGGATAGAGTTCTTGAGGCGATGACTTGTTAGGGGCCTTTTACAAGTTGTAGCTCATACTGGGTTAACACGTGGCTACTTGAGGTTGTAGCCTGGTGGTTTTGGAGGTCTAGTGGAGTATGCGAGATTGTGGCTCGTACGAATGGATTTCGGAAGATTGTCGTCCTCGGTGATTAGCCGACGAGTTTGGTAGTCTTGGGACAAATACAGACTGTGGTTCGTATTGGGGAACTCCACTTGGTATTGTAGATTGTAGTCCATAACAAGATCATTCCCACGTGTGGACTATAGGTGGTGGCCTGTAGTCGAAGGGGCAAGTAGACACTCATGGCAGCAAGAATCGACCAAGCGAATCATCAAAGTTGTAGGATCAAAAGGCATCTAGAGAAAGATGTGAATGTTTGGGTGTAAGGTTTAGGTGTATCAGAAGTGTTAGGGGTTTTAAATTGTTATTGTAATGTACATTGTAATGTATTTTTATTTTGAGCTCATCCTATCTGTGTGTGGTTGGTGATGATCATGTAACTCGTTACATGGGAGCAGATGTTGATGCATGTGAGCACATGGATACTTAGAGCCGAACAAGAGCCAACATGGGGGACTTTTTTTATGGACTTATTTTTTTGGATTTTATGGATTATTTTGTAATCAGTTACTATAAATTGTTTTGTAAGCATTGAACGCATTTATGGATTTTATCTTTTGGCGCTTATAAAATAAAGTTTGAATTTTCCCATGTTTTGGGAAAGTACTTCTTTAATAAATGTGATTTATTAATATTTCTATTATTTTAGTTCTAAATAAGTAAATGTACTTTATGTTTAAATGCACAATCAATTAGTTGTCTACTCTAGTATAGGTTCTAATATCGTGTCCAATGATTGGATACTCACAAATATGTAATCAATAATTATCATGCAGTTAAAGCAAGAATAAAACACAAGAGTGATGAAAAAGAATTATATTCATTAATGGAATTCATGGATAATTAAAAATACATTACACCCAACCCGTGTGAATGAGGGAGTTAGTTACTCCTAGACATACTAAATACAAGAATGATGTTGAAATTGAATTCCTCTAGCCTTTGGAATGCCCTTCTACCTTCAAGTGTAGAGACATCAAGTTTCTTTCTCTCCAAGTGTGTGTTTAGCTTATGTTAGGCCCTTAATTTATAGACTTTCATAATTGGACTAGGCCTAAAATTTAGATTTGATTTGATACTTGAATAAATTGTAAGATATAATTCTTGAAATATATCTTTTAATCTTTGGAGATTCAATATCTTTGGATTAATCTTCAATTATTCTGACTTGTAATTTGAATAGCCAATTTTGTGGATATCTAATATTGTTGATAATCTTTGACTACTCAATATTCCAATCATTTTGTTGATAATATTCCCAAATCTCAGAGATATCCCTTTATTTGCATAATATAATCCACACATTTATCTTTTCCACTTTTATAGGTTTAATTACTCGGATGATACCCACTTTGGTACATGTGTGTCAATCTAGTATCCGCTTTTAAAAAATTGTCAATTGCATCCCAACTTTTGAAAAAGTGCTTCAATTAGGTTCCTTTCAAACGGAGTTGACTAACGCCGTTAGTCAACGTGCCACGTGTCAGTATATGGCTTTTTTTTAAAATTTTAATTTTTTTAATTTTTTGAAAACATAAATAAAAATGCCACGTGTCAGGTCCCTATGTGTGACATCTGCCATTGTCAGTGTCACTATTAGATGCAATTGTGTTGATTTCGATTTAGTCCCTATGTATGTCTTTTTGTTTCAATTTAGTACCTACTTATATGTATCTAATTCAATTTTGTCCCAATTTTTTTAATAAGTAAAATAGTTTTGTAATTCATTTTTTATAAAATTAAAACTAATTAAGTATAAATATTTTTACAAAATTATGTACTAATGTTTATATTGTTTCTCTCAATTTCAGACCAAATTTATTATTTGTATAAATGTTTTACTAATATTTTTTATTAAAGATGACTTTTTAACATATTACTTTCTTAATTACTTTTTTTATTAAGTACTCATGTTTTGTTAATTTTTTTTTCCAAAATAGAACAATATTATCTCTTACTAATTTTAAACCAAAATTTCTATTTGTCTGAATGTTATACTAATTTTTTTTATTAAAAATGACTTAATAAAATGACTCTTACCACTAAATTTTAATATAAATATCAAATACTTAATTTTTGTAAAAATGTTATACTTAATTACTTTTAATTTTATAAAAAATGAATCTTAATTATTAAAAAAAATTAGGTCAAGATTGAATAAGATACACATAAGTAGGTATTAAATTGAAACAAAAAGACATATATGGGGACTAAATCGAAATCAACACAATGACATCTGATAGTGACACTGACACGTGGCATTGCAATGCGACGTGGCACTGACAATGCCACATGTCACACACAGGGACCTGACACGTGGCATATTTTTCAAAAAATTTAAAAAAAAAAAAATTTAAAATTTTAAAAAATAAAAAATAAAAAAACACATACTGACATGTGGCACGTTGACTAACGACGTTAGTCAACTTCGTCTGAAAGGGACCTAATCGAAACACTTTTTCAGAAGTTGGAATGCAATTAACACTTTTTTAAAAGTGGGTACCAGATTGACACACTTGTACCAAAGTGGGTACCATCCGAGTAATTAAACATTTAATAAAACCTGAAATGTTAAATAAAATCCAAAAATAAAATAAAAATAAGATATAAAAATAAATAAAATAAAATAAAAACATGATAATGTCAATTATGAAAATACCCCAAACTTAAACATTTTCATGTCCTCATGAAAGATTAAAAATTTTGGATTTTGAAAACTGTCAACTTGATCAAAACATTTCAAGAGCAACTAACTTTCAATCCTAATTATGCTATATCGAAGAATTTTGCTTGTTGCTAAAAGTTCAAGACAGTACAATATGATTTGCATGTATCCACTTCAATCCTCAATCATGATAAGAATGGGTGGGAACTACTTTTTGGCTTCGTTTATAAAGATTTTGGATTTGCTCAAAATGATCAAATTATATCCGATCTTGTGTCCAGTTTTCCAGTCATTTTAGATACAATTTTAAAATATTGGATTTTCCGTTATTTGAATCGCATATCTCCATCACTTGTAGTGATTTATCATTCAATGAATGATTGACAGAAAAATCGATTTACTTCAATGAATTTCAAGTTTTTATCTAAAAAATGAATTAAGAACCAGACTATTGAAATAACTCACGACAATTTAGTTTTTTACTCAACACATATATCTATAGTAATAATAATCACTCACACTCAGCATGTTATAAAAATACTTCATCAATTATTTCCCATCATTTAAATAATTAAATTCACATCATTGGTAAGATAAAAAGGTCTTTCATATGTTTGTAATGCGGCTTGGCTAGAAAAAAAAAATATTTGTTTTCTCAGGAATTCAAAAACACCATTAAGCCTAAGAGAATAAACACATGTGAATGTTTTTATGAATATGCTCCACTTTTTCTTTCATCTGCTTCATGCAACCCTTTTCTATCACATAAAACTGTTATCTTTCCTTTTTTTCTCTAGGGTAGGGTTTTTATAAAAGCTTACCCTAAAATTATTGGGGCAGGGTTTGTTTACAAAAGCGTATCTCAAACATTTTTAATCTTATACACTGATATGTGGTAGGGTGTTTACATCGTACACCAAACTGATCCATCTCATACCTTTATTCCACTCAACATGTATATGTTCTCTATGCTAAGGTATGGGACAAAATATATTTTCCTTAAAATCTAAGGGTAAAGAATGAAACATGTAGGCTCCAAGAGGGTAACAATAGATAAGAAACTTTTTGGTTGGCCATTTGGCTAAGTTGCTTTACACATCAAACAATACCCTTATCCTTTCTATCCAATTATGTGATTTTATTAATGAGAATCAAGCAAAAATCAATTTAATGACAATAATTGCTCACCTTACAACTCTTTACACAAAAGCTCATAATACTCAATGTTCCTGCAGAGAACAAACAAGATAAGTTAGGCACGAGTGTCACCTTACCTATATAGTCCTCTATCTCCTCAGTTGTCCTCTTTCCGGTTGGCACATGTCTGCTTGGACCTAAGAGGGGTTACCTGCAGAAGGGACTCCGAAGCTCAAGTCAGCCAAAGCTCTCAAAAAGTCAAATTAGGTGATTAATGGAGTAATGAATGCGTACCTTTAATTACTGGGGTCCACGTGTATTTATAGAGCATTAATTATGTCGGGTTATGCCGTGGGCCGGGCCCTAGCTTGGGCCCTAGTTTGGGTTGTAAGTGGGCCTGGGCCCTAACCCAGGTCCTTAGGTCGATTATTGTGGACTCATTGAGTATCAGGGGACTTTAATTTTGTTAAGTGTATTAAGGTTGTCGGCCTAAATCGACTACTTCCCTTGGCGGTGTGTGTTGCCCATATGCTGTCTTAGGCAGGTTACTCCTCTAGATGTTTATGTTACCGGTTCAGGCCGGCTAGACTTAGGTCAGCCCAGCCTAGGCCGGTTACTTGAATGTTTTGGTGTATAGGTATGGTGATCGTTTTATTATTATTTTGTTAAGTTGGCTTGGTGTGGTACACCCAAATATTTTCAAAAGGACTACCTATCATATAATCATACCAACTATCTTTCACTTAAAGCGTGTCACAATATATTCCATCAGTATGCACAATCAAGATGAAAAATAGTCAATGCTTAATGTGTATTTCAGTTGAATTAATCATTACATTAATTGAAATGCAAATTGAGAACATGATTAGCTCATATGAAGCTTAAGATAATGGCAAACCCATCCAAACAGAAATACAATGTAGAAACAAAAGAAAATAATTAAAATTACTCAAAGCAAGAATACAAATCAAGAAAACTCCATGTTCTTCGCAAGGCGAGTCTAGCTTGCTCGCATGCCAATTGATTCACAACACACGTAAAATACAAAGAGAAAATGCTCGCTAGGGGAAGTTGTTCGCTAGGAAAGCTCCTTCGTTGAACGAATGATAAAATAGGGGTTAAGTGCTCGTTGGGCGAATGTGTTCGTCTAGCGAACTCGATTGTTGTTGTGTTTTTTATGGAATAAAAATTAAATGAAAATTTAAAAATGTTGGGTTGCCTCTTAGTAAGTGCTAGTTTAATGTCTGATATGTAACATCCCAATTTTAGCAGCTTAAAAACAAATAAAATAGGATTGTTTCACTATAGTAGTTAAAAACAGAAGATCCAATGTATAAAGTATATGAATACAATCCTAAAACAAATAGGACTATAAAAGCATAACATTTATACAAACCAACTAAAAACCAATTCTAATTCTAAGCACAAACCACTCACTTACAACAGCTCCCACAGAAACCTTCAACCACCCTAAAAGGTGACTCCTCATCATCTAGAGGTGCCTCTAACACTACAACCACATCTGCCCCCACCGAATAGGTAATCATCGCAAAAGAAAGACAAACAACACAGAAACATAGAAGAAGAGTAAGTTAATTGCAAAACAGATAAGCAAACATATTTATATTTAAATAATGCTAAATACTTACAAACATGTTATTAAACATAACTCTGATATATAATCACACACGCAGTGACACTAAACTCAATTATCCGGATACATGCATTTGACATCTAATCCCCTATCGGCTTGTACCTGCGGATGGTTTCCAAACTATGTAGAGTTTGACCTCAAGGGGTTATCACCCAACCACCAACAAGGTAAAACCCCTTCGCGCTTAGGACTTGATCGAGTCCAGTAGCTAGGATCTCCTTCATGTCTTCACCACATAATCTACTCTATTCTACTTGAGCGTTAGAAGTTATTAGAGAAACGATACCAATCCAATAATGAATCCTTATGCAAATGCATACGCTAAAACCTCCACACAGAATTTCTCCTTGAAATTCTTTAAACATTATAACTTTGCATGCTCACACAACATTTCATACCAATTATGATCATATATACCCATAATAACATTTTTATCTCAATTGATAACAATAAGGACTATAGAATCCAGTTCAAGTATACATAGAACACCCAAAATAATCAAAACAACAAAAACAACCAAAGAGAGCAATTAAAGTTATACATGAATACACACTACAAGAAAATGCTTCATTAGTAACCAATTTTAGTGACCAAAAGTTGTTAGTTACTAGAACTACTAATTTATATACAAGTTTACAAAGTAAACAAAATTATTGGTTACTAAAATAGTTACTATTATGAATAAAAAATTATAATTGGTCACTAACTTGGTTTTTAAAGTTAGCTACCATAGTTTTGGCTACGAAAGAAAACTGGTCACTAAAAATTAGCTACCTAAGTTTTCGCTACCAAAATAACTTAGTTACTAAATTGCTCTCTAATTAATTAGTGACAATTTTAGTGACCAATTATAATTTTTTATTTATATTAGTGACTATTTTAGTAACCAATAAATTTTAATTTTGTAAATTGGTATCTAAATTGGTCACTATAGTGACTAACAACTTTTAGTCACTAAAATTGGTTACTAATAAGACATTTTCTTGTAGTGACATATAAATGGTGAAATCCATTTCTTTAATCACAGACTTCAAAATAAAGATCCCACTGTTCACAATGAAGATTCACATGTCTAGAATCAACTGTCAAAATTTCTACTAAATTTAATGGTTAACGAAGCGAAAATCTTCATTTTACCAATAAGATGCAGTGTCGAAAACAGAGTAATGCTCAGCTCCAGAAAGTGGCACCCAACGCTGATCGGATCAAAAGAGCCAATGTTCAACGCTGCCACGGTGAGGCTTAACGTTGATTGGCTCGTAAAATCCAACGCTCAACGCTGCCATGGTGAGGCTTATCGTTGTATCAAATATCAACAATCACAAATTAAGGTTTTTAAGCAATCTGGATCTGCTTCATTACTCCAATTGGTACTTCTACTATAAGCAATGGTCAAAAAGAATTTATAAATTATAGTAGGTAGCACCAATTAGATCCATGATCCAATAACTTCATATTTCTCAAATACCCTCAATTCAAACAATACAATCATTTAAAAGATCAACATACCACAATCACAAGCCTCAATAATTCATCATAGCAAATACTTCACAATCATACAATATATAACTCACTCACTCTAAAAGCTATTAGATTCCATTACCTGTTATCCTACTTAGGCAACTCTATATACATCAAACGCCTCTAACTCCATAGGATGCTCTATCTAAACATAGAAACATCACAAGAACGATCAAGACACACCGTTATGATCATTGATCAACATAGACTCATATTGATGATTAAAACATCGCATGCAAGCTGAAGGAACTCACATTCAACAAAAAACAGAAAAAGACTAAAAAGAAGGTGAAAACTCAACTTATGTGAATGGAGAAACTGATCGGTCCAATTTGAAGAGCTCGTCGAGAGGATCAATCCTACGTTCTCAATTTTTCAATCAAATTACTAGAGAGACAAAATTCCTAGAGAGAAGTCAAAGAGCTATAGAAAAGTGGTTTCTAGAGAGATAATGTATTTTAAAATAATGAAACTCTTTTAGAACAATTCTATTTATATTAAAACCTTTTAATATTAAAATAATAGTGTCTCACTATTTTTAAACCTCTATCAATTCTAAAATGACATTTTCTAGGGTTTCACAAGATAGCTCGACCCTTCATTTGTTGTGGAGAAAAGAAACTGGAACAATTTTTCAGTAGTTTGGAAACCTTGGACTTCAATGATGTCTTCCTCAATGTACTTTCTCTTCTTGCTAAGGAAATCTTTCAAACATTTTATGTACACTGACATTTGTGTTATCGCTTCAGAGAAAGGAATTTTTATTTCCGATTGTTTGAAGATCTCCATGAATCGAGTCAACTTTTTTTCCTTATCTTTCTTGGATAGTACGAGAGGATATGGAAGGATTTTCTCCAAATTTTCTTCTTTTCTTTTCTCACTTTTCTCCTCCTTTGTTCCTACGGAAACACTAATAGCGTATTAGGGAGCACAAATCATATCTTACACCAGTCGTCGACTTCTCAGACTGGTTGCTCCTTGGATTAGATATGTCCTCTTTTAGTGTTGGCAGATTGGACCCTTAGGGGGTTACCTGCGGAAAAGACTCCGACGATCAAGTTAACAAAGGCTCTCAAAAGTCAAATCACATATTACTGAATTAATGAAAATGTACCTTTAATTGTTAGGGTTCACATGTATTTATAGAGATATTAACTATATTTTACCCCCTTTATGGGCTAGGCCCCTCTTTATTGTGTTGGGCCAATGTTTAGGCTTTGACTGGGCCTAAGCCAGGCCCAAGTTCCATGTTTGTGATCTGACAATAGAAGTCCCATTGTGATTTCCTATGTTTGGAGTTGACGACTTTTACTTGTGTGTTATTCTTTAAAGTAGGCGGCATTAGCCGTTATATATGTGTCCTTATTTTGTGCAGTTAACTAACAATCTATTCTTTTTATGGTAGGAGTAGTCGTAGGTGGTTCAGACCGGGTAGTCAACCATATCGGTCCTGACTGCCTAGGTATAGTACATCCTCTTTTTTATTTTCTATTTTTTTCTTTCCGTTCTCATTCTTTCCATCGTTCTTTTCTTCCTCTCTTTTTTCATACACATTTCCACTCCGCGTTATAATAGCATTACAATGCTTTTTTGGGTTTACCTCTATATTGGTTGTAAAATTCGTTTCAAAATCTTCTTTTACTATCTTTGCTAATTTACCCAATTGTGTTTCCAAATCACAAATTGAGGCTTTTGTGCTCTTGTGAATTTAAAGAGAGACTTGCATCAATTGTTGGAGTGTCTCCTCCAACTTTTTGTCTCTTGTGTAGGGAAGGTTGTTGATGTTGTTATTTCTTATTGAATGGTCCATCTTGTCCTATGCTTGGATGAGACTTCCATTGGTTATTGAAATTCCCATAATTTCCTTGGCGGCCTTGATTTCCCATGTAGTTGACCTCCGTCGATGGTTGACTCTACATGGCACATCTACATGGCCTTGATTTGCACCGTATTGCTAATTTCCAAGAACGTGGCCAGGTTATTATATGGATTTTCATGTGATAACCCACAAAATTGATTACTCTACACCAAATGTATTAGGGTAGACTTCATCTCCATATTTGTTGCAATTATTGTTGGCCTAGCAATGCTATTAAAATTGAGTGGGCCCATAAATGTGGCATAGTCTCCTAAAGTACACTTTCCTTCACCTTCTTTAGCCATATCCACCTCTTCTTTGTGATTTGATGGTTGGATATATGCTTGATAAGAGAAATTTGTTGTACTTTCTATGGTTGTGGAGGAGACTTCTTGTGCTTCCTTTAATACTCTTCTCCTAATATTGTTGTTTCTCCAAGCTGTTCTTTCAATCTTCAGATCGTAGAGTAATTGATCAGCCAAAAACCTACGTCTCATCCATAGTAAAGAAAACTAGACAGGGCCTGTTAAATAGTATAAAACAATAAAGACAATTTTTTGAAAAAAAAAACTAAATCATTAAAGAAACACAACTAAACTAAACCAAACTATAGTCCCCGACAACGGGTCAGATATCGTATCCCACAGGGACTAATGTGGTTTAATTTAATTGACTAATTAAAAGGGTGAGAATAACAAACATTTTAGGTTTAGTTAAAAAAAAGAAAATAAATTCAAAATTAAATTGTAAAGACTAAAAGGAATTGGCAGAATGGAAACAAAGAACTTGATTGAGATATGTATCAAATAAAAGCTTCATTGCAATTGGGTTTTATGATCCAATTCAAAGCAAAAACACTAAACTATATTCTTCTAATTCCTAATTTAGTATTCACACCTTATATAACAAGCACTAATGTGTTAGCAACAAGTCTAAACTTTAATAAGAACCCTAATGTCTTAGAACTTTCCTTATTAAGAGTTTGCCTTAATGATCAAAATTATGATGTTATGAATGACTAATGATGTACAAGATTGATGCTGAAGTTGAATGCTTCCATCCTTCAAGTGTAAAGACATCAAGTTTCTTTCTCTCCAAGTGTGTATTTAGCCTATGTCAGGCCCTCAATTTATAGACTTTCATAATTGGACTGGACCTAAATTTATATTTGAAAACCTGAAATATTAAATAAAATTCAAAAATAAAATAAAAGTAAGATATAAAAATAAATAAAATAAAAACATGATAATGTCAATTATCAAGTGGATTAGCGACATGCGATAAGAGAGCGACAATAGGTGTTTCACCCTATTGTCTAAGATATTATGCTTTGAAAAAAAAATTTGGGGCATCGAGAAGTGTTTCTCCAAAGCCACAAAGTGGGTGCCAAAATGTTCTGACCAAAAGGTTGAAAGTTCGATCGGTTAGAACATTAATATTACTTTTGATTTTCAACAAAGTTCTCTACTCAATCTTTTGCTTCAGTCTTACTTGCCTTGACACGTTTCTTTTCCACCTTTTTTGCATGCCGACATGCTTGTGACATCCTTCTGTTCAATTATTTCTTGACACGCTCAACATGTAATGTAAAAGGTATACTTATGCTAGTATCAATTTTGTTTGAATTAGAAACTAAACTGGAAGGAGTGGAAAGTGAATTAAAATTTAGTAAAATATGTAATTGGTATAATAATATAATAGACTACATATTACATTAGACATAATCTATTATGCAACTAAGACAATTAGTTTTTGTTAAATTTTGAAATTAAGGAAAAGTTTGAAAAAAAAAATATTTTTTTTCCTTTTTACTTTGATTTTTAATTTTTCCACATGTTTTCACTACAAGAAAATCCTCAATTAGAAACCAATTTTAGAAACCAAAAATAGTTAGTCACTATAGTAACCAATTTAGATACAAATTTACGAAATAAAAAAGTATTTGTTACTAGAATAGTCACTATTATAAATAAAAAATTATATTTAGTCACTAAATTGATCACTAATTTTAAAGATCAATTTAGTGACTAATTATAATTTTTATTCATAATAGTGACTATTTTAGTAACCAATAATTTTGAGTTTTTTAATTAATATTTAAATTGATCACTAAAATTAATTATTATTTATAAATTTTCTTGTAGCATTTGAAGTGGCATGTGGATAATAGTTCTAGAATCTCATAATGAACTAGAGAAAATTGAGGCTAATCAAGTGGGAAAGCTTATTGTAGGCTATTGCATTAGAAGTTTAAGGGTAAAATATATTAAATGGCATAAAAGACTCACATTTATGTAAAAAGCGTTGGTACCTTATATATGAGTTTTAGTAGATAAAATATAAAATCTCTTTAAAAATAGTGATGAAAAGTTGCGTCGAAGAATTTAGAAAAAGTGTATATATTTTTTCATCTTTGATTTTTTTTACCAAATGATTTTTTTCATGGATATTGAAGGGTATAGGTTGGTCACTTAATAATTATTTTATTCCTACCAAGAGTTAAAAGAATAAAACAAGTGAAAAAAGGAAACAACTGAGAAATAGAAAGGAAAGGAAAAAGTGGAAATAAAACTATTGTTTTTAAGAAAAATTACTAAGTATATATGGTAGTGACAATATTTACTGGAATGATAACACCTGAGTCTAATTAAACAAAATTCATGTCAATTAAATAGAAAAAAATGAAAAATAAATTTATAAGTTAGTATCGGTTTTCCTTTTCTGCTAAATTTATTTGTAATAACGTTCAGTTGAAAAAAAAAAATGAAATCATAAAAACAAAAACTAGGGTAGGGTACTGTATATGTGCATTTTTTTTTCGGTGTGTATTCAACAAAACAACCTTTTGACCATGCAGTTTTTCTGTTTGTCTGTTTGCTTAATTTAAAAGACACGTATGTGCATTGGTAAAAGATTAAGATTTGCGTTCTGAAATAATAATCATTGGTTTGACTGGTATACGATAATCAATAAGTAGTACTGCTACTGTATATGGAATCATTTCACATATGAAATTTTCATAAAAGCTATTTCATCCAAATAGAATACTCGACTTTCTTATCTTCATTTATGTACACACCTAGCCGGTCTCATCGGCATATCAACACATATCACTCTTGACCGACATATCTATATTGGCAAAGGGTGAGAGACTAGTGTACCACACTAAGCCAACTTAACAAAATAATAATAAACAATCACCATATCTATACGCTAAATCATTCAAGTAACCGGTCTGGGCTGGATTGACCGAAGCCTAGCCAGCCTGAACCGGTAACATAAAACGTTAAGAGGAATAACTTGCCTAAGACAGCATATAAGCAATACAAACCGCCAAAGGGAGTAGTCGGTTTAGGCCGACAACCTTAATACACTTAGCGAAATCAAAGCCCCCTGATATCCAATGAGCCCACAATAATCGAACTAAGAGCCTGGCTAGGGCCCAGGCCCACCTACAACCCAAACTAGGGCCCAAGCTAGGACCCGATCCATGACATGGCCAGACATAATTAATACTTTATAAATACGCATGGACCCCAGTAATTAAAGGTATACATTCATTACTCCATTAATCACCTGATTTGACTTTTTGAGAACTTTGGCTGACTTAAGCTTCAAAGTCCTTTCTGCAAGTAACCCCTTCCGGGTCCAAGCAAACATGTGCCAACCGAGAAGAAACCAATTGAGGAGATAGCAGACTATACGGGTAAAGTGACACTTGTGCCTAATGTATCTTATTTGTTCTCTACAGGAACAATTTACATGAAAAGTTGACGATTCTAGTTAATTGATGGATTACCATAAAGTAATAATTTATTTAAGATTTGTTTTGGGAACTTCTAAATCTATGTGAATTTTAAAGTTAATTTAATTAATAACATGAAATATAATTTAATTATATATATATATATATATATATATATATATATATATATATTAAATGTAGAATTTTTAACATGTATTTTCTTGATTTAATAATTGTCCATTTTTGTACTGAATGATGCTAACATGAGTGTGAAACTAATAACAACTTTTATTCTTAAAACAAATATATGAATAAAGATTAAATATGTTTTTAGTTCTTAATTTTTTAAATTCATCTCTATTTCAAATTTTAATACATTTTATTTTCAAATGTTGACAAAAAAAAGAGATTGACATATTGCTTTAATAAAGACTTTTGATGATGATGACTTATGAAGAAGTGTGGAAGACTTAATGATAATTTATAAAAAGTGTTGAAGACTTAAAAATGCATGGATTCTAGAGATACATTGAAGACTTAAAGTTTAGTTGTTGAAGTCTTGTAATTTGTATATCTTATTTAAAATAGTTAAACTAATAGGAGAATAGTCAAAAGGTTGAACCCAAGTAAGCAACGCACTGAAAAAACTTAAGAAAGAGTTTTTGCTTCTACAATTAACACTGGAATAATCAATTATTCTTATTGATAACTGATTATCTTACTGAAAATTGATTTTTGAGAAAAGTCATTATGATAATCGATTATCAGCAACTGTTGTGACTTGACATTTCGTATTCTTAACCTAAATTTGAAAGTGGCTTTTATAAATGAAGGCAAGAGTTCTCCTTTACAAAGAAAAATAGAGAAGTGGAGAAGTCTAAGTACTTGAAAACTCATCGTGGAAAGGCTTTGAAAAACCTAGTGTGGTGTGATTGAGTACTCCTGTTGTTGCTAAGAGAAATGGTTCATCCTTTGTGTGATTCAAAGGAGGCATTCATTCCTTGTGGATCAAGAAAGAAGTTTCTTCATCTTTTGTGTGATTCAAGAGAGGTATCTTCATCCATTATGGGATTCAAAGGAGGTGTTCATGTTAAAAAATGTTGAAAATAGAATAATGATAAACCAAAAACAAGATAGAGATATGGATAAAAGAGATGATCAAGTCGAATTGTTCTTATGACAAACAATAACAATATAAGATGATGTAAATGAGGAAAGGATAGAAAAAGTCTGGATTGAGGCACTCATAGTGTTATCCTTAGAGAGAAAATACCCCACTACACAAGGCAATGTAAGAACCGGAAAATTTAAATAAATAATAATTAATAAATTACAAATAATGGTGGGTTGGAAGTACCCCTAAGAGAATTTCTTGACAAGTCATAGACAAGGAATAATATTAGCTTAAGTGGTTAAGAGTACTTGACTATTATGAATGAGCTTCGGTTTGAATCTTGTGTATGTCAATTGTGTGATATTTTCATTCTTTTTTATTTTACATATATATTGTGAATGTAAAAGCATGGTTTAACATTATATGTGTATACAAAATTGGTATGAAACATGTGTTGGTGTGATGGATGTGCATATGCATGATGGTTGGGAAGCATGGGAGTTTGAACCTTGGCTAGCGTAAGTAGACTTTTTTTATGTTTTAATCTTTTTGCTAGGTGGTGGAAAACCTCTAAACCTTAGAAATTCGTTGGGAAAACAGAGGGATTGAATGGTGCCAGTAAAGGGACCAGTTAATGGCCACTAACCAATAATTTTTCCTTATTTTCGTTTTATTAATTTTTTAATTTATTTTTGGGCTGGAAATTGTGGGAGGGGAAAGAGTGAGTGAGAAAATAAAGAGTCATATAGTATGGCAACAAGGAGAGTTAGGGAGAACTGAGAAATTGTGATCCAGGGAGAAGAATTAAGTGTTCTAAGGGAGTTGGAGTGGAGGCAAGGAATGAAGCCTTTGGCAACAACGAAAAATCCATTAGGATTGCGTTTAGAGCAAGGAAACCAGGTAAGGGGAGCTTACCATACCTGTTTTAATTTTGATTAATTTGTTCTGGATGATTTCACGGTCTGAGTGCTTGAATTCCTTTTCAAATTATGCTATTTTCGTGAATTCTGGGTTTTTGTCCAGAAACTGTCTACCGGCTATGAAGGCCTGCCAGGGGACACAACCATCTTGTTCCTGATTTTCTAGGTTCTCTGACGAACTGCCTGGTGGAAATGAAGAACCGCTAGGTGACACGAACTAGAATCGCGTGATTTTGTATGTTTGTTTGGTGTTTTTGTGACGTGTGACGTGTTGGGTGTTCTGTAGTTATGGGACTTTGATGATATGTTTTCTAGCATGATCGTTTGATAGTGATTGCTCTTTATGATAGTCTGACATAATTGGAATTATATGTATATAAAATTTCAATATGGGTTTGGGATTGAATGTGAAATATGATGTGCAAAAGTCAGAATTGAATTGTTGGAAGAATTGGTTGAACTAATAGAATTATAAATACATGTTGAATATGTGTTTTCTAGTGGTTGACTTACATTTGTAATGTTGAATTGTGATTTTGAGTACATTAGGGTTTTCAGCAGGTGCAAGGAAATCTAGAATTTATAGAATCCTTGTGCACCACTTGGCGGTATCGGCACGTCCTAGGCGATGAAATGTGGCCAATAACTTCTTTGGCCGGCTCAGTGGAAAACTGACATTGGGGTCATTGCGAACAATTTTAGTGCGAAAATTGGTATGATTACATGATGTCTAAGTGTTCAACTAGGTGTGTTGTTGCATGACTTGGAGTATGGGATTCAAATGAAACTTGAATTGAATTAAGCTATGAAAAGGAAAGGGTTAAAATAAGCTTTGTTAACATCAGCATATCACTAGCCCGATTGCGAAATTTTAGCGATTATTGTGTGGAGGCATTTAACAGGTAGGCATAACATCTTGATAATGCCAAATAACTAATTAAAAGAACTTGTATTTGGGATGGTAATTATGGGTCTGGATAAATCTTGTTTTATGATGTGATACATCAAAATGGAAGTGGTAGCATAAATAATGTGATGTTTGTGAAATTGCGTGTATATTGGATTGCTGGTATAAAGATTTACCATATGATGTGCCTTCTTAACTACACTAAATGATATCTTATTTTCAAGATGGAATGCTTGAGTGCTTATGTTTGATTGGTACTTAGGAACTGTTATGATGAATTATGTATCATGAGAATTGTAATTATATGAAATTGGTGTTATGGATGTATGATTACAATGCTCGAATGTGCTAGAAAGCATGTTGTGCCTAAACCAATAGAATTCGTTTTATTAGTGTGGCGCTTGGCGACGGTGGTGTTCCCGCCCAACAATAGCCACAAATAGAGAGTTCACTATGTTGCTTAGCGTCTGGCGACAAGAGGGTACCCCCAAGCGGTCTAGAGCAAAATTTTGCTTGGCGACACTTAGGCAGCACCAGGCGATAATGCAGGGGCAAGGGTCCTTTGCAGAGGGTTTGCATGGATAGACTTGATGGTTTGGTCTGGGATATGCTTGATTAAATTACGAGCGGGGAGGTTCGTAATGGAGCTGAAGATACGTGATTGATGCAGGCAAGGAGGTCCATATTCGTATTTTTTGTGCTCACACTTGAGACTACTATGAGTGGGGAGGTCCGTAGAGTTGGACCACGAGTAGGCAAGTTCGTGGAAGCATGGTAATCCCTAAAGACCAAGGTTGTGTATGGATCATTCTCATATAGGTTATGAGATTGTGGTGAAATGGTATAAAGGAGTTAATGAAACAAGAATTGGCTAAGATAATTTGGGTGGGTGTTAATTTTCTTCATTTTTTAATTATGATTGCTTTCTTTCTCAACTCACCCTTTCTGTTTGTTTTTGGCGATGATCGTGTGATGTTGTCACATAGGAGCATATGTGAATCCAGGTGAGAACATTGTTGGGTAGAGACGGAGATGGACAAACTATAGGAGATTTACCTTGTGATTTATTTACAAATATTTTCTAATAAGTCTTTATTATGTTTTTCTCTAATATGGATTTGTAATAAGGATGATTAAGTGTATTTGAATTTTCGCAGTACAATTTTAAATTTTTCCCACGCTTGGGAACTTTCTATATATTATTTTAATTCTATAGTTTATATTTAATTGCTTTATCAAGTAATATCTGCCTAGGGTGTTAGAGGCAATACACAATATTATGCACTCCTCCCTATAGATATAACAACCCATTAGATCGATTAAGTACATCGAATGATCTTTGTACCTTATGAATACCACTATTTTAAGAGATAGTATAGAGAAGAAAAGAAGAACAATTTTGAGAGAACTCTAGTGTATAGGAAAGGATAGAAAAAGCCTAGTTGAGGCACGTAGAACATTATCCTTAGAGAGAAAACACCCTCATTGCACAGGGCAATACCTAACATTACGCGCTTCTCCACCAAGATACAACAATCCGTCAGATCGATCGAGTGTAGCAAAAGATCTCTGAACCTTATGAACACCATTATTTTAGGACATAGTATAGAGAAGAAAAGAAGAACACTTTTGAGAGAACTCTAGCGTTTGTTCTGTGTCTTTCCCCATGCATCTAGGTGGTAACAACAATATTTTAATTTAATTTTTTTAATTATATTAATATACTTAACTATCCACCATAATTTAAAAAAATATATATTATATTTTAAAAAATAAAATATTGTATTTCAGTATAAGAAACATTTTGGGTTTGACCCTTACACCTTGTGCTTATAAACTTTCACCCGAGAAAATGCAAAGACTTAATTGTCTTGAGCTACATCCTCTGTAACTAGGTTTCAATAAATAAGACATACAATATTGGTGTTCATTATAAGTTATAATCCGTGGTTGCATGTTATGGTCTTATGCATGTATCTTGTTTCATGAGTGTCACTTTGAGACTTTCACCATGTCTCACAATGGCAACCCCACCATCACACTCACTAAGTAAACCCTCAAAGAGTGATTTGTGACTCACACTCCTACGAAAATTGTCATTGGGTTTATTAAGAGATATTTTACAAAATAAACTTAATAATACGTATACCTCAACCTTATTATTGTCACAATTTATAGTACACATCGCCATAGGAATGAGACATAACATTTAATCAAATTAATGAGTGTACTTTAGTTAAAAACAACTTCGTTATTACCCATTGAACTAAATTCCATGGTATCATCATTCATTTGGAGATGGATGTCCATTGTTGCAACCAATTTATAGGTTTTAGTTCAATTCCCCTCGACGACTTAAGTACTTGTTGACGCTCCAACCCTTTGGTAAGCAGATCCACAATATTTCTTTCTAACCTGACAAAGTCAAGAGAAATAATACCATCAGTAATTAAGTTTCTAATAAATTTATGTCTCACTCTCAAATGCCTTCTTTTTTCATTAAAGTTTTTGCTAGAAACTTTACATATGGCAACTTGACTATCACAATGCATTAAAATATGAGGTATATGTTTATTTAACAATGTAAATCATATCAAAAATTTTTAATAAATTTTGCCTCAGTATTAGCAATATCTAAAGCAATAATCTCTACTTGCATGGTAGATCAGGAAATAATAGATTGTTTAGCAGATTTCCATGATACTGCACCTTCACCCAAAGTAAAAAAATAACTAGTAGTTGACTTTGTGTCATTACAATCAAAAACCCAATTTGCATCACTATAACCTTCAATAACAACAGAAAATTTTGTATAATGAATTCTATAATTAATGGTTCTTTTCAAATATTTAAACACCCTTTCTAATGCAGCCCAATGAGAATGATCAGAATTATGTGTATATTTTCCTAATCTACCAACTGCATATGCAATATCGGGTATAGAGGAATTTGTCAAATGTAATAAGAAACCAATAATTTGAGAATATTTATGAGAACAAATTTCTTCACCTAAATTTTTCTTTAATTTAATAGATGGGTCATACGGCATTAAAACATCTTTCACATCAAAATAATTAAATTTCTTTAATAATTTATCTACATAATGAGGCTACGTTAAAATAATATATCTACAACATGTGTTTAACATCATTTATAATATCTATATTGCTACCAAATATTAATATGTCATCTACATACAAGCATAAAATAGCATAAACACCATCATCCTATTATTTTACATGCACACATTTATCACTATTATTAATATGAAAACCATATGAAAGAATTACTTGATCAAATTTTTCATGCCATTGCTTTGGTGCTTGTTTTAAAGCATATAAAGACTGAACAAGTTTACACACTTTATTTTCTTTCCCTAGCTGAATAAAGTTCTTAGGTTGTTTCATATATACTTCCTCTTCCAAATCACCATTTAGAAAGGAAGTTTTAACATTCATTTGATGAATTTGTAAATTGCAAGCAAGAGCAATCAATACTCTAATGGCAGTGATATTTCAAACAGGTGAATATGTGTCAAAGAAATCTACACCTTCTACTTGTTGGCAACCAATAACTACAAGTATTGACTTAAATTTATCTATAGACCAATTAAACCTTAATTTTCCCTAAAAATTCATTTACATCCAATACTTTTACAACCAGGAGGAAGATCCATTAAAGACCAAGTTTTATTTTCTTTAAGAGAATTCATTTCATTATTAATAGCTTCTTTCCAAAAAGGAGCATCAATAGATCTCATTGCTTCACCAAAAGTTTTAGGATCATCCTCAAACATAAAAGAATAAAATCCAGGACCAAAATCTTTAGCTTTTCTTTTTCTTTTACTCTTCCTAGGTTCATTTTGAATAATTTTATTAGCATTTTCCCTTGAAGTAAAAACAGAACTAGAACCATCACAAATAACATTACCATTAGAAGGCAAACAAAAATTAGAGGTATCATAAACAATTTTAGTCATTTTATCTTTTAAAGGAAAAACATTTTCAAAGAAATTTGCATCACTAGATTCCATAATAGTATTATTGGAGATTTCATTCACTTTAGAATAAATAACAAAAAATCTATAAGTAGTGTTATGCAGCAAGTAACCAATAAAAATGCACTCAATTGTTTTAATTACTAGTTTTCTTTCCTTATTAGGTGGTATATTAACCTTTGCAAGACACATCCACACTTTAAAATATTTTAAAAAAGGTTCTCTTTTCTACCATAACTCATAAGGAGTTTTTCACAATTTTTATAAGGAATTCTATTGAGAATATAACAAGCTGAATATAAAGCTTTACCCCAAATATTTTTAGGCAAACCAAAACTTGTAAGCATAACATTCACCATATCAAGCAAAGTTCTATTTTTTTTTCTTTCAACTACACCACTAGATTGAGGACTATATGGAGGTGTTTTTTCATGAATAATACCATGAGTTTCACAAAAGACACCCACACTATAGCAAAAATTTCTTTAGGCAACAACACAAAATTGTGAGTTAAACCACAAAAATCGTGGACTAAAGTTTAGGCAACAATATTTTAGGTGTAGTCTAGGTGAGCGTAGTTGTAGGTAATAGGCCACGGTTTTCAGTACGACAACAATTTTAAAACCGTTGCTTAAAATCCTTATAAAAGGCAATGATTTTAATGTATGTGTTTTCCTAAACTTCACATTTTAACACTATGAGCTCTTGGCGTTTTCCATCTAAAATCAAAGGGAAGGAAGAAATTTAAAGTTTTGCTTTTTTGGATATAAGTTTTGCATTTTCAGTCAAAAAAGGAGGGATGGAATATTTCTAATCTAAAAGCTTTAATTTTTAGTGTACTTTAGACCACATTTTTTTGGATTAGCCTACACTTTTTACAAGCAACATTTATATAAATGTTGCTTAAGATAGTTTTAAAGTCACGTCTAAATAAATGTTGCCTTTACTATGTTTAGACCACACTTTTATACTCGTGGACTCGTTTAGTGTTGTCTAAAGTCATTTTTGTTGTAGTGCCATTTCTAAAGACGTATACTCATCCCCTCTATCAGAATGAAGGATCTTAATATTTCTTTCTAATTGATTTTCTACCTCAGATTTATATATTTTGAATTTTTCAAAAAATTCACGATTGCGGTTTATTAAATACACATAACAATATTTAGAGAAATCATCAATAAATGTAATAAAATATATTTTACCACCACGTGGTAAAACATCATTACTATCACATACATCACTGTGTATCAATTCAAGTATACTAGTTTCCTTTTACATGCGTGTATGTAAAGGTTTTCTTGGTTTGTTTGATTGAAGACATATTTCAAATTTTTTCTTGAAATACACAGAATATTTAGGAATAAGATTAGGAGACATCATTCTTCTAATAGAATTTAAATTTAGAAGACCTAGTCTAGCATGCCACATATCACAACTTTCAACATTGGTAATAATCAATGAAGAACCATCAAATTTTTTATTAGAAGAAAAAGGCATAAAACTTAATTTAACCAAACCATCACAAATATATCCTTTACCAATAAAAACACCATGTTTAGTAATAACAACTCTATTGGACTAAAAAAAAACTTTGTCACCTTTTTGTACCAATAAAGAAGTACTTATGAGATTTTTATCTAATTTTAGAAACATGAAAGACTCCCTTTAAAACAAGATAATTTCTAGATAACAACTCTAATTTCACTTGACCCTCTCCTAGAACATGTGCAATGCTCCCACTTCCCATACTTATGGTACATGTGTTTGTTTCTTGATATAAAGAAAATAAGTTTTTATCAGCACACATATGAACATTAGCCCCAGAGTTTGTAAACCCATTGTTTGAGTTAAAACCATAATTTAACTCGAGGCTAGTGACATGACACTTTGGAGATAGGAAATTAGAGACAACACCCATAGTAATAATATTAGCTTCGGGTTTTGAATTAGATACAGGTTGGCGACGATGCTAAAAGCAATTTTTGGCTAAATGATTAGACACAGGATTAGGCTTATAAAAGTTCTTAGATTTATTAGAGTTCTCAACAAAATAGGCTTTAGACTGAGAATTTTGAACAAAATTTTGAGAAAAATGATGTTTTTCCTTAATACTAAGACACATAAGTAAATTGTCAAAAGAGAAATTTTTATGCTTATCTTTTAAACTTTGAGCACAATCTGACCAAGAAGGAGGCAACTTTGAGATCAAGAGAGCCACAACCATAATGTTTGGTAAAATAATATTTTATAATTTCATGTCATAAACAATATTTTCAAACTCACGAATCTGATCAGATATGGGTTTATTATCAACCATTTGAAATTCAATAATTTTTTCACAAGGATATCTAGATAAACCTTTTTCTGCAGATCCATATTTAATTTCAAGTGCTTCCCATAACTCAATAGCAGTTTTGGTGTGGTAAAATATTTTACAAATATTATTTGACAAAGCACTTAAAATATGTCCATGTCATAAAATATCTTTATCATAAGCATCAGAAGTTGAAGAAACACTTAAGATGATAAAGGATTCAGTAGCTTTATAAATCACAAAAAATAATCCTATTTTAGTGAGCCAAAACCCCATTTGTTGTTGCCAATAGAAACAATTTTCACCCATAAATTTTTCAAGCTTACCTTGAGAGTGACTTAATCATATAACATAATAAGAAAAAAACAAATTCTCTCTAAGAATGTTAGAAAATGAAAATAAAATAATAATAAACCATAAACAAGATAAAGATATGGATAAAAGAGATTATCAAGTCAAATCATTCTTATAACAAACAATAACAATATAAGATAATGTAAATGAGGAAAGGATATGAAAAGTCTGGGTTGAGGCATGCAGAGCGCTATCCTTAGAGCGAAAACAATCCCACTGCACAGGGAAATGCACAATATTACGCGCTCCTCCCCAAAGATACAACAAGTCATCAGATGAATCGAGTACAACGAAGGATCTCTGAACCACTTGAAATAATTGCATCCTTTAGATTCTTCATTGTCACCACTTCGCTGGTTACAGAAAATGAATCCCACAAAATTGCTTACCACAAACAAACATTATGGAAACCAAAAATTCAAACAATAATTCATACCTTGTAGTTAGAGTAGCCAAGAAATTGCTTTCCACAATTCTTAATTGTTTTAGCAACTCTCAACACTGCAACCTCCCTACAATAGCAAATTGGTGTTCCACCCACACCCCTATACGAAATAGTAGGGGAGGAGACACTATTTTGTTGTGATGTCCACGAAGAACACGCACAACCCTCACTGCGATACCTTGAGAGTGACTTAATCATATAACATAATAAGAAAAAAACAAATTCTCTCTAAGAATGTTAGAAAATGAAAATAAAATAATAATAAACCATAAACAAGATAAAGATATGGATAAAAGAGATTATCAAGTCAAATCATTCTTATAACAAACAATAACAATATAAGATAATGTAAATGAGGAAAGGATAGAAAAAGTCTAGGTTGAGGCACGCAGAGCGCTATCCTTAGAGCGAAAACAATCCCACTGCACAGGGAAATGCACAATATTACGCGCTCCTCCCCAAAGATACAACAAGTCATCAGATGAATCGAGTACAGCGAAAGATCTCTGAACCTTATGAACACCATTGTTTTAAGAGATAATATAGAGAAGAAAAGCAGAATACTTTTGAGAGAACTCTAGTGTTTATTGTGTGTCTTTCCCCATGCACCTAGGTGGTATATTTATAGGTAGAAAAGGAAGACACAAGAGTAAATAACTATCAAACTGATTTAAACAAGAATAATTTCTAATCAATGAAAAATAAAAAATTATTTATACATAAATAGAATTTAACTCTGAAATTAACATTATATTAAAACACTAGTAACAAAAGTATTTTATTTTAATTTTTTTATTAAATTATATTAATATTTCTAACCGTTCATCCCTTTTGGATTTCAAGTGAAGGTCTTTCATCTCTTTTGATTTCAACAGAGGTGCTTTCTTTCTTAAACTGTTCTTACTCGTATTTGTAATCTCAATTTATTTTTGGTGTTTAGTCAATCTCTCATAAAAATTAACAAGTGGAGGTAGGGTCTTTTTAATTGAACCAATATAAAATAACTTGTGCAATTTTCTCTTTCATACTCGATTTATTTTATTGTGACTATTGAAGTAAAGGAAAGGATTTTAATTGAACTTTGATATTAAAAAGGAAAAAAATTTAAAGCACAATTTTTATTAAGAAACCAATTCACCCACCTTCGTGGTTTTGTCCAAACGTAAACATTCTGCTGCGCGATTTTAACACCAAACTTTAAAAATGAATGAATATAATGCTCTTAACCTAAATGCGTTAAATTTTTATTTACGTGTCAATCGTGTTTTAGGATGATGTTTGACACGTCCCAACTTAAATGTTACCGTTTAACAAGCCCAAACAAATTAACATCAATAGTTTAAAAGGACTATATTAATTCATTTTTAAAGTTTCAGAACCAAAATGTATCAAAGTTTGGGACTGAGACGAATTTCAATTTTTCCTTTAAGTTTAGGGACTAAAATCATATTTAACTCTGAATAATCTTTTTAATTTAATAGTCTTATATTTAATACTGGTCTTGTATTTAATATTGGTAGTTAAGGTGATATTTTATGTGATAGTCTTAAATTTCCTTTTTCTGAATTATATATTCTGTAAAATATTTATCTTCAGTTTTTGAGCTCTAAATCTTATTTTGGCTTCGTTGAGTTCTTTTAGGAATATATCAAGACACCCAATATGTAATCAGAAAGATTTGATGTCATAAGTTAATTAATAAAAGAGATATGATATTATTTCTACCTCAAATCCTTAAGTTATTATGTTTGTAGGTTTTTCGTTTTATATATTGTTCATCTGTCTCATTTCACTTAAAATGAAACTTTTCAACTATATATTATTAAAAGACATCCATTATAAGAAAATAAACATTCATTGTTCAATTTTAGCCAATACTAACAAGTAAAAATTGATGTCAATTAGTGAATAGCATTATATTTATGTCACATGTACAACATACTTTAAAACTATAAATGCTAATTCATTAGCGTTGATTTTTGAAGGTAAGTTTAAGTAGTATAAACTAAATAAATGTTAATTGAAATTAATTTTAAATTAAAGTAGAATGGATATTGACGAAGAAGATGAGTGTGAAAGGAATAGATATTGTCTAAGGAGATGAGTGCAAAATTAGTGAAATGAATTATATAAAAGATGAGAGAAAAAAATTATGAACAAGAAGTCATTAAAATAAATAAAATTAGTATCAATTTAGCTTATATTAACTTAAATATATATAAATTAATAAAATTATCGTTAATTAAGTATACAATATATTTATAATATATTTGTAGATTTTCTTTGACATATTATCGTTAATAAAATTATCGTTAAAACATATTTTTTCTAATTAAAAAATTAAAAGCAGTCAGTATCTTCTTAAAATTTGTTAAGTCGACTCTATCAATGTTAACTAAACTTATTAGTGTTAACTAAACTGATTTCGAAGGACTTAAATATTTATTTACGACAAGAACTTAAAAATAATAATAAGACTAAACATACTTTTGCTATTTAGCTTAGGTGAACACTATTACTTCAGAACTAAATTATTTAAAATTAATTTTATATTTTATATAAAAAAATACAATACCATATTAAATTTGGATAAACCAACTCCAATTTTATGCTAATATACTTCCATAGAGAAGACAAAACCTTATCGCAATTTGAATCTTCTACTTTAAATATTACTCAAATTTCTTATTTTTAATCTAATGTGGGATTGAGAGCTCTCTTACTTAATTTAACCAACTTTAATATTTTCTTATAGAACAATGATATTTGATTACTAAATCTTGACAACTTTCTCTTATAACATGAGGTGTTATCTTCTAAGTGATTTTAAAATATTAAAAATGAAAAAAAGGACAAATGAAAAATCACTTAAAAAATAACATCTCATATTATAAGATAAAATTGTCAAAATTTAATAGTCAAAAAATTATTTTCCTTTCTTATAATACAACAAGTCTGTACGGTGCAAGCCTGAATATGACGTAATTGTGACAAAGCACTTATGTGAGTGCATCCAGTCAAAAGTAATAGTCATACACTAACTATTATTTTTTTAGACTACTACACGCATTGGCAGAACTTTTTTGGGACTAAGGGGAGCCATGGCTCTCCCAAGCTTTTAATTATATATATATATATATATATATATATATATATATTTAAAATTTATATTATTATATTATTTTTATTAAGTTATATATATATATATATTATATTTTTTGTGTTTTAAAAGTAAAATAAAAATTAATTTGATAAATTAATAATTGGATTAAAGAGATTAAAAGAAAGACAGATTAGGAAAAAAAATTTAGAGAACATAGAGAGCAAATAATGCATACTCACACGATCTCATGAATAAGTATCCTAGTATGATTTATCTATGTTAAATTTATAATTCTTTCATTATGATATTTTTTCCAAATTAAGTTTTTCCAAATTAGTATGAACCATAACTATGATTTTAGGAATTTTTTGTATGAAATTGGCATGAACCCTAATTATATTTTCTCAAATAAATATAACCCAACATTATAAAATGTTGATATTTTGTATTTTTAACTGCATACAATGAATTAGTTAAATAGTATTCAATTGAAATAAAAATTAGAATACTCATTTATGTGAATTCAATAAATTAGGAAGATTAAAAATTGAAAAATTTGAATTGTACGATTTGAGTAAAAAAAATAGTTTTTTAATTAAGAAAATTATATATAAAAAATCTCTTTTAGCACCCCTAGACATTTTCTCCAAGTTCCGCCACTGACTACACGTGCGCCATGATTGACCTAAGTCAATAATGTTTTATATACGAAGATCATTCTCATCCAATCGATGCGTTGTATATTGCGGCTCTCATGTTTCTTATTAGACCATATACAAATCTTAGCCAATATCTTTTTCAAAACTAATTATGATTAGGGATCTCAACAAAATTCATTCGAGGCAGATAAATGCAATGTATAGAAAATGAATATTATAAATAGATATTCATGAATAAGGAATACGAGTATTTTTTATATCCGCATGTTAATAGAATAGGTATGGAAATCATAATATTTGTATTTGTAGATAGCCGTACCCGCTATACTCTAATATAAATTAAAAAACCATCATTAAAACGAATAACATTTTGATTTTGAATGAGTTATTTTTTATCAATTGGTTTCAAAAAAATTTCATTTCTTTATAAATTATCATTATTCAATACTATTTAAATGTGTTATTTGTACTTTGTTTGAAACAATAAAATATTTACAAATCATGTTTAAAATAAATTTATTAACAAAATTTTCTTAAGGAAAAAACGTGTTTATTGCCTGAAATAGAATAACAATACAAACATAAGTAAACAATATCGTTAATTTCTATTTTAAAATATTTTTATTTCAACTTAGGATTTCATTTAGATATCACTTTTAAATAAAATTAAGTACTTTATGTTTTTGAATTCTTGATTAGGTGAATATATGAGTATATTTTAGAGCATCTATTTTGTCATCCTTAATTTGTACGTAATTATAATTTAATTAATACTACAAGAAACATGTGTATTATGTTTGTGTCTGCATATTATATAAATTTAATTTTCATATATGTTTTTAATACATATTTAGTTATATAATATATTTATTTTTATGTGACTTTATTTTTAAAATTTATGATATTTCTTAAGAGAATTAAATTTAAGATTAAAGTAATTCGAATTAACCAGTTAGATAGAAAAGAGAATTAAGATAAGAACGAGAGATTACTTGGAATTTATGAAAAACAATGCAACTTTTTTCTAATCAGCAAACAAATATAAATATAAATATAAATATATATATATATATATATATATATATATATATATATATATATATATATATATATATATAGAGAGAGAGAGAGAGAGAGAGAGAGAGAGTTTAATAAAATGTTTGGTGATGAGACATGATCGTTGAATTTTCAAGTGTATACCTCTTTGAGATGTGATAGTTTATAGTATTTTTTTTAGAGTGAGTAAAAATATTGAGAAATAATATGAAAACAATAATTCTATTTATATATTTCTATAAATTGTATATACTAATCAAATGGGTTTGTATGTACTAAATTATATTAAGAAAAAAACAATTAAAAAATAGATTTTTGCTTTTATACATGATTATTTAATGTTGCTTGTTTTAGAACAAGATTAGTTATGCTATTATTTCCTAGTAACTTTTCTTTTGATTTCTTAAATTTAAAAAATGTTTAATTCGAAAAATTAAAAAATATATTTTAATTTTGAAATACTAAATTTAAAAGACTAAAAGGAAGTTTTTAGGATTTAACGTGTGCTTAGAGTTTAGGATTTACATTTTTAAGTTTAAAACTATATTTTTAGTCTTTTAAATTTATTGTTTAGGGACTAAAATAATTATATTTTTTATATTTAAGTATTATTTAAAAAATTATAATCATCTCAAAATTTTACGAAAAAATATGATTAGCTTTTAATTTTTTAAGACTTCTTTTCCTTACAAAATTATCTATTTAAAAAATGTTTATTTAACTATTTATTTTAAAATCGTCATAAATATGGGTTCAATAATTGATGGTGGGGACTACACACGCGTCAACAGATTGATACAGTAAATTTTCTGTATGTATGGGAATGGTGAGTGCATTATTTGGAAACGGAACTCTTTCCAATTTTTGACTAATTTGTCTCTATCACTTTAAAATCCTGAAAGGTTCTTGTAGCTTAGAAATTTTTATACACACACAAAAATACTTAGCTGTCTGTAACACCCTTATTTTTCAGTTATTAAAATTTAGGTTTAATTACTTGTAATGTACCTAGTTTGGGTCAATGGTGTCAAATTGGTATCTCGCGAAAAAAAAGTGTCAATTTGATATCCAAATAAGTTTAAGTGTATCAATCAGGTGCACACTAACACAAAAAAGGTCTTTAACGTCACCCCAATAACGTCTGCCTAAAAAAAGCCCAACGTTAAAAATGACCGGTGACATTTTTGTAAATAACGGGACCTTTTTAACGTCTGTCCGCTCCACGTCAGACGTTACTTAACGTCTGTTAAAAGATACCCCGACGTCACTCAAAAAAGGACGTCGGCCCCCAGCTCGACAGACGTCCCTTGACGTCGGACCAGCGCGCGCCAGACGTCCCTTTACGTCGGCCCCTCCCACCCCCGACGTCACTTAACGTCGGATACAACAC